>ENA-UOIV01000989-UOIV01000989.1-human-gut-metagenome-genome-assembly--contig:-C59-NODE-989-length-26870-cov-5.023755_pt1 | contig 26870 bp, 16 predicted proteins | sample MGYA00242333_ERZ723880 | MGnify/ENA metagenome assembly ERZ723880 | reverse complement strand
CTTAGTCAGTGGTCTGCAAAACCATGTACGGCGGTTCGAATCCGCCAGGAACCTCAAAAAAATCCTCTTAGCAAGTTTTTGTTAAGAGGATTTTTTATATTTATCTCATAATTGGGAATTAAAAGAATAAGGTTATGCATTACAAAATCACGACCCTCGTGGAGAATGCCGTCTATGGGCGGAGCTTACAGGCGGAACACGGACTATCATTGCTTATTGAAAGCGAAGGGTATAAAATATTATTCGATACGGGACAGTCGGATCTGTTTATCCGCAACGCGGCACTTTTGGATATCGATATTGCGGAAGTGGATTTCCTTATCCTGTCGCATGGACATAGCGATCATACAGGGGGATTGAGGCATTTTCTTGCCATCAACAAAAAAGCTTCGGTTATCTGCAAACAGGAAGTCCTTTACCGGAAGTTTAAAGATAAACGGGAGAACGGAGTCATTGACTCCAACCTACTGAACTTATCCCGATTCCGTTTTATCACCAGACAGACGGAGCTTATTCCGGGACTGTTCCTATTTCCGGATCTTCCGGTCATAAATCCGGAAGATACTCACTTCGAACGATTCTTTACGCAAACACCTGAAGGAGTCGTTCCTGATATTTTCAACGACGAACTGGCGATCGCACTGATAGCTGAAAATACATATTCCGTATTGAGCGCCTGTTCCCACCGGGGAATCACCAATATCCTCCAGACTATCGGCAACAGTTTTCCCGGATATACACTCCAACTCCTGGCCGGAGGCTTCCATATCCACAATGCCAAAGACGAGAAATTCAATATCATAGCGGACTATCTGAAAAATAATCTGCCGGAACAGATCGGGATTTGTCATTGTACGGGTATAGACAAATACGCGTTGTTCCGGCAGATATTCGGGGGCCGTGTGTTTTACAACTACACGGGAAATACGTTTTATTTATAAATCTTAGCAGCCCAACCACCGCCGGGAGCCATCTTCACCTTTACCTTGCGATCGGTGGGAACCGGTATGACTTCTTTTTTATAATCGCAAGCGGCACGATCGGCATTGATACCATCTTTAAACAATTCCAGTTTATAATTGCCATCACCCAAAAAAGACAGGTCAAGTTCCACCTCGCGGGCATCCCAGTTTGTCAAAGCACCTACATACCAATTATCACCATGAAGACGGGCAATGGCTACATACTCACCCACTTTACCATCCAAGGCAACCGTCTTTTCCCATACAGTCGGGATATTGGCGATAAATTCCGTACATTCGGGCTCCCGGTTATAGTTGGAAGGATTATCACACAACATGTTCAGCGGAGATTCAAAGATCACATAAGTAGCCAGCTGATGGCAACGCGTCCCCTGGCTCATCGGCTCGGTATAGATCGGAGCATAATTTTTGCGGATCGCATTGCGCATAGCACCCTGTGTATAATCCATCGGACCAGCTACCATACGGACAAAAGGAATCGTCACGTCGTAAAGCGGCATATCGTAGGTCTTTTCCGCCCATTTCATATTTTCCAAGCCATGGACACCTTCGTAGTTGATCACGTTCGGATAAGTGCGCTGCAAGCCTGTCGGTTTACAGATACCATGATAATCGACCATCATCTTATATCTGGCACAAGTTTCGGCACCTCTGTAGAGGAAGTCGATGATCTCCTGGTCATCACGGTCCATAAAGTCAACTTTGAATCCCTTCACCCCCATATCGGAATAATGCTTCACCACCTTTTCCATATCCCGGTCAAATGCGTGATAACCGGCCCAGAGAATGATACCGACATTCTTGGATTTTCCATAATTCACCAGCTCCGGGATATCGATTTCCGGGATAACCTGCATCAGATCGGCAGCCATATTGACAGACCAGCCTTCATCGAGAATCACATATTCGATGCCATGTTCGGCAGCGAAGTCGATATAATACTTATAGGTCTCATTGTTGATGCCGGCACGGAAATCCACATCGTAGATATTCCAGTCATTCCACCAGTCCCATGCAACCTTACCCGGTTTCACCCAAGAGACATCCTGCAGGCGGCAGGGAGAAGCCAAACGATAAACCATATCACAATCAGCCAGTTGCTTATCATTCTCCGAGACGACAAACACACGCCACGGGAAAGCACGCGTGCCGCTTGTTTTGGCAATATAGTCTTCACGTTCTTCCACCAACATCTGCAAATTATTGTGGCCGCCTTGCTTTTTCACCTTCGGATAAGGAGCGAACACTGGTTTTAATACCGGCTTGTCTGTCGAGTTATTCAGGAACATACCAGGATAATCTTCCAGGTCAGCCTCGGTGATACAGAGTTTCTTGCCACCGTCCAACTCCACCAGGAACGGGAGGATCATCAGACGTTCACTGTTCAGCTTCGTGATCGGTTCGTGTACATAAGGCTGTTCGAAAGAGTTCATGAACTGTTCTTCAAAAGTAGCCTTCTTACTGTTCACATAAGGCGCAAAAGCCGTATGGTCGGAAGAGAAGTTATAGTCGGCTTCTTCATCCACCACGACGATATCATTCTTCATCTTCGTCGTGAAACGATAGGCCAGCCCGTCATTATACATACGGAAAACAAGACCGTAGTTACCCCGGAACGACAGTGTCATTTCATTATAGACATCCTGCACTTCCGTCTTTTTATAAAAAGGAGAAGGGATCACCTTATCGACTGCCGCTTTCAGCACTTTCGATACTTTGGGGCTGGCCCCTAAAACAACTCCGTTCTGCAACGTCATGGAGATCGGAGAAGCAGCAAGGACTTCAGTCCCATCGTGTGTAAATGAAAAACGAATATCGCCACCTACCGTAACGACAGCTTGCAGTTTTTTGTCCGGCGATTGCAACTGATAGCTTTTTTGAGCCATCAGCGACATGCTCCCCATCAGGAAGAGCACAATAAGAGCTTTTAATTTCATGGGTTTCAAATTTAATTAACTGGCAGCAAAGATACAGGATTAATCAGGAAATGCTTTTGCAAAATTGTCTTATCTTTGTTGATATTGTATCATAATACGGTTATTAAGGAGATAATATCCATGAAAAAGCTTATTTGTTTACTGTTTTGCTGTCTGCTTTTCTTTCCGGCCACCGCCCAATGGAAATGGCACAATCCGATGGAGGCAGGTTTTCCAGTTATCCAAAATCAAGGATTCACACAAGAGATTGGGAATTCTTACACACGCCTGCCCGAACGTGCAAAAGGCATGGTGAACGAACCGGTATGGAACCTGTCACAGCATTCGGCAGGGCTTGCCATTCATTTCTACAGTGACGCTCCGCGGATCAAAGTCCGCTACACCGTTACCGGTAGCCTGAATATGCCTCATATGCCTTCGACCGGAGTGTCGGGAGTTGACCTCTACAGCATTAACAGCGACGGGGAATGGCATTTTTGTTTCGGCAACTACTCTTTCAAGGACACGATCACCTACACATATAATAACATAGACAAAGACCATTACCACAGACAAGGCTTCGAATACCGGCTTTATCTGCCTCTGTATAACGGAGTGAAATGGTTGGAGATCGGTACGCCTGAAGATGCGAAGCTGGAATTCATCCCAGTTTCTCCCGAAAGGCCGATAGTCCTGTACGGGACTTCGATCGCGCAAGGAGCCTGTGCTTCCCGTCCTGCAATGGCGTGGGGAACGATCCTGCAACGTTCGCTGGACTACCCACTCATAAACCTTGGCTTTTCCGGTAACGGCAAACTGGCGAAAGAGGTACTGCAATTTATCAGCGAAACGGATGCCCGGTTATACATCCTGGATTGTATGCCAAACTTACCCAATCAGAAGGAGGAGGAAGTTGCAGCTCTGGCTATCGCCGCCGTCAAGCAACTCAGGGAAAAACATTCGGCTCCCATCCTGCTGATCGAACACGACGGATACAGCAATATGTACACAGACACCATACAGAACAAAGAAATCGAACAGGTGAACCGCGCCTCCCGCAAGGCATACGAACAAGTTCAGTCCGAAGGGATCAAAGATGTATATTATCTGACACGTGAAGAGCTGGACATGCCTGCCGACGGTTGGGTCGACCATGTGCATCCGTCCGACTTCGGTATGAAGCAACAGGCGGCTGCCGTAGAAAGAAAGGTCCGGGAAATCCTGCATATCCCCCTTGGCTCCACGCCAACAACCATTCCCGCCACGCAACGCCGGGAACCACATATGTATGAATGGCGTGCCCGCCATCGTGCCATTCTGGAGCAAGTGCGCAACCATCCGCCTAAAGCAGTCATTTTAGGAAACTCGATCACTCACTATTGGGGTGGCGAACCGGAACACCGCAACAAAAACGGACGGGAGACCTGGGAAAAAGTCATGCGTTCTGCCGGTTTTCAAAACTTAGGCTGCGGATGGGACCGTATCGAAAATGTACTTTGGCGTGTATACCACGGAGAACTGGATGGCTATAAGGCCGGAAAAGTTGTTTTGATGATCGGCACGAACAATTGCGGCCTGAACAATGACAAAGAGATCGTCGAAGGTCTCCGCTTTCTCCTTTCCGCCATCCGTCAGCGACAACCGGAAGCCTCCGTCAAAGTGATCGGTATCCTCCCCCGTCGCAATCAGGAGCAATGGGTAAAGAGCATCAACTTCGATATTAAAAAGATGGTGGAAACGGAAGGCTACGAATTTGCCAATCCGGGAATAGCCCTATTGCAGCAAGACGGCAAAATAGACGAAAGCCTGTTTGTCGGTGACGGCCTCCATCCGAATGAAGAGGGATATAAACGAATCGGAGGGGAAATCTCAAATTAACAAAAGCCTGTATTCATGCGGCCATTGGAGTTCCAAACGGTTCCAAGCGATGGAACTGTTTATTTCAAGGCATGAAACCATCGGTTCCAGACTATGAAACCATCAGTTCTAAGGCATGGAACTGTCAAGTCTTCAACAGGAAACGTGCAGCCCATCATAGGCCAGATGGACATGAGGCGGCAACTCCTTCTCAACTTCCGCATGCAGGCCAATGCGATGGCTCATGTGGATCAGATAGGTCTCCTTCGGTTTTATTCGCTTGACATTCGCAAGAGCTTCCTCCAGCGATTCATGCGTAGGGTGAGCTCCCCGGCGGAGAGCTGTCAGGACCAGCACATCCAAACCTTCCAGTTTGGCATACTCTTCTTCCGGAAGATATTTTACATCTGTCAGGTAAGCCATATTACCAATACGATAACCGAAGATCGGCAGTTTCCCGTGTATCACCCGAACTGGCGTCACCGGGATTCCGGCAACCATAAAAGGTTCGTTTCCGATCCGATGAAGTTCCAAGTTCGGAACTCCAGGATATTTATGGGTACGGAACACATAAGGGATGCGCGTCTCGATAGCTTCCGCCACATTATCTTCCGCATACACATCCACCCCCTTTTCACGGCAAAAAGGGCGCAGGTCGTCCAGTCCGCCGACATGATCGTAATGTTCGTGCGAGATCAGGACCGCATCCAAGTGATACGTCTTGTTGCGGATCACCTGCCAACGGAAATCCGGGCCGCAATCCAGCAGGACCCGCTTACCATCCGTCTCCACCAATACGGACGTACGCAGACGCCAATCCCGTTTATCCGAGCTGGTGCATACCTCACACTGACAACCAATTTCAGGTACCCCGGTAGAAGTACCCGTTCCCAAAAACGTAATTTCCATTTATCCTACATATTTTACCTCAGGCATAATCTCGATACCGAACCGGTCATGAACGGCCGTACGAATACTTTCAGCAACCAATGCGATCTCATGCCCTTTAGCTTCACCCAAATTAACCAACACCAATGCCTGCTTTTCATATACGCCGACCGCACCATGCGACTTGCCTTTAAAACCGCACTGCTCGATCAACCAGCCTGCCGGTATCTTCACCTTTCCCTCTCCCGCCGGGTAAGACGGCATATCCGGATATTGCTCCTTCAGCTTCTCGTAACGGGCAACCGGAATAACCGGATTCATAAAGAAACTTCCGGCATTTCCCAATTCATCGGGATCAGGCAATTTCTGGCGACGGATCGAGATCACGGCATCCCGTACAGCCTGTAGCGTTATCTCAGGATATTTAGCCAGTTCCTCTTTCAAATTACCGTAATTGACAGAAAACTGAGGCTTTTTACTCAAACGTATATTTATATAAGTAACAATGTGCGGGTCGTTATGCTCATTCTTAAAGAAACTGTCCCGGTAACCATAGAGGCATTCTTCATTCGTAAACGTACGTTTCTCGAACGAAAGCTGGTTATACGTCTCCACCGTTTCGACCACATCCTTGATTTCCGTACCGTATGCCCCGATATTCTGGACAGCGGCCGCTCCGGCTTCACCCGGAATGCCGGACAAGTTTTCTATCCCTCCCCAACCTTCGGACACGGCATAAGCGACTACGTCGTCCCACTTCTCGGCAGCCCCGATGCGAAGCAGTACCGAATCCTCCGTCTCTTCCGCAACAGAGATACCTTTTATCTGCGAATGCAGGATAATCCCGTTAAAATCATTTATGAATAACAGATTACTGCCACTTCCGATATGCAACGACAAACATTCCTGAAAATATTCGTCCCGGAAGATCCGTTCCAGTTCTTCCTCATTCATATATTCCATAAACCAACGGGTCTTCACCGGAAGGTGAAAAGTATTATGTTTCTTCAACGAGTAATTCTCTTCTATTCTCATTTCATGTATGTTTTATTTTGCTGGACAAAAGTAGCGATAAATATCAAATCAATCAGCAAGTACACAAAAAAGCCTTTCAAATATCGCAACCAAAGGCTATTTAACATTTTTTGTTTCGCAAATCGTAACAAATGCATATACGCGTTGTTAAATAAGAAATGAACGCTGATTTCTTTATATGCAAAAAGTTATACAATGTATTAATGAAAAGCGTACATTTGCCTTGAATATCAAAAATTAAATAAAAACAATCATGAACAAAGCAGAATTGATTGAGGCCTTGGCCCAGAGATCGGGATTACAGAAGCAAAAAGCGAAAAAACTATTGGAAGCTTACGTAGACATCGTAACAGAAGCTATGTCCCACAATGAGGAGATCGTATTGGTCGGTTTCGGAACATTGATACCGCGTCCTCAGACAGAGCGTTTAGCTCGTAACCCCAAGACTGGAACACCAGTCATGATTCCAGCCAGAACGACTGTAAAATTCAAACCGGGTAAATATTTGCTGGATGCAATTAACAAACCCGGAGAAAAGAAGTAATACTTTTTTACCTGACAAAAGAAGGCAATCTAAAAAAGGTTGCCTTCTTTTTTGCGACCTGTTCAAATTATGAGTAATTTCGGCGCCGGAAAATGACAATTTAATCATGAAAATAGTTAATCTTGGAGAATCAAACTCGGTGTTAAACCGGTTTGTCGCAGAACTGCGCGATGTCAATATACAAAAAGACAGTATGCGCTTCCGTCGTAACATCGAGCGGATCGGTGAAATCATGGCCTACGAGATCAGTAAGGATTTCACTTACAGCACAAAAGGTATTCAATCCCCTCTGGGAATAGCACCGATGAATACTCCCGACGATTCAGTCGTCATCAGTACGATCTTGCGTGCCGGACTTCCCTACCATCAGGGGTTCCTCAGCTATCTGGACAATGCGGAAAATGCATTCGTCTCCGCTTACAGGAAATACAAAGACCGCCTGAACTTCGATATTCATATCGAATACATCGCATCTCCCCGATTAACGGACAAAACATTGATTATAACAGACCCAATGCTGGCTACCGGCAGTTCTATGGAACTGGCCTACGAAGCATTGCGCACTAAAGGGCATCCGGCACATATCCATGTCGCTTCCATCATCGCCAGCAAGCAGGCTATCGAATATATCCAACGTAAAATGCCGGACGACATCACGACCGTATGGGTAGCGGCTATCGACGACGAACTGGACGACCATTCTTACATCGTTCCGGGATTGGGCGACGCCGGTGACTTGTCCTATGGTGAAAAAGAATAAGATATAAGAAACTGTTTTGATTTTTTACAAACAGCCAGCTTTCAAATTATGAGGCGAAAAAATCAAAACAGTTTCTTAATCTCTAACGGAGTAAAGTGAACCAGAAACGGGAACCCTTCCCTTCCTCGGATTCTACTCCGATTTTCCCGCCTACCTGTTCTATTATACTTTTGCAGATCGAGAGTCCCAAACCTGTTCCCTGTTTGAAACTGTTTCCTTTATAGAAACGGTCAAACACATGTTGCTGCACTTCCGGCGACATACCATCCCCAGTATCCGTCACAGAGAACTCAATTTCATCTTGGCGTACCTCATAACCAAGTACGATCGTCCCCTTGCTGGTGTGCTTGATGGCATTATTAATAAAGTTGGAGATGATCTGTGTTAGCCTCACCTTATCGCAACGCATGATATAGGAAGGCAGGTCCGGGGCCACACAGAGCGCGACTTCAGCCGGCACTTTGATACGCATCGAGACGACCAGCTCTTTACACAGCTCCCGCAGGTCGACCTCGACAAGTTTCAATTCAATTATACCGGATTCAATCTTTGCCAGATCCAGCACATCGGAGATCAACTGCAACAACAGTTCATTGTTTTTCTGGATAATCTCGACAAACTGCTTCTTTTCCTCCGGATCGTCCGTATCGACCAGCAATGTGGAAAACCCGACAATGGCATTCAACGGAGTCCGGATCTCATGGCTCATATTGGCAAGGAATGCAGATTTCAAGCGGTCGAGTTCTTCGGCTTTCTCACGCTGCTTCTGCGTTTCCTTCAGTTCGGTTATATCATAATTCACACAAATCATTTCAAGCCTGTCCGGATCGGTCGACTGTGTGTTCCGCATGATATTCACACGAGTCCATCGCCATTCATCCCCGTTCTGAATCCTCAGTTCTTTCCGGATACTTGAAGCTGTTCCCTGCCTAACATTCTCAAAGAAATCAACCATCACTTTCCGATCCTCCGGATGAACATGATCGTAGACTCCGATCACCTCTGATAAAGGGGTTCCTTCCACTTCTCCCAAGTTCTGATACCATTGGTCGATAGCATAGCCCTCATTACTTTGCAAATCGAATTTGGCATAGCCCACTTTGGCAAAGCGGCTGACCAGGCTGAAGAAGTGCTCAAACTCTTCGATACGGTTATAAGCAACTGTCTTATCCGTATTATCAAGGTTGATTAACATATAATTAATCAGATCTCCATTCGTATCATAGAGCATGCTGACCTTTGTGAGAATATCGAGAGCACCTTTTTTGCCCGTCGGATAATAATCTTCATCCTTAATTTTATTAAACGAGTAATCCAACCGGAAAGAGACCGATTCTCTCCGGCTCAACTTTTCCCTTATTTCTTCAGGAATGATCGGATTCTCAAAAATATTAATGCCTAATGCCGCCTCCTTCGAAGGAAGACCGAAGATCTCCACGTCCATATTGTTCATATCCACCAGATAGCCATTCTTATCGTAAAGCTCGATACCGACCGGGATATTCGTATAGATATTCCGAAGCAGCTTTTCGCTATGGTCCAATGCCTCGTTTGTTCGAGCCATCTTCGTTATTATACTGATGATATTGGTAATGGAAGAGAGCCATTGATAGTCTTCGAGGCTCCACATACGGTTATTGTCTACGATATCGATCCCCAGGTAACCCCATGAAATCCCTTTTATGATCAACGGAATCATAATCAGGGAACGTGCGCCTCTCATTGTCAGATAACGTTTTTCTTCTGCCGCCTCCAAAGGTAATTCATCCAGGTTATTGATCAGGATCGGATAAAGCTTTTGTATCTTTTCGGTAGACCAGCGTAAGGTAGAAAGCGGTATGTTCTGCAAAGTGTCACGAACGGGAGCAATGCCTTTGCTACACACTTCATGGGTGCAGCTCAAAGTATCCCCTTCCCCATACTCCATGATATACGCACGTCCTTTCGTATAGATCGAAAACAGAATTTCCGTAAGCGCCAAATGGATCGACTTATGCAGGTCATTCGTCTGAATAAAAGAATGCAACGCCCTGGAAAGGCTGCCCAAATGCCTAAGCAGGCTGTCGATCTGACTATTCTCTACCGGTTGGTTCGCATCTCCTTCACTAAAAGGGATTAATTGCAAAATTCCGAAAGCCTTTATTTTACCATTGGACTCCAAACCATGCTTGTAAATCTTGGTACGGACGAATCTATATCCATAACAAGTTTTTATCGGAAAAGCCTGCTCATAAATTCCGATCTCTCTGAAGAAAGCAAACTCATTGGCAATCCGACTGCGATAGTCTTCACGAATCAAGGAATAAAAGTCAGTTATAGGTAATTTCGGCCCTTTCAGTTCCAGCAGGCCGATCAAGAAATCCGAGCAGATATAACATCCCTCTTCGAAATCCGTCTCCCACCATCCAACCTGGGCACAATCTAATAACGTTTGATACTGACTTGTATCCATGAATATTCTTTTTGTCATTTACCCATTTATTACTATCACACAAAAATCGCTATAATAAACCAGACCAACAAATTTTATTCTACATAAAAAAGTTGCAGTATAAGCTAATACAAGCCCATACTGCAACTTAACCTATGCATACAAAAGTATTATTTCAACTCTTTAATACGAATATTACGGAACTTAACAGGAGAACCATGCCCCAAGAAACCGATATGTCCTTTCTTATTGAACAAACCCGGATGTTCATGGCCGTCAGCTGTACCGTTCTTAGTCGCTTCGCGAATGTTTCCTTCTAAGATCACCACGCCGTTGACTGTCACCTTGATGTTATCACCATCGGCCACGATCTCTTCATAGTTCCATTCGCCTACCGGTTTAAACACACCCTGATGATCTGCTTTTGCTGGAATGATGCCATATACGGAACCGTGATGCTGCAAAGGAGTAATATCCTTATAAATCGGATGTTCGCAATCCAGAATCTGAATTTCCATACCATGATATGCGGCATCGACACCCATCGGGGTACGGATACCGACACCGTTGTTAGCGCCCGGCGTCAACTGGAATTCGAAACGATATATAAAGTTACCGTATTCAGCCTTCGTATATAAGTTACCTCCAAAACTCTTGCTTGGTATCATAGAGATGCAACCGTCTTCCAAGGTGTAGTCGACCGTATTGCCCGTCCATTCATACATATTCGTACCGTCAAACAAAACCTTGAAACCTTCCTTCTCTTCTTCAGCCGAAAGTTTGAACGGTTCCTTTCGTTCCAGCTCTTTTACATAAATATTCCGATAATAGACCTTACTGCCATGAGCCTGCAATTCGATCTGTTCGGTCGGGAAGATCGGGAGTTTACGATCCCAATAGTTCTCCAGAATCACATCATCCACGACTTTCTCTCCGTTCAACACGACCGTCACACGGTCACCTACCATCTTGATATAAAAGCTATTCCATTCACCCAGCTTATTATCCGCCACTTTCGACGGCTTGCTTTCGTTCACCTGGTTGTTGTATAATCCACCGGAACCGACCTGTGCTCCTACGTTGACACGTGAAGTATCCCAGATCTGTACTTGAGGCGTACCCCGCAAGTAGATACCAGCATCCGCCTCAGGACCGGCCGGATCAAGCATCCAGTCCACATACATTTCAAAGTCTCCGTATTGTTTTTCCGTGCACAGGTTGTCGTAACCGCTTCCATCAAATACCAACAGGCCATTTTCGACTTTCCAATCCCGACGCATATTTTCATCGGCTTTCGCCTGTTCTTTAGCCAACTGTGCCGGTTTCATTTTTGCACGGGCAATCGGGTTTTGCACCAAGCCTTTCCAGCCGGTCAGGTCCTTACCGTTGAACAAAGAAACGAATCCTTCGCCTTGCGGCATCTCGGCCAGATGTTTCTTGATCGCTTCCCTCTGATAGCCGGCATCCGGATTGTCAAGCACTTCCATCACCTTGTTCAACAGGGAACGGACATTCGCCCCCATATACTCCTTATTACCCAAAGCAATATTCATGACCGCATTGGCTGCAGCCTGTTGTACAGGTTTCTGATCCAGAAATTCTCCTGCATACAACATACCCAAGAAGGTTCCGGTATTTTCGATCTGCTGCAGAATTGCGATCTTTTGTGCATCCGTTTGAGCAATTTCCATTGCCTTACGCAAGCTCAACAAACGGTTTTCACCTGTAAATGCAGGATTGGAAACCAGTTTCACATAGGTAGTGAGAGCCGGGTCGAAATAATTGGAGGACGGGTTTTCCTTACAGATCGTATATAATTCGTCCGCCACTTCAATGCCTTTCCAGTTCAGCAGGGCTTCGAAGGCAGCATCCCGTTTGACACCCGTACTGGAACGGAACCCCTTCACGATCGTCGCCAACGCATCCGGTTGTCCGGTAGAAGACAACACCAGATAATACAAATAATCCTTATTGCCAGCCTGCAACATACGACGTGTCACCGTTTCGACTCTGTCGGCAGCCGGAAGAGAGGATAATGCCGAAATAACAGCCCGTTGCATAGGCGGAACAGCCAATGCATCAGCCGTTTCCAACATTCCGCACATATTGGTTATATCCCGTTCTCCCACCACATCCTTCAAGGCTACATAAGCCGCAGCTTTCACTTCTGGAGAACCCGTCTGGATCTGATCCAGCACGGTGTTGATATTGGCAGTAGCCTTACGCATGGCCAATAATTCCAATCCTGCTATTTTACCTGCATTGGCTGCAGAAGAGATGGCTTTCGCTACTGCCCCGTCGATATCTCCCGGGAAGGCGGCCAACGCATCCTGTCCCAGCAGAACAACCTGCTTGTCATCGTTCTTCAATAATTCAGCCAATGAAGGGATATAGGACTTATCGCCTATCTTCACTAATGTCCAGGTAGCAGCCTGCTTCACGCCAAAGTCTGCATCACCGAGCTGTTCCAACAGGATTTGCTTGGCAGGAAGATCAAAACGTATTTCCAGATTCTGGATAATATCGTGTTTGGACGGCTTCTTGGCCTCGCGTCCGATCCAGTTCAGGATATCTATTTTCAGTTCCGGTTTGGCTTTCGGAACCATTTTCATCAGTTCGATATACAACTCCTTATCTGCAAAATCGGAAGCGTAGCTCAAAGCTGCGTTCCGGTAGTTCTTGCTCGGATCTTTCATGGAAGCGAGAACCATCTTGGATACTTTAGCCGGTTCCTCGGCTGCTAAAAGTATCTGCAAAGCAGCTTCCCGTGTCTGCTCCTGTCCGGCCTTAGCGGCTTCTTTCTGTAATTTTTTCGCTGCTTTCATCGCTGCAGCACGATCACTCTCCACCAATCGTTTCAGTAAAGCGATATAGGCTTCGTTGGCACCGGTTATTTCCATTGTGTAACCGGCATTCTCGGCCGCTTTCGCCAAAACCGGCAAAGAATTAGAACCTCCGACGCAACTCAAGGCATACAAGACCTCTTTCTGCATATTCGGATCGGCTGCTCCCTGCAACGCCAACAGGACTGTTTCCGCCTCTTTCACCTGGGCATCGGCGATCGCGCGAATCACATCCTTTTGTGTTTTAGGAGATCCGGAGCGTCTCTTCAAAGCAGCAACCAGAGCTTGTCCGGCTTTTTCACTACCGTTGGCAGCCAGTGCACGGGCGGCAGGGCCGCTCAGCGACTCGTCATTCAGATAAGAAGCCAATGTTTCTATACATTCATCTTTTCCCAACATCTGAAGCTGACGGATAATAAACGCTTTTGTTTCACGCTCGTTCACCATTTCCAAAGCCTTCAGATAAGCATTTGCAGTCACTAACCGGGCATTCTCCTCCCCTTTCGCCATGACGTAATGCGTCAGGCCGCTCAAGGCGTAATCGACATTCGCGTTGCTGCCTTTACCCGGAGCATTTATCATGTTTACCAGCATCAGGACACCTTCTTCGCCGGTAGAGCTCAAATCACCTATCAGTTTATTATATGCCGTTTGTTTTGCCGCAGGCATCTGGGCCAATACATCGGCAGCGGTCGTTTTGGCCGTACGGCCCTCCGGAGTCTGCGCCATCAGCATGCTTCCGCAAAGCAACAGGGCAGCTATTGAAATATATGCTTTTCTCATATTATTATCTATTTATGTAATTGTCAATTGTTAATTATCAATTGTCAATTCGTTATATATTCCAAGGTGCTCTCATCGGCTGGTCCAGCAAACGATTCGCAGCCTCGTCGTCAACAAATTCAAGTTTTACAGGATCGAAATTCAGCGTCCGGTTCAAACGCAAAGCCACTGCTCCCATATTGACAATAGTAGCCGAACGGAAACCATTCTTTTCGTTCAGGGCGAAAGGCTGACGTGTCTTCACACATTCGATAAAGTCCGTAACCTGTGGTTCCGGTTCGGGGAAATCGGCAAGCTTCTTTTCCCAATCGGGAATATCGCATACAAAATTCTTATAAACATTACCTTTCGGTCCGGCAATATACGGCGTATTCGGATCACCGAAATCTCCCCCCCAAAGGACAATCTGACAACCATCGTCATACGTGTAGGTGATGGAACGCCAAGTACCGACAGCATCCGGATGTTGTTGCGGAGCATCAACTTCCACTTTAACAGGGCTGGTATCGTCTTTACCTAATATATATTGTACGGGATCGATATAATGCTGCCCCATATCTCCAAGTCCGCCACCGTCATAATCCCAGTATCCACGGAAAGTCTGGTGTACGCGATGCGGGTTATAAGGCTTATAAGGAGCCGGACCCAACCACATATCGTAATCCAACTCTGCCGGAACCGATTGCGGTTCGAGATATTCTTTTCCCACCCAGAAGAATTTCCAGTTGAAACCGGTATGCGCACTGATCGTCACCTTCAACGGCCATCCCAACAATCCGCTTTGTACCAGTTTCTTCAACGGCTTGACAGGAGTGCCCAGTCCGTAGAACTGATCTGTAAAACGAAACCATGTATTCAGGCGGAACATACGTCCGTATTGCTGTACGGCTTCCATCACACGCTTTCCTTCACCGATCGTACGGGTCATCGGCTTTTCGCACCAGATGTCTTTTCCGGCTTTAGCGGCCTCGACAGACATGATGCCATGCCAATGAGGCGGGGTAGCGATATGCACGATATCGACATTCGGGTCCAGAATCAAATCGCGGAAATCATGATAAGCGGCTATTTTTTCCTTCACTAAGTTCTTACCCAGCTCAAGATGCTTCTTGTCGACATCGCACACGGCAACCAAGCGCGTACCGGCATAGTTCACATGGCCTCTACCCATACCACCGGTACCGATGATGCCCTTCGTCAATTGATCACTCGGAGCGATATACCCGTTCCCCAGCACATTACTCGGAACGATCGAAAAGAGCGCAACCCCTCCAAGAGTTTTCAGAAAACCTCTTCTGCTTGTTCTCATAGTAAAATAATAATTTATATAGATTAGCAACCAATTATTTAAAAATATAAATAATATCTGACAAATATACTAATTATCTAATAATCCTTGCAGATATTCACGTGTTTTTATCACATAATCATGTCTTGCACCGTTCAATTCACATTCAATAGTCAATGCTCCCTGAAATCCTTGCTTCTTTAGTTCAGCTATGACAGCCGGGAAATTCACCTCTCCGGTAGGAATGGGCACTTCCGCTCCCAATTCATACGGATTGTTCGGGTCCGGATATTTGCCGTCTTTAGCATGGAATTCCTTGATTAGGCTGCCAAACTGTTTCACGGCATCCAGAGAATTCGCTTTCCCGTACATCAATAAATTAGCCAGATCGCAATTGACAAACACATTGCCCGTTGCGATGTCTTTAATGGCACGGATCAAAGTCGTCGGCGTTTCCTGTCCGGTCTCGAAATAGATCATCACACCACGCTGTTTGGCATAATTCGCCAAGTCTTGCATGACCTTGATAAAGTCCTTATATTGTTCAGAAGAGGGATCTTCGGGTATAAAGCCGAAATGAGAGTGCATGGCAGGAATCTCAGCCATCTGGCAAAAGTCGATCATATCCTGATACATAGCGACTTTTTCAGCCCGTTCCTCGGTCGGTACCAACCCGATCGTTGCCGGTCCTTGGCGGAAATTCCAAACACAATGGCTTCCGGGTACTCCGACAACCGTTGTCACTTTTATATTATGTTTCTTGGATGCAGCTTTTACTTTTTCCGCAAAATCTTTCGTGTACACTTTCTTTTGATAATTGAGTTCGCAGGAGCCGAATCCCTGATCATGCAGTTCTTTGAAACTCTTGTCGATATCGCTCAAGTCATACTGGATTACACCGATCGTTATCTTATCCTGGGCTTTCATCTCGGAAAACACAAATAATAAAGAAAGAAGCAATAAAGAAATCTTTGTTTTCATAATCTGATATTCATTTTAATTATCCAACATTCGTTATTCTGTGCAAAAAGTTTCAAGCCAAAAAAATCCTGAAACTTTTGTTTCAGATTTTTCTTTTCGGTGAAAATTTATTTTCACTTGCGGGAAAATTTATTTTCACTGGGTAGAAACATTTGTTTCAACCGGGGAAACAAACTACACTCACCTTAAAAAAGAAAGAGGAACGGACCCAAGGGATCTATATCGTTTGGCCTTCCTCTTTCCTTTCACAAGATGAACAAAAGTAACAATTTATTCCATTGTCGGATTAAAAGTTCCGCCCCAATTGTTGTTTTGTTCGAGATTCGGATTTTCATCAAGATTGACTTTCTGGATCGGGAAGAAATAGAATGATTCTTCAATTACAAATTCTCTTTCCGCCGCTTCCGTGTAAGGGACTTGATGAACCACGTAACGAAAATCACCGGTAGTCAACTCATTGTTATTGATTTTGGTTCTGGCTGTATTCAAATCCATATCCGTACCATCCGGATTAATAGCGATCGCTTCAAGTCCATGCTTAGTCCAACCTGCCAACTTCATCATATTACGCGTACGGCGCAAGTCCCAAAAACGGTGGCCTTCGAAACACAGTTCGATGTTGCGTTCATCCAAAATAGCCTGACGGATCTCTTCACGATTTCCGACTTTCAATCCGTAAAGTCCATCGTTCCCAACCTCGATTCCGGCACGTTGGCGAATCTGCTTCAACATTTCGACAGCGGCTTCCGAATGTCCGGTCTCATTAGCTGCTTCAGCATAGATAAACATCACTTCGGCAAAACGCATCAGGATGTAATCGATGTCATATGTCATCACCTTATCTTGAGTTAATGACAAATCGGCCGCTTTATAAATATAAAAGCCGGAGAAAATGTCATTGTTCACAGCATTCGTATGCGCATTCGGATTTACACCGTACTGATCATCCGGACTACTGACTCCCAGCGCATTATATTGCCTGTAGTCTGCATGTTTTCCGGCCACCGGATATTCCCGGCCATTATATAAACAGACATTATTGAAGCGAGGATCACGATTCTGCCAGAAAGATTTCAGCAAAGCCTGTTCATCAGCAACATAATATTTGCCGTTCGGATCATCATACCGTTTTCCATCCAACATAGGAAAGCTTTTTACAAACTCCCAGGTCGGATTACTGTAAGATTTGTCACGGCTGACAGAAGCAGGACGGGTCGTGTACTCCGATGCTGAAGTCTTATTCGTATTCGAATTCAATACCGGAAAAACAACCTCCGGTCCTTGTTACTGTATCCAAATATCTGAATAATCCGGAGTCAAAGCTATACCTTTGGCCACACAAAAATCATACGCTTCTTTTGCTGCCACATAGGCTTCTTCCCAATAAGCATTGCCGTATGGATTACTCGGATTGAACTGCGGAGAAGCTTTCAACAAGAGCGTTTTAGCTTTCCATGCTTTGGCAAAACACTGGTCGATACGTCCGTAATCAGCTGAACTTCCAGCGATCTTCTCCGGCAACAATGTGATGGCATGATCCAAATCTTCAATCATAAATTGGAAACACTCCGGAGTAGAATTACGTTTTACATATAAATCATCCGTATCTTTGTCTTGCGGAACCTTTATATACGGGACACCGCCATGATGCAAAACCATCCAATAGTACATATAGGCACGCATGAAATAAGCCTGCCCCAACAAACTATTGGCGGTTTCACTATCCAGCAATCCTTCTTCCAAACGTTTTATCGCTTCGTTGATATGACGGATTTTCGTATATTCCCACTTTTTATAAGCGCTGCCGGTTTCCGTGATAGTCCCTAAATACCAAGGCATACCAGTCACTTGCTCCGAATTACCGTCAGCACTTGCCTCCCAATTGCCAAAACATTCCGAATAAAGATTGTTGACATAAGCCGTTGCCAGGTTGGCATCATGCCAGACCATCGACTCGTCGTAGCTGTTCAAATTCTCGATATCCAACGTATCGCAACTGGTTGTCATTCCTCCCAATACGAAGGCTGCACTTATTACGGCATATTTGATTTTTTTCATTTTCATATTCTTCCTGATTTAAAATTAGAATGAGAAATTAAGACCGAAAGAGAATGTCCGCATCAACGGATAGGAATCATAATACTTCTGCTCCGGATCCAAAAATTCTGTTACATCTGAAATGCAGAACAAGTTAGTCGCATTAGCAAATACCTGTGCATGCGTGATACCTAATGGCCGAAGGATACTCTTCGGCAAATCATAACCGATATTCAAATTCTTCAAACGAAGATAAGCGCCGTTACGCATCCAAAAACTGGTATTTCCTGCTCCTGATTCATACCAGCTGTTACCTACGATACGCGGGTAAACACCATTCGGATTCAACTCAGGGTCGTACACTTTATCACTCGTCCAAATCGGGAAATAAGGACGGACAGCACCACCATGCTGATAGAAACCGCCATCAACACCACCAACAAAACGATCATACTTGCCAACACCTTGGAAATGCACATCTATCGTAATACCTTTCCATTTAATATTCCCTCCAAAACCATAATTGATTCGTGGCGTACCGTTTTCACTCAACAAATTATATGCATCATTGCCATCGATACGCCCATCGGGACCTTCTGTATACCCGTCACCACGTGTATCCTTATACAGAATACCACCCAGATACGGATCACGTCCATATTGTTTGAAACCTTGAGCTTTCAATGCTTCAACTTCAGCTGGATCCGTCAATAAATGATCCGCAATCAGACCGGTCAATATACCGTCAGCCTTACCTAACGGCGACAGGGCATACAAATTTCCTCCTTCCTGATAAGTAGCCGAAACATCCAAGACATCCCAACGGTCACGAGCAAAACCCAAGTTTACATAAGCCGAATAATCAATCGCTCCGTTGGCCGCCTTGTCCATCCAAGTCAAAGCCAACTCACCTCCTCGCCAAGAACGCTCGGCATAGTTTTCAGGAGCCAACGCCTGGCCATACGTGCTCGGAAGCGTCACCGTACGCGGGCCAAGGATATCCACCTCTTTCCGGTAGAAAACATCCAACGTTCCGGACAACCGATTGTTGAAGAAACCGAAATCCAGCCCTCCGTTATAAGTGGTGGAAGTCGCCCAAGTCAGTGTCGGATTAGGAGTATCGCCAGCCACGATCGTATTGGCCAGATTGCTGCCAAAAACATACGTTCCACCCGTATTGTACTTCTGCAAATAAGAAAAAGCCGTAATCTTGTCGATCGGGTCCTTACTTAGATCCAAGTCATTACCGGTCGTACCATACGAAGCACGCAACTTCAAGTTACTCAGCCAGTCGGTCGTGTTTTCCATAAACGATTCTTCGCTCAGACGCCATGCTGCCGAAACAGAAGGGAAAAATCCCCAACGATGTCCATCTGGAAACAACGTATTGCCATCATAACGGAAAGAAAACTCGGCTATATACTTCTGATCGAACGTATAGTTAAAACGACCGATCCAAGAAAGACGTCCACCGGTATATTCTTCTGCGTCGCCCCAACGACGTTCGGCATCTTTCGAATAATTGAACATCTGGTCCAAGTTGGCCATCGGTTGTTCTCCTTTGGCCTGTATCCATTCGCCCCCGTTAGCAGCCTGTTCGAATACAACCATTGCATTGACATCATGTTTGCCGAACGTATTGGCATAGTTCACAAACCAGTTGAACTGTTCAGTCCACAACTGTTTAGCCCGGTAATCCAAGTTCTCATAATTCTGGGAGAAATTGAACGTGTTGTATTCATTCAAGTTCAGAGGGGCCGGCAAGAAACGATTGCCTTCAGGATCTGCCTGCTGGAATTTGTAGTTCTTTTGGAAAGTCATGAAACGTTTCCGGTTATAGTCATGCCCAATATAGCTGCCCATAATCTTCGTGCTCAAACCTTTCGTAATGAAATCCAAGTTGAAATCGAACGAAACGATCCCATTCATATTGCGCCGACGAGTCTTCAGATAACGGTTGCCAACAACCTGGTCTACAGGATTCCATCCTTGCCATGAACCATAATCCTGATAAATCGGGTAATCAGTAATTGTAGCAGAAGGTGTCCCGTCCAAATTAGAATAGAACGGAGTTGTCTTCATCGCGTTGAACGTACAACGGTACAAATCATACACAGCCTGGTCGTCATCATCCGAGAACGGCCAATAGAAACGCTTGTCATTCGACTGATTCGCATCCAAATTGACATTCATTTTAATATATTTGCTCAACTCCACCGTTAAATTCGAACGCAAAGAAAATTTCTTATTTTCCAACGATACATAAGAACCTTCTTCAGCCAAGAAAGATCCCATAACATAATATTGAACTTTCTCGCTTCCGCCTGTCACACTCAAAGAATGTTTTGTGTTCCAAGGATTCTGCCAGATATAATCGTTTACATTATAATTGATGTTGTTGTCACGGAAGTAAGCATATTCCGCCTCTCCGTTCGGCTCTTTCGTGCCTTGGAAACGGGCTACTGCATTTTGGTAATCCAAATCATCGATGGCCGTCCATCTATCCGCAAACAGTTCTTGAGTCGGTTTGCTGAAAGCATAGGATCCCTGATAATTAAACACAGGTTTCTGATTTTTAACACCCCCTTTTGTCGTTACCAACACAACGCCATTACCGGCTGCCGATCCATAAATAGAAGCTGACGCAGCATCTTTCAGGAAGCTCATCTGATCGATTTCATACGGTTCCAAATTATCAAAAGCTTCTTTGTCGCGTATTACTCCATCGATAACAAACAGCGGATCGCCGAACCCGCCACGCATACGAATCTCAGAAGAAGCTCCCATCAGCCCGGAATTACCGGTAATAGTTGCTCCAGGAGCACGTCCGGCCAATGAATTGGACAAGTTAGTATTAGGAATGACCGACAGTTCTTCCGACTTCACATTCGAAATGGACCCTGTCATATTTACCTTTTTCTGCACACCGTATCCAACCACAACAACTTCATCCAATTTCTGTGTATCTTCATGTAAGGTGATTTGGAACGTAGTTTTATCTTTCGTCACTAATATTTCCTGGTCCAAATATCCGATATAAGAGACGAGCAAAGTAGCTCCATCCGGAATTCCTTCCAATGTAAATTCCCCGTCTATATTCGTTATCGTACCGACTCCTGCCCCACCTTTCAGTACAATATTCGCGCCAATAACCGGTAAACCGGTATCGTCGACGATAATACCCGAGATTTTTTTCTTCTGCTGTTGGATTGCCGTCACAATAGGTTCAGAATGGGCATTTCTTTTAGAAGTATCATCCTTCAAGAATACACGGTTATTTACAATCTTATAAGAGATACCTGTATTCTTAAATACCTCTTGCAGAACATTTTCGATATGTTCATTTTTAAGATTAACAAAAACTTTGGAGATTTTCTTATTTAATAAAGTCTCATCATAAGAAAATTCATACCCGGTTTGTTCACTAATACTTCGTATGACGGTACCGACTGTCGTCTGATTTAAAGCTAGTTCCAGATTCACATACAAAGAATGCGCAACGTTTGTCGCCATAGCGGGCGATGCGGCTGACAAAAACATTGCTAATGTCGCAATTGAAGCATTTTTAATCATACATGTGATTCAATAATGTTAGTACTAAGTTTTAAGTTATAGTTTTCTTGTGTTGTGTGTGTGTTGCTTTTCTAAATCTGTCATTTCATCATAGGCATTCATTTTTTATTATTCATATATAAAGATTTCACTTCCTTCTATCCGATATTGGATCGGAGCCAAAAACTTCAGGAGTTTCAGTATGTCAGACAAGCTTTCGTCCTCGTTGATCACACACCGAAACTTGCGCTGGGCAAGCTTCGAGGATTCCAGATTTATATTTACATTAAATTTTACGGAGAGTTGGTTAACTATTTCCCTAAGCGTGACATTTTCGAAGACAAACTGGTTCAGTCGCCACGCCGTACATATATTCACATCCACAAATTCTGTGGCATATTCATTTTTATAGTTATTATATGTCACCTTTTCTCCCGGTGACATATCTAAAACGGCTTTCCATTGCTTATCGAATAAAGCAACTTTACCTCTTGCTAAAACAGTTTCTACGTTTTGGTGTTTCTCGTCTGTTTTTACATTGAAAGCGGTTCCTAGCACCTTAATATTCACATAATTCGTCGAAACATATAATGGAGATTGTGCATTCTTTGCAACGTCAAAGAATGCTTCTCCTTGCAAGGAGAGCTTTCGGTTATTTTCGGCAAAAGCCTCAGGAATCTTCAATGAAGCCCCCCCTTTTAACCAAACGGCCGATCCATCCGCAAGCATGATTTTTTTCACATCTTCCCCTTGTTTCACCGTAATCGTCACATAATTATCTGGTCTCAGATAATCCCATCCCACATAAGAAAAAGAAACCAATAGCAAAATTACGGCAGCATATCTCATCACGGAGTGAAATATTTGAAAACGTCTTCTACTATTGATTTTGGCATTCAACCCTTCCAATGCCTTTTCAATATGCTCAGACGTATTATATTGAGTAAACTTCCCCGAAATGCGAAGTTCCACCAATTTTGAAAAAACATATTCATTATCAATTGATAAAACACGCCACTCTTGCACTTTTCCCATCTCTTCGGGAGAAAGCGTATCGATCAAGTATTTCGCTAAAAGTCTATAATCAAAATCCATTTTTTTCCTTTTACCTATGCTAAACGAACAACTCGGGAAAAATACTGAGATAAATCTATTTTTTTATCTTTTCAAGAGTAATTTAGGACGATCATATCAAAATTAAAAATCATAAGCGACAGAAACTTTCAACACAACTTTTATTATCTCACGACAGCCACCTAATTTTTACGACGATATTCAGTCGGAGTCATCCCATAGTTTTGTTTAAAGGCAGTACTAAAATAACGGGCGCTGGAAAAACCTGTACGATCCGCCACATCCTGAATGCTCATGTCCTTATAGGATGAAAGCAAACGAGCAGCTTCGACCATACGGAATCTGCTCACATAATCGCCGATTGAAATATCCGACAAATGGCTGAATTTACAGTAAAGTGTCGTACGGCTCATCGCCATACCAGAAGCAATAAAAGCTACGTTCAGATCCGGATTGGTCAGATTTTCATGAATCAATAGATTCAATTTCTGCATGAATTGTTCATCCGCATTGCTGACTGCATCATCCTTGGGAGAGAACAGGCAACCGGACTCCCGATAACGTGCCCGAAGTTGATCACGCAGCCTCAACACATTCCGCAAAATTACCATCAAAGAATCCACATCAAATGGCTTTGCCAAATATATATCCGCTCCCGACTTGTATCCCTCGACCGAACTTGCCGGGTCAGCTTTAGCAGTCAATAGTACTACCGGAATATGACTGACCTTCAAATTGTTTTTAACCCGCCGACACAACTCGTAACCGTCCATCCGGGGCATCATAACATCACTGACTATGATATCCGGCTGAGATTGCCCCAAAAACTCCCATGCCTCCTCACCGTCTCCAGCCACATAAACATCCTTGAACTCCGCCTGCAAGACACTAAACAAATAGCTACGCAATTCTGGTTCATCTTCGACCACCAATGCCGTGTATTTAGCAAACAAGAAATCGGCTTGTACCACCTGGGGATTCATTTCTTTGGCATCAGCATTCTTCATTTCCGAACAAACGACACTGTCCGGTTCTTCAAATACAGACGCCTGCACTAACGGCAAATCAAAATAAAAAGTCGCACCTCTGTCTTCATTACTGTAAGCACCGATGCTTCCGCCATGCAGTTCCACCAGCTTACGGGCATATGCTAAACCGATCCCACTTCCTTTACGGTTATGGTCACCTTGGTAAAAGCGAGAAAAAAGACGATCCATATCCACATGAGCCAGCCCAATCCCCTGGTCGGCAAGAGAAATGCGCAGGCTCGTTTCCATACGTTCCGTACCAATGACCAGCGAAGTATTCGGCTCACTGAACTTCATCGCATTTATCAACAAATTGGACAACACGACACGACATTTGGCTGCATCAAAAGGGACTTTTTCCACCGAAGTATCCAACTTGTATTCCAATCGAATACTACGAGCCTCAAATTCTTGTGCAAAATCATGCGTTACCGTTCGTATCCAATCAGCGACATTGTAAAAACGAACATCCATAACATCGCCGTTCGTATCTGATTTTTGTGCGTCTAGCACCATATCAACAATTTCACGTATCCGACAAGTTTGCAACAACAAACCATCCAATTGCCTAGAAACATCATCATCCATCACTTTTCCGGATTTCAACAAACGTTTGAGCGGGGCGTATATCAAAGTCAACGGCGTACGAAGCTCATGGCTGATATTGACCATAAAACGGACCTTCTCTTCATAAAATTTACGTTCATGCTCTTTCATTTCCCAAGCGAGTTCCTGCTCTTTACGCTTCATAATCGATCGGATTACCCATGAGGTCATCGTCATCACCATCAAAAACAAAACTATCCAAAACCAGGCACGCTGCCATAAAGGAGGGATTACATCAACTGTCAGCAATTTCAAAGGTGCACTCCAATCACCATTCCGTTTGCTATATGAAACCCATAATTCGTAGTTACCGGGAGAAAGAGCCGGAAAAACAAAGGCATGACTAGATGTCTCCTGCAAATCCTCACGGTCTCCTTTGATATAAAAACGAAACAATTTCTTCCGCATCAAATCCTTCTCTTTAACAATGACACTCAATCCTAAAGATGAATAATCCCAAGGAACGGAAATAGCTTGCTTGTCAAATAGACCGTCCGGATGGACAAAAGAGCCGTCCAAGGCTAAGTTGATCAAGCTGACGGAAAAGTCCTCTTCGTCTTGAAATTTCTGATCTGGCCGTATTCGCACCACTCCCTCTACTCCTACCATATAAATGTCACCGAGGGCGGATTCCAACGCAGGCTGCGGCAAGAATTCGTGTGTAAAAACTCCATCAGACTCTCCAAAAACGACGATACGTTTCTCTTGAGGGACATATGCATACAATCCTTCATGCGTACTAATCCACAATTGCTCGCTGTTATCGAAAGCAAGAGACATAACTCCGACAAAACGCTTTGTATCAATCGTATCTATTTTTTGCAGAGTACGATCATAGGCATACAAACCGGAAGTCGTGCCCAACCAGAAACGTTTGTCCTTACCTTGCTTTATTGACGTTATCGTCCCAATTTCCTCACCGGGCAAAAAAACCGGACGTATCTCTTCGCTCGGAAAATCCAGAACGTAAAGTCCGGCAGATGTACCGATATAGCACGAGTCGCCCACGACGAAACGAGGAGCCTGAAAATTCGGCAACATGTTTTCATGCAAAGGTTCAAATTGACATTTCCGATGGTCATACACAAACAAATAATTATCGGTCAAAAGACAAAAACGATCATCATCCACACGGTACAGGCGAATCGCATTTCCACACAGAAAAAGATCGTTCCGGACGTCTCCCCAATTCAACGGGAATTCCCTGCATTCACCTGTATTCTTGTTAAAACGACAAAGTCCGACTCCAAACAAAGACAACAACAACTCCGAATCGTTATAAGGCATAATGGAGACGATCTTCATCTCCTTCGTCTGTCGATATCCCTGAAACGTCTCTTTTTCAGGATCAAACAAATTCATTCCGCCGCCGTCTGTACCCATCCATATTTTACCGTCACGATCTTCATACATAGACGCAACTGATTGGAAACTCAAGCCGTAAGTAGCTCCAGGAGGAGCATCCCGATAAGTAGTCATGTAGACAGGCTTAATACCAATTAAACCACCTAAAATACTACCGGCCCAAATATTTCCTTCATCGTCGATATACAGGCTGGCAAAAGAGTTCACCGGAAGAGAATGACGATCGCCCGGAAGGTGCATGATCCCTTTCACGGACTTGGTGGCATAGTTATAAATATTGATGCCTCCTCCGTCGGTCGCCAACCAAAGTTCACCATCCTTTTCCCGCATATCCTGCACGACATTATGCGTCAAGCGCTCCGGTGTTTTCAGGTGCTCAATCAACCGTCCTTCGCGGTCGTAGCAATAAACACCTTTATTATAGACCGACACCCAAGTCCTTCCGTGTGAATCCAGAAATAGGGCTGGTATATTCTTTTCCTGGGTAAACGACACTCGCTCCATAGTCCCCGTCTTCGGGTAATACCACCAAATGCCGTTTCCGCGGAAAGACAGAATGATCTTTCCATCTTTTTCGTCATACCAATAAGCGTGGTTGGGCACAGAGACAGGCATGGTATTCTTCAACTCGCACTTACCAATTTTCTTTTCCACATAAGAATAATAATACACACCTTTCATACCAAAAAAATAGACTCCGTCCGACATAAGGAGACAGCAAGTCGCCACTACCGGTTCTCCATCCAACTCCTGACAAGCAAATTTGCGGGTATTACGGTCGAAAATAGCCAGTCCACGACTAGTTCCTACCCAAATATTCCGAGCCGCATCTTCTTCCAAGAAAACGACATCATTATAAGGAAGAGAATACGGATTATCTTTATCTTCTTGGTAAACCG
>ENA-UOIV01000983-UOIV01000983.1-human-gut-metagenome-genome-assembly--contig:-C59-NODE-983-length-27088-cov-5.315059_pt1 | contig 27088 bp, 20 predicted proteins | sample MGYA00242333_ERZ723880 | MGnify/ENA metagenome assembly ERZ723880 | reverse complement strand
GAATCTCAACAATGGTTACATCCATGTAAGTTCCTTATTTATAAGTTCCTTCTTGTTTTCTCTAAAAAAGGAACTTACTTTTACACCACAAAAGTAATAAACTTACGAAAAATAACTATTGTATCACTTAATAATTTACGATTATGGCAAAGAAAGTAGCAGTTTTAGCGGTAAATCCAGTAAATGGATTTGGTTTGTTCCAATATTTGGAATCATTTTTCGAGAATGGCATTACTTATAAAGTATATGCGGTAGCCGATTCAAAAGAAATCAAAACGAACTCTGGCATAGCTTTGACAGTAGACGATGTGATCGCTAATTTAAAAGGGCATGAAGATGAATACGACGCAATGGTATTCGCTTGTGGCGATGCGGTTCCTGTTTTCCAGCAGAACGCTAGCAAACAATACAATATCGATCTAATGGATGTGATTAAGAATTTCGGGGAAAAGGGTAAGATTATGATTGGACATTGCGCTGCCGCTATGCTCTTCGACTTCACCGGAATCACGGAAGGAAAGAAGCTAGCGGTACATCCGTTGGCTAAACCTTCCATTAGCAAAGGACAAGCTACAGATGAGGATTCCGTAGTCGATGGCAATTTCTTTACAGCGAAAGAAGAACATTATATCTGTACTATGATGCCTCAAGTATTGGAGGCCTTGAAGAAATAAGTTCTAGGACAAATAAAGCCAACTATTTGAACAAGACAAAATGTAAGGGAGGGACTATTCGCATAAATCCTCCCTTACAAATTTCAAATTAGTTAGAAAAATCGGTTACAATCCAATACCTTATCTGTACTTCCAAAGTATCTTAGCTTCATCAGCAAAGTATGTTAAGTTACTTTGCCGATAAAGTTAACTTCGTTGCCGATGTAAGTTGTCTATAACATATCCACCGGATTCTCATTCGCCGCCCTCCAACTTTGGAACGTGACCACTCCTACCGTCAGGATACTGATCCCTAGCAATGCGACAAAATAAATCAAATAACCGACAGGGGCTTTCTCCATAAAATTACTGGCCCATCTCTCCATAAAATAATAGGAAACTGGAATCGCAATAACAAAACTAATGAGCAAGACCTTTAAATAGACTTTATTCAAACGATATAGTATCTCACTCACGGAAGATCCATACACCCGCCTTATACCAATTTCTCGCCGCTGATAGTGGACATCAAACAATACCAGACTTAAAATACCTGCCAATGCCATCCAGATAGATAAAACACTGGATAAAATAACCCGGTCGCCAAACTGGATTTCTTTTTCATACAGATGCCGGGAGAATGTATCGCAAAACTCAAAATCAGGTAAACATGAAGGGGAAAGTTCGTTGAGCATATTCCTAATATAAAGTAAAACATTACCTTTATCAGCCCCCGGCATCAACTTTATATAATCGTAATGCATATATAATTCTTCATTCGTCACAAAAGCGACAGGATAAGTAGCTAGCGACTCCGATGCTTTATGTGTGGAAGCGATCACCACCTCATCCGTAAATCCTAATACCCGGGCATCATTCCCCCAAAAGGTTTTCATACGGTCACCCACATGAAGGTTTAATTGCCTTTTCGCTTTTTGGTCAAAAACCAAAAGCAACTCTTTATTCCTCCCATCTTCCATCCTTGAGACACGTCCCTCGTTCGCGGTAATATCCATAAGGGATAAAAAATTAGGTGATACATTCAAATAATAAAAATAAATAGTCTCTCCATTAAACTCTGCGGCCCCGCCACGATTCTCATTAGTCGCTCCTATCTTACTAGCGGCGAAAGCCACATCCTCAATTCCCGCATAACCACGCAAACGGTTGGTAAAATTCTCTTTATATTTCTCGGTTATCTCCTTATTCAATTCTACGACAACTACATTATCATTCCCGAAACCAAAGGAATGACTCCGCATTGTCTCTATCTGCTTATAAATAAACAGTGACAGGACGATCAATATAATTGAAACCGTATACTGAAAACCAACCAGACATTCCCGCATTCTTTTTCCCTTTGGAGACAAACCGAAAGAACCGTTCAGCACGATTCGCTGAGGAATAGAAGTCGCATAAATAGCCGGATATGCACCGGCCAATAGTCCCGCACACAAAGCCATGAATAATCCACCAAAAAAAACTATTCCCTTCATATGAAAGCCTCCTCCAATGCAACCTTCATAAACCAATAACAGCAACAAGGATATAGCATAAGACAATAACGCAAAAAGAAAAGACTCCAACCAAAGAAATCCACGCAACCGCCGTACCGAGTCCCCTAGAATTTTACGGATGTTAATACTTTTTATTCTTGCCGGAACCAATGCCATTGTAAAGTTTATAAAATTAATCACTGCTATCAATACCACTAGAAACGAGGCGCTAAACAACAAATCCGTTTGTCTTTTATTCCCTGATTTTATGTAAGTAACGCTATTCATATCATTCATATAATAAATATCGCATAAATTCACCAAACGGGTCTGTACCTCTTGGAGCCTCTCGTATTGCTTGAAGGGGAATGCTTGGTTAAACTGGGAGCAAATGAGATCTTTTTGTGACGGATCATCTAAAAGGACATAACAAAGGAAAATCCAGTTATCCCAATCATCCATACAATAAGTCGACGATAAAGAAGTATAAATGGCATTATTCAATTGTGTGTTTTCCGGGAAATCTTTATAAACTCCTCCTACGACTAGTGATTTCCGTTCCTTGCTCCAAATCTCTTCTTCCGCAAGCAACTCCTTACCAATAGCCGATGACTCGCCAAATATCTTCCGTGCCATACTCTCCGGCAAAAGGCATTTCTCCGGATCATCTAAGCAATCCAGTGAACCTTCCACCAATTGGAAGTCAAATATAGAAACGATCCCCGGAGTACAGGTTATCACCGGTTCCTTATAATCTTTGAGAATCTCGTCCCTCCCGATCGTAAAATAAACTTCCCCTACGTAAGGATTTATGATCGTACTTTCCAATATATGTGGAGAAGACGAGGCGAACGCTTGGGCAAAAGGCAGGATTTGCGTAGGCCATTGACTTTTACTTGTCACACAATCCAATCGATAAATAGCCTCGGCTTTCGAGTGTATTTTATCAAAAGTTCGTTCGGATTCCGTACGGATAGCTACGCTATCAAATAAAGTAAAGGCGATAACGAGGCCGCATATATTTAGTGTTGCCGCCATTTTATTTACCTTCAACGTGATAATAAAATTTCGATATATAGAGTTCATGATACGCTTGTTTTTCGTATATAATAAATTGACACAATTCTCCCCTATACCCTTAAAGACAGGGCATAATCATGTCTAATCCAGCATACGACAAAGCACATAGCAAGAGTATCGTTCTTGCCAAAAGACGGATTTTAATCGAACATAACTTACCCTCCGTTCGTAAAACAACAAAGCTACCGACAGGGTAAACAAAGCGAGGAAAAAAGTCAATGAGGCAATAAGAAACAAAAGCTTCTCCCCAAAAGCGGGGAAAGACGTCAAAGGAGTTATGATTTCTTGAAAAGAGATGAAAGCAGCCGGCTCTTTATTCGCTATTGAAAATAAAGATGTAGAAGCACACACCCGTACCTCCTTTTGGGAGAAAGAATCGTTGGCGACCACAGTCAATGCGGCAAAAACGACCATGCACAAAAACATTGCCCTTAACCATTTCATAACAAGAACAAAATTGATCAAAGGCAAATGTATGGATTTTCACTCAATAAATCCAAACAATAAGCATGCAAATAACACGAATATGTAAATCATTGATTATCATCAGCCTTAAAAACATGATTATATTTCTGAAAAAACACGTACATGTTTTCCACAAAAGTCGTACATGTTTTTCGGAAAACACGTACACGTTTTTACCGGGTCATACGACAGAAGACAAGAACAAATATAGAAATAGACAATAACCCTCCTTATCATGATGAGAATTTCCCTCATCAGTCCCGTGTAAGTTTGAGGCTATATCAAAACCCAAGCCCCAACTCAAAGGCGAACCGGAAACTATCCGTCGAGCCGAACCAAGAATATTTAGTGGTGAACTTATTCAAGAAAGTAAGCCAAATCCCGCCACCATAGGAAGTATGCCAACTATGGGAACGCTCACCGGGAAACCAGACCCTACCATAATCAAAGCCCGCAAATAGACCATATTTTAAGGGAGTGAACGGATTCTTTAGTTTTCCCATGTCCAAGCGTAAATCCGAGTATTGGTAAAAGGATTGTTTTCCGATAAAACGGTTATCACGGAATCCCCTTAAATCAATCGTGGCGGCTTGATAGAACTCATAGTCATTATCGAATAATACCGTTCCCTTCATCAACGAGGACCAAGTAAAACGATCCGAGAACCGTACGTTCCATGAAAGGCTTCCCTGCGCATAGGGGAAATTGCGTTCCGGCTTTTTCAAATTCATTGTCCATCCGGCCGTCCATTCGGTTTCCAATAGGGGAAGCCACGAATAAGGCTGTTTCGTTATCCGGTAAGTAGCCCCAAGACCCACGAAATAATTCGTACGGAAAATAGGATGATCTTCTCCATAAACCGTATAAATATATCGATCATCCGTACGTTTAGCCTTGTACATATCCAAAGAGCCAAAGAAAGTCATCACCTCTTCTTTCCTCAAATCCATCTCGAAGGATGGATTAAACATATACGTCCGGAGCTTCACCCGGTTATAATTCTTTTTTTCCTCTTTATAGCCCGCCGTATTATTTCCAAATCCGAAGAAGTTCTCGAAGTTACGGGGTGAAGAGATGGAGGCATTCAGGTATAAACGTCTCCGGCCGTCATAATTAGGGAAGACACCTGCATACATGAACCCTTTCAAATAATTATACCCGATCCGATGCTGATAGGTAAATGGGGCTCGTTTAAAGCCATACATCGTATATGTAAAGAACGTACCCAAACTTATACCTTTATCCGAGTCATATATTCCCCACGGGGTAAAAGATATCTTATGGTATTTTATCTTCTGGTAATCATATTTATAATCCTTATCATAGACATGTATTTTCCGGCTATGATTCAATTGGTATTGGTTCTCCCCCTCTCCGGAGATCAAGTATATCGGAAAATCTTTCCGTGTATTTCCCTTCACTTCAAACGTATCGTTTCCCGCAAGCCCATATAACCACAGTTCCTTGGTTTCTTTGCCGGAGAATTGTTGTTCCAACCTACAGTCTCCGGTCTCGGGATCATAAATCCGTAAAATAGTTCGGTCCGGCGCTTGCCGCTCGATCAAGAAATAATCGGATTGATTGGTTCCGGCAACCACTGGCGTACGTTGCAATAAGCGATAATATTGGCTGGCAACCGCTTCCAGTTCTAGCCTCCTTCGTTTCAACTTTTGTTTAATCAGTTCTATCTCATCATGTTTTACACCTTCCGGCAAATAAGTAAAAGCGCTATCGATCAAAGAGTCGGTCATCTGTTTCCGAATTTCTTGGGCTTGGCGTATCCAAACCGACTCATCACTGCGGCCTGCTACCGCCATATCCAGCGCAAAAGCTAGCTTATTGATTTTCTTTGTATCCTTTAAAATCAAGCTATCATAATTACAGATAAAATCCAACGATAACATCTTCAACATTTGCTTGAACAATACTCCGTCCACCTTCGTGAAAGCATGATTCCTATCGATCACGATCGGGGTATAAATTACGCTATCATTGACGGTATGTGATTGCCACTCCCAGTTTTCGTTCATCTTATTCCAATCTCCGATCCACATATCGAAAATACGTTCCCGAATGTATAGATTTTGATCCGCCATATAGTTTTTACTCACTTGAAGGCTGTCTAGAAAGTCTTCCGTGGTATACAAATTAGACCTTAAATTAATATCCGGAACATTGATTAGATTGACCAGCCTATCTTGTATATCGCTGCCGTCCGCAACTGTGTCTTTCCGTATGTGGGAAGGAATATAGTAAATACGGGAGGGAGAAAAACTCAATCCCGCGGACTTCGCTAAATAATCTGCGACCAAAAAGGTATAGGGATTGATAATCGTATAAGCATCTCCTAAGAACTCATCCAAATATGTATTCTTAAAATCAGTCTTATTATATATTTCCCGGAAAAACTTCGACTCCAAGAAACTTGTAGAGCCACCCAAGGGCTTTAGCAAATACAATTGCTTACGCTTATTCTCCAACAATAATCCGTGAAACCCTTCCGCTTGCCCGACGATATCCATCCAACCCCCCAACGTTTCTATCGTAGACGAAGGAACCCTGATCGGGATCGTATAAAGGTGACGATAATGCCTCCCCCACATCCAATTATAGATCTTGCTTTTACCACTATCCGCTTGCGGATAAATGGACTTACGTACCCAATCTTGAGATTGGGAATAAAGCAAGCCGGGCATAAGCACAAAGAGTATGAGTATGATATATTTATAGGACGACCGCATGGACAATTTCTTTCTATCTCTGTTTTACTAATAACAGGGGTAAGACAAGAGTTGTTTTGTTTTTTTAGCCTAAGAGAAGAATCAAGGACTTGACGTATAAACAAGCGATAATTATATATTTTTGGTAGACAAATCTAAAATCATGCTATAAAACATTATTCAGAAAGGTTATAAATACAAAGAAGAAAGTTACTTTTACACGCAATTTCAATAATATTGATACGCATGAAGAACATAAATACACTGTCGGGCTTGTCTGTTGCTAACTTCAGCAAGCAAATTGACGGGAAAGAAACGGCGCTTTATACCCTGTGTAACAAGGTTGGAGCAGAGCTAGCGATCACGAATTATGGAGCGAAAATCGTCTCACTGATGGTTCCGGATAAGAACGGAAAAATGACCGATGTCGTTACTGGCCATAATTCGATTGAAGAGTACTTAACATCAGAAGAACCTTATTTCGGTGCCATTTGCGGTCGTTATGGAAATCGTATCGCCGCTGGAAAATTCACGATCGACGGTGTTACTTATGACAAATTAGCCATAAATAATGGCCCCAATAGCTTGCATGGCGGAATCAAGGGATTCAATGCGGTCGTATGGGACGCCAAGCAAATAGACGAGCAAACCATTGAATTGAAATATACCTCCGCCGATGGCGAGGAAGGTTTCCCCGGAGAACTAAAGACAACCGTAACTTATCATCTGACAAATGAGAATGAGGTCGTTATCTCCTATCAAGCCTCTACGGACAAACCTACGGTCTTGAACCTAACCAATCATTCTTATTTTAACCTATCCGGTGCGGGAGATCCTTATATAGGAGACCATATCCTCACGATCAACGCCGACTATTACCTGCCTACGGACAATACGGCAATCCCGTACGGACCTAAAGAGAAAGTAGAAGGTACACCGATGGACTTCCGGACTCCTCATGAGGTAGGCGAACGAATCAATGACAATTTCGAACAGCTTATATTCGGTAAGGGATATGACCACACGTACATATTAAATAAAGAGGACAACGAACTTTCTTACTGCGCTCGCTGCTCCTCCCCCAAGACCGGTATCGTAATGGAAACTTATACGACTCAACCGGGCGTGCAATTATACACAGGTAACTGGATGACTGGGAATTTCGAAGGTAAGAACGGACAACGCTACCCGGAACGGGCCGCTTTATGTCTGGAAACCCAACATTTCCCCGATAGCCCCAACAAACCGGAATATCCGACAACGGAACTCCGCCCGGGCGAGGTTTTCCAAAGTACTACTATTTATAAATTCAGTGTAGAATAAGAGAATAATTTAAGTAATCTAATAATCTAAAACAACAAAAAAGAAATGGAATCAACAGCAAAAAAGAATTACACATTGCCTATTATCATGATGGTGGCTCTCTTCTTCATGATATCTTTCGTGACGGGTCTACAGAACCCATTCGGTATCATCGTTAAGAACCAGTTCGCTGCCAGCAACTTCATGTCGCAGCTGGGTAACGCGGCTAACTTTATCGCCTATGCCTTCATGGGTATTCCGGCCGGTATGCTATTACAGAAGATCGGTTACAAGAAAACCGCTTTGTTAGCGATCATCGTAGGTTTCTGTGGTGTAGGTATTTCTTATCTTTCCGGTGTGGCTGGTAGCTACGCTGTTTATTTGACAGGTGCTTTCGTGTCCGGTTTCTCTATGTGTATGTTGAATACCGTAGTAAACCCGATGTTGAACACGCTAGGTGGTGGTGGAAACAAAGGTAACCAATTAATTCAGGTTGCCGGTTCCGTGAACTCTATCGGTGCTACGATCGTTCCGGTATTGGTTGGTTATTTGATCGGTGACGCTGCTAAGGCTCAGATCAGTGACGCTAACCCGGCATTGTTCTTGGCTATGGGTATCTTTGCCATCGTATTTATCGTATTGTTCTGCATGCAAATTCCAGAACCGCATATGGTTAAGGAAAATGAAGCCAAGACTCCGGACAAGCACAGCGCGCTTTCTTTCCGTCACTTCATTTTAGGTGCCATCGCAATCTTCTTGTATGTGGGTGTCGAAGTAGGTATTCCTAACTTCATGAACTTGTTCGCTACTTCTTCTGAGATCGGTATCGATCCTACAGTAGCCGGTTCTATCGTGGGTACATATTGGTTCTTGATGATGATCGGACGTCTGTTCGGTGCCTCTTTCGGAGCTAAGATCTCTAGTAAGGCGATGTTGTCATCAGCCGCCACGGTAGGTATGATCTTTATCTTGATCGCTATCTTTGCCCCTGCTACGACTAAAGTTAGTATGCCTGTATTCTTGTCAGATATCTCTTTCGGTATGGTTGAGGTTCCTGTCGGAATCATGTTCATGGCTCTTTGTGGTTTATGTACTTCCATCATGTGGGGTGGTATCTTCAACTTGGCAGTAGAAGGTTTAGGTAAATATACGGCAGCCGCTTCCGGTATCTTCATGGTAATGGTTTGCGGTGGAGGTATTCTTCCGTTGATCCAAGGAGCCGTAGCCGACGCTGGCGGTTTCATTACCAGCTTCTGGGTGGTATTCCTAGGATTGGCATATTTGCTATATTACGCTTTGATTGGTAGCAAGAACGTAAACAAAGATATTCCTGTTGAATAATAAGGACAGGACATAATATAATAAAGAAGAAATTATCCGGCAGAGTTTTCTGAATGGATAATTTCTTCTTGTTTATTCAATTATTTACCTTAATCAAATTAAGTATCATGCAACAAAAAATCAGAACTAAATTTAAAGAGTTATTTAATACCGAAGGTAGCTTATACACATCTCCGGGACGTATTAACTTGATCGGTGAACATACTGATTATAATGGAGGTTTCGTTTTTCCGGGTGCCGTAGATAAAGGAATGATCGCCGAGATCAAACCAAATGGGACGGGCAAAGTCCGGGCGTTCTCCATCGACTTAAATGATTACGCTGAATTCGGCTTGACCGAGGAGGACGCTCCTTCCGCAAGCTGGGCAAGATATATCTTTGGCGTATGCCGGGAGATTATTAAACGAGGTGGCAATATCCAAGGTTTCGATACCGTATTCGCTGGAGACGTACCTCTGGGCGCTGGAATGTCTTCTTCCGCCGCATTGGAAAGTACTTATGCTTTCGCATTGAATGACTTATTCTCATTGAACATCGATAAATTCGAGTTGGCTAAGATCGGTCAGGCTACAGAACATAATTATTGTGGCGTGAACTGCGGTATCATGGACCAATTCGCTTCCGTATTCGGCAAGGCCGGAAGTTTGATCCGCTTGGATTGCCGTTCTTTGGAATATAAATATTATCCGTTTAATCCGGTTGGTTACAAACTCGTGTTATTGGATTCGGTCGTTAAGCACGAGTTGGCGTCCTCAGCCTACAACAAACGCCGTAAATCCTGTGAGAACGTGGTAGCCGCCATTCGCCGCAACCATCCGGAAGTAGAGTTCTTACGTGACGCTACGATGGAGATGCTGAACGAGGTAAAAGCGGATGTCAGCGCAGAGGATTACATGCGTGCCGAATATGTTATCGAGGAAATCCAACGCGTACTCGACGTATGTGCCGCTCTGGAGAAAGGCGACTATGAGACTGTCGGCGAAAAGATGTACGGCACGCATCAGGGTATGAGCAAGCTTTATGAAGTTAGCTGCGAGGAACTGGATTTCTTGAACGATATCGCCAAGGAATGTGGTGTAACCGGTTCTCGTGTCATGGGTGGAGGATTCGGTGGTTGTACGATAAACTTGGTTAAGGATGAGTTGTACGACGATTTCGTGAAGAAAGCCTTCTCTGCTTATAAAGAGAAGTTTGGCCGTGAACCTAAATTATATAATGTAGTAATCAGCGACGGAGCACGCAAGCTCTGTTAATCTTTAAAATCCATAAAACGATGTCAGCAGCTTTTTATCAAGACGAAGTAAAATTCTATGTTGCCGTAGATTGTATCATTCTAGGGTTTAACAATAAGGAGTTGAATGTTTTATTATACAAACGTTCGTTCGAGCCGATGAAAGGACAATGGTCCCTTATGGGAGGCTTCGTGAAATCCGGGGAAAGCGTGAATGAAGCAGCATCACGGGTATTAACGGATTGCACGGGTATCGAGCATCTTTTTATGGAACAAATAGGGGCTTACGGAGATGTATCGCGTGACTTAGGGGAACGGGTTATCTCCGTAGCTTACTATTCCTTGGTGAATATGAATGATTTCAGCCCCGAGATCTTGGAAAGCCATAACGCTACTTGGACCAAGATATCCGAGCTTCCTGACTTGATTTTCGACCATAACCAAATGATAAACGATACGTTGTCCGTCCTTAAAAAGAAGGCGGCAAGCCGCCCTATCGGTTTCAATTTGCTTCCCGAGCAATTTACCTTGCCCCAACTACAGACATTGTATGAGGCCATTTACCAAACCCCTTTAGACAAACGGAACTTTCGCAAAAAGCTAAACGCCATGGATATTCTGGAGAAACTGGATATCAAAGACAAGAAAAGTTCCAAACGAGGAGCTTTCCTCTACAAATTCAACGAGAAAAAATACAACAAATGGGTTGAACAGGGTTTCGACTTCTCGCTCTAATCCGAATGATGTATATCCGCAAGAATAAGGCGCTCAGCGGGCTATCTTAAATATCTCTCAATTTATCAAAAATATAAGAAGATAGGAACCTTTACCGAAAAGGAATTGTTTGATTGATATAACGGCTCTTACAAAGAGTTTGATTATCTTTGCGGTCAAATAAATAATTCATCTGATAAAATGAACGATATTCAAGTAATGAACAAAGCAGCTGATAACATCCGTATACTGGCTGCGTCAATGGTGGAGAAAGCGAACTCCGGGCACCCGGGTGGCGCTATGGGTGGTGCAGACTTTGTTAACGTACTGTTCTCAGAGTTCTTAATATACGATCCCAAGAATCCCAAATGGGAAGGACGCGATCGTTTCTTCCTTGACCCGGGGCATATGTCTCCGATGCTTTATTCCGTACTGGCTTTAAGCGGCAAATTCACATTGGATGAACTTCAACAGTTCCGCCAATGGGGAAGCGTTACTCCGGGACATCCTGAGGTAGACGTTATGCGTGGTATCGAAAACACGTCCGGCCCGCTGGGACAAGGACATACTTATGCGGTAGGTGCGGCTATCGCGGCTAAATTCTTGAAAGCACGTCTGGGTGAGGAAGTAATGAACCAGACTATTTACGCATATATTTCCGATGGAGGTATCCAAGAGGAAATCTCCCAAGGTGCCGGACGTATCGCCGGAACTTTAGGACTGGATAACTTGATCATGTTCTACGACGCTAACAACGTGCAGCTATCTACCAAGGTAGAAGACGTCGATGCGGAGAACGTAGCCATGAAATACGAGGCTTGGGGCTGGAAAGTCATTCAAATAAACGGTAACGACGTAAACGAGATCCGCAAGGCTTTAAAAGAGGCTAAGGCAGAGATCTCCAAACCGACTTTGATCATCGGTAACACCGTTATGGGGAAAGGTGCTGTCGGCGCTGATAACAGCTGTTACGAAAATAAGGTATCTACTCACGGACAACCTTTATCCGCGGCAGGAGCTTCCATAGCGGATACGATCAAGAACCTAGGTGGTGATCCGGAACATCCGTTCACGATCTTCCCTGAAGTAGCAGAATTATATGCCAAGCGTGCGAAAGAATTGGAAGTAATCGTCGCCGAACGTTACGCCGTGAAAGACGTATGGGCGAAAGCTCACCCGGACTTAGCGGCTAAGATGGAGCAATGGTTCTCCGGAAAGGCTCCTCAAATCGACTGGGCCGCAATCGAGCAGAAAGCGAACCAAGCGACCCGTGCCGCTTCCGCTACCGTATTAGGAGTGCTTGCTACCCATGTAGAAAACATGATCGTCGCTTCCGCCGACCTTTCCAATTCCGATAAGACAGACGGCTTCTTGAAAAAGACCCATGCTTTCGTGAAAGGCGACTTTAGCGGAGCTTTCTTCCAAGCGGGTGTAGCCGAGCTTTCTATGGCTTGTATCTGTATCGGTATGTCTTTACATGGTGGCGTGATCGCCGCTTGCGGTACATTCTTCGTATTCTCCGATTACATGAAGCCTGCGTTACGTATGGCCGCGTTGATGGAGCAGCCCGTTAAGTTCATCTGGACACACGACGCTTTCCGTGTTGGAGAAGACGGACCTACGCACGAGCCGGTAGAGCAAGAAGCTCAAGTTCGTTTATTAGAGAAATTGAAGAATCATAAGGGACACAACTCCATGTTGGTACTTCGTCCGGCAGACGTTGTGGAGACAACAGTCGCATGGAAACTAGCGATGGAGAACGTTTACACTCCTACCGCATTGATTCTTTCCCGTCAGAATATCACAGATCTTCCCGCTAAGGAAAACCGCTATCAAGAGGCTTTGCAGGCGGAAAAGGGTGCCTATATCGTCAATGAAGACGCTAACGCGGATGTAATTCTTTTGGCTTCCGGTTCCGAGGTATCGACTTTGGTCGAGGGCGCCGCCTTACTTCGTGCTGAAGGCATAAAGGTTCGTATCGTTTCCGTTCCTTCCGAAGGTCTATTCCGTTCACAAAGCAAAGAGTACCAAGAATCCATTCTTCCCGCAGGAAGCAGGATTTTCGGTTTAACCGCTGGTCTTCCGGTTAATCTGGAAGGTTTGGTAGGTCCTAACGGCAAGGTATGGGGACTTGAATCCTTCGGTTTCTCCGCCCCTTACAAAGTATTGGACGAGAAATTAGGTTTCACGGCTAAGAACGTTTATAACCAAGTAAAAGAATTATTAGCATAAAGATGGGTATAGTAGGTTTGTGTAGCGATCACGCTGGTTTTGAGTTAAAAGAATATATAAAGACAATCCTCGATAAAAGGGGATTGTCTTATAAAGATTTTGGAACTTATTCTTCTGACAGTTGCGATTATCCGGATTTCGCCCATCTGATGGGCAAGGCCGTAGAAGCTGGCGAAGTTTATCCGGGAATAGCTGTCTGCGGTACAGGGAATGGCATTAGTATGACCTTGAACAAACATCGGGGTGTCCGTGCCGCCTTATGCTGGCGAGAGGATATCGCGAAACTGGCACGTGAGCATAACGACGCGAACGTGTTATCAATGCCCGGTCGTTTTATCAGCAAGGAAGAGGCTAAGAAAATCGTTGAGATATTCTTGGATACACCTTTTGAGGGTGGTCGCCACCAACGTCGTATAGACAAGATCCCTTTGTAGAGTCCGCGAAAAAGTCACTTTATAAAATAAAGAAGGCTCTCCCATGGTTCGCTTACCATTCGGAGAGCCTTTTCGTATCACCGTTTAAACGGCAACGTACATATAATAGATGACGGATGCCAAATTTGAGGACTTTCTACTATTAAACAGTCGATCTCGCTTTTTGTTCTTTCCATTTAGTTAAAAATGTACGGGCTACCGTCGGGAACAACTCCAGCAACAGTATTTCTTTCTCATTCTCAGCCAATAGCACATCCAAATCCTCCAATACAGGATTCTCTTGCCTCACGTAATGGGAACCGTCGTAAGGCACCTCATTTTGTACGCCGGCGATTTTCAACCGAAACGCCGGATCTACCGGAATCGGCGTCTTGCCATACTCTCCTTTTACCAAGGCGATAAACTGGTTGGAAGGATTACTATACATCGGGCGACCTTTCAGCTCATCCAGCGCACAGGAAACCGCTTGCGCCCCGATAATCTGGCTCGTAGGCGTCACCAACGGAGGTAAGCCGGCATCCATCCGTACTTGCGGAATGAGCGACATCGCCTTCTCCAACAAGTCGATCTGCCCCAATTGCTTCAACTGGGCAACCATATTCGTGTACATACCTCCCGGGATCTGCGCTTTTTTCACCAACTCGTTCGGCTCGGGGAAATCAAAATACTCCTCGATCGCACGGCAATAAAGCAGCAAATCGTCCTCCTTATCTTTCCGGGCGGCCTCGATGGCATCGTTGAAGAAGCGGTCGATCTCGGCGGGGAAACTATCCTCTACGGGATTAAAGGGCCTCGGGAATTTCTTCGCGGTATCGAACGAGGAAAGTTCCTTGCGGATCGTCAATAACTCCTTGTTGATCTTAGCGATCGTGTCCATATCAAGATCCAGCTCGATACCCAATTTCTTGCAGAAGATATAGACCAGCTCCACGGCGGGAGCGGCCGGTCCTCCGGCGAAGTTCCAGATATTCGTATCAACGATGTCCACCCCATTGATAATGGCGGATACGACCGACGCCAATCCGTAACCGGGCGTACAATGCGTATGGAAATCCACCGGTACCTTCAGGCTCTTCTTGAACAATCGCACCAATTCCGCCGTACGAGCCGGAGGTATCAAACCACTCATATCCTTCAGGGTGATCATATCAGCGCCCAGCGACTCCAGTTGAAGGGCCTTGTTTAAGAAATACTCATTCGTAAAAACAGGCTTATGCAAGGGCCGTCCATGCAAGGCGGCTTTTATACGTTCTACCGGGGAATGGTGAGGATCTATCGTATAACAGATGGCACAGTCAGCCTTTCCCCCGAATTTCTTCACATAACGGATCGTGGATTTCACGTTATCCACGTCGTTCAAAGCATCGAAAATACGCATGATATCGATACCAGAACGAATCGAGTTCCGGCAAAAGCCTTCTATAATCTCGTCGGGATAAGGATTATAACCGAATAAATTACGCCCACGGGAAAGAGCGGATAGCTTGGAGGAATTTCCTATTTTCTCTTTGATGATCTCTAAACGATCCCACGGATTCTCACCTAAATAACGCATCACGGAATCGGGAACCGCCCCACCCCATACTTCCATGGCATAAAAGCCTGCGTCTTTGTAGTAAGGAAGTACACGGTCTATTTGCGCTTGAGACATTCTTGTAGCGAATGCCGATTGCTGACCATCGCGAAGAGTCAAATCACGAATCAATAATTTACGTATCATACCAAATTTGTTTAGATCGTTTTAGTCAATATTCTGATTATATAACAAGATCTAAACAAATTTGATAAAGATTACGGGGTTAATAATAACCAATTTTTCTAAAACCTCAGTCTTTTACTTCCACAACGATCATTACGGGAAAGTGGTCGGAAGGGGTATGGGCCTCATATTTACTCAATGACACCTCTTTCGGGAAATTACCGTTTTGCTCCTTCCGGGCGCTTTCTTTCGCCTCGGAGCGATAAGTATCCGTTAAGAATCCATACTTCTTCACCTCAAATTCTTTCGTAAGAAAAAGGTGGTCGATACGGCTATCGGTCTTGCGGTCCGGATGGAAACCGTTGAAGGTACCATTCGGGGCATAGCGGAAATCAGCGATCTCATAAGAGTCACGCATGATACCGGAACCATCTAACAACTGATAGGACTCACTTGTTTGGTCCACGTTGAAATCGCCGGTAAGGATAGCGGGAAGTTTCTTGGGGAACTCCTTGATCTTCTCCAAGATCAGCTTGGCGCTCTCGGCACGTGCCTGTACGCCTACATGGTCCATGTGAAGGTTGAAGAACAAGAAAGTGAAACCGGTTTGCTTATCCCGGAACTCACCCCACGTACAGATACGGGGAAGGACGGCATCCCAGCCCTTATTCGGACGGTCGGTGATCTCGGATAGCCAGAAATCGCCATGCTCCAAAACCTCGAACTTGTCCGTGCGGTAAAAGATAGCCGAATGCTCTCCCGCCCGCTTACCATCGTCACGTCCCACACCGATATAATCATATCCGGGCATGGCTTGCCTCAAGTCCTGCAATTGCGGATATTTGCCCTCTTGGGTACCAAAGATATCGAACCCGTGAAATTGTACGATCTGGGCGATGTAGGGATAGCGTTGTCCCCAACCGTTACCGTTCGTGGAATCGCCGCCGTTGGCGTTACGCAAATTATAGGTGGCAACCACCATTGTCTCCGCCTGTAAGGTTAATACGGCGCAAAAAAGAAAAATAAAAGAATAAATAACTTTCTTCATGATCTATGTTTTTAATTATCCTCGAAAGCTGATAATATCGGACGGGCGATCCACACCTGCGGCTGCGGTACGTCCAATAGGTAAGCCATCGTACCGGCGATATCATATACCATCGTGCTCTCCGGGATCTTGAAGCCTTTCTTTACGTTCTTTCCATAGAAAACGATCGGGGTTTGCATCTCGTTCATCGTCTTGCCACCGTGACCGGTCTCGATACCGCCGTGGTCGGCCGTCAGTATAACCACCGTATCATCCATGATACCCGCCTCACGAACGGCGTCCATCACTTGCGTCAAGCAACTGTCCAAATGATTCACCATGGCGAAATACTCCGGGGAACTCCATCCCTTGCCATGTCCGGTACCATCCGGCTGATCGTATATAATCGCGCAAAGGTTCGGCTTCTTCTCCTTGATATACTGAACGGCTACCGGGGTACATCCGTTCGGGTTCTCAGCCGACATCGGGGCATGCTTACGGAAGCTCATGGCCAAGGTATCCACCAGATAATTCATGCCTTCCCACTCATAGATATAGCCAATCTCAGCCTCGGGAGCCTTATCCCGGTACATGCCGAAGATATTCGGGAAACGGTTGTCGCTATTCACGACACGGGAAGGAAGCTCCGGCGTACGAGATCCCCACTCCGTATATCCGTGCAACTCCGGTCCTGCTCCCATAAACATGGAAGCCCAATTACAAGCACTCGACGAAGGCAGGATCGAACGATTCTCTAACGTGGAAGCACCTTCCGCCATCATCTTACGGAAAGTAGGCATATCCGCCCCATTATTCAAGCAATGGGCGCTCAAGCCGTCGAAACCAATCAAGATTACATGCTTTGGCAGATTCTTCTCTTTCAAAGGCACTTGCTGAGGTGCCGTATTACAGGCGCTCAGGCAGTATGCGATTACCGCACAACAAATAAATAAGATTTGCTTTTTCATCTTACCGTGTTTTTCTTTTATGATTAATATTGAAGTATCTTAGATTCCGTCAGACAAAGGTACAAAGTTTAAATAAAGTTCAAAAAGATCATTTATCTTTGTAGCTTAATCTAATCTTATTTTAATAAATACGTATGTACAAACATTTCCTGACAAGCGTATTGCTTGTATTTTTCATGCTATCCTGTAGCAAACTTTCCCCTTTTGAAGGAAAGATGCGAGAATGCGTACAAACCTCCCTAAGCTGGAGAAACGACACGACCGGTATCTGGGAAACAGCAGGCTGGTGGAACTCGGCGAACGTATTAACCGCCACCATTCGCTACGGTGCCGTAACCAAAGATCCGGCCATCCCTTCTGTCATAGAGGATGTATTCGAGAAAGCCCGTCATTACCAAGTAGGCGTAGACTCAACCGGTACTCCCCGTTATTGCGACAACTTCATCAACGATTATTACGATGACGAGGGTTGGTGGGCATTGGCATGGATCGAGGCCTCCAAACTGACCGGAGAGAAAAAGTACCTAGATATGGCCGAGATCATATTCGATGATATGACAACCGGCTGGAGCGACGCTTGCGGAGGCGGCATTTTCTGGAAGAAGAATCCACTGCATTACAAGAACTCGATTGCCAACAACTTATTCTCCCTTACGGCGATCCGTTTATATAAAGCGACCCAGAATCCGGCATACCTCGACTGGTTCAAGAAGAACGTAGATTGGTATATGCGAACCGGCATGATCAATACGAACATCTACCAAATCGAAGACGGTACCAAAGACGATTGTACCCCCAACCGAAATGCCCACTACACCTATAACCAAGGCGTAGCCATCGCTGTCTTAGCCGAGATGTATCTCCAAACCAACGATAAATCTTATTTGGAACTAGCGGAAAAGATCGCCGACGCTACCATCACCACACAATTGATAACTGACGAGGGTATTCTCCGTGAAATGAAGCCCGAGATCGATGATAGCAACGACGGTGTCCAATTTAAGGGTATCTTCATCCGTCATTTAGCCTTCCTGTATGAAGTGACAAAGAATCCGGCTTATAAAGATTTCATCTTGAAAAATGCGGAATCCATCATCACAAAAGATTATGATCCCACATCCAAAAGCTTCGGTTGTTATTGGTACGGCCCTTTCCACAAGGAAAACTCGGCAGCAAACGCTTGCGCTTTGGAATGCGTGATAGAGGCTTATGATTTAACGAAATAGGTATCCGGAAAGACGCAGCTTGTCGTTATTCACACAGCCAGCGGGCGATATTCCGCTCTGGCTCCCCCGGAGCTGGAACGGATGTAACATACGGCTCTGGCTCATTGACAAAAAAACGGGACGGCGGACATCTCCGCCGTCCCGCCCAAAAGAGACAGCCTTATCTCTGTTTGTATTCATGTCAAGGCTGGTTTTTTACTGATAACGGGGCCATATAAACCCTGTTTTTCATATCGTGCACAAACATAAGACTTCTTTTTCACAAAAGAACAAATTCCTTCTTCTTTCTAGAAATACATGCTTTATAACATACCGCACTCCCTCTCGGTTGCTAGCGTGGACTTCTATTACAAAGGATAGGCGACGCAGCACGCTACGTCTCCCTCCGTTTTCTTTTTACCAATAATAGGTATCCATAATCTCCTTCATTTTAGGGGTATTCGTGTCCTCATCCTTAACATCTTTCCGCAGCTTCAGCATCTCCTCCTTCATTTGCCGGATGATCTTGGCGTATTGGGGATCGTTATAAGCGTTGTGATTCTCACGAGGATCGGATTGAAGGTCGTAAAACTCCCATGCTGGTGTCGTGGTCTTATCCTCCGAACCAGTCATATTCAGACGGTCGCCATAGAAAAACATCAGTTTATACCGCTCATTACGGATACCCATATGGGCCGGACGGTTCGAATGTTGGGTCCAATAACGATAATACATCTCCTTACGCCAATCCTTTGGGGTATTTCCTTTCAGATTATCGCGAAAACTATGGCCCTGCGATTCATTCGGGGTCTTCACGCCTGCGTAATCCGCCAGCAAAGAGGCAAAATCCACGTTCAAGATCATATCCTTATTGCGGGTCCCCGCCGGGATCTCTTTCGGGTAACGGATCACGAAAGGCATACGTAGAGACTCCTCATACATCATACGCTTATCGAAGAAACCATGCTCTCCTAAGAAATAACCTTGGTCGGATACGTACACCACGATCGTATTATCGGCGATTCCCATATCGTCCAGCGCTTTCAATAACTTCCCGATATTATCGTCGATCGTAGCCCCGCAACGCAGATAGTCGCGCACCAATTTCTGGTAAGCGGCGCTACGGGCGGCAGATCGATGCATCCCCTTCGTCGTAAAAGGCAACTCCGGATACCGGCACCACCATTTATCAGGGTCTTGCGACGCCACGTCCCAACGACGGGCCAACTCCTCCAAAGGCTGTCCGGAGAAAGTACGTCCATTCGTCTCCGGCCCCCAATCAAATAAGTTCTCCGGTTCCGGGAAAACAACGCCGTCATACAAATGCCTCATCCGTTCTGGAAAATCCCAAGGTTCGTGTGTAGCCTTGAAATGACAACACATCATGAAAGGCCGGTCCTTATCGGCCTCTTTCATCCAACGGATCGCCTTATCTGTCACGATATCCGTGGAGAAACCTCGTACCCGCTCCCCGAAATTACGCTCACCCGGCCAAGGTTCCGTACAATTTATAAAAGTAGGGTCTCGGTACTCGCCTTGGTCATGGAACACGGAATAGAAGTCGAAACCTTGCGGTTGCGTTTTCAGATGCCATTTACCGACCAAAGCGGTCTGATAGCCTCCCGCCCGCATTTGCTTGGCGATATTATCCTGCTCCGGATCAAAAGAATCACTTAACGTGTAGACACCGTTCACGTGACTATAGGCTCCGGTCAAGATCGCCGCGCGACTCGGAGAAGAGATCGAGTTCGTACAAAAACAATTATCCAATACGCAACCCTCCGCAGCCAAGCGACGGATATTCTCGTTGCGGGCATATTCCCCCAACACGCCCCCGTAAATACCCCACGATTGGGAAGTATGATCATCCGATAGGATAAACAAGATATTGGGACGTTCCTCTTGCGCCGGTTTATTGGCGGCAAAGAGAGACTGCCCGTTTCCCGAAAGACAACAGGCAGTCATTCCGATACTAATGATCGATTGTTTCATAAGTCATGACGTTTTTTCCCTTGTACTAAACCCGGTTCCCTACGTTCCGTACCCTTCATACGAGTCAAGTCATCCCCTAACTCATGGCGTTTCTGGTCCGCGATCTTCATCAATTTAGCGGCTTCCTCCGGATATTGGGTAATCACGTTATAACGCTCTCCCGGATCACGGCGCAGGTCGTACATCTCCGGCTTCATGATCTCCAGATTCGTCAACTTACCCGGCTGGCCGTCGTTTCCCGGCTCATAAGCCCCATAAGTAACGTATTTATGGGGGAATACCAATTTGAACATTCCATCCGTAACAGCCTCCAAGTCATTCTTTCGATAGTAATAGACGAAAGACTCACGTGGGTTGGCGTCTTTTTTACCCTCGATCAACGGCAAGATACTTACTCCGTCAATCTTGCGAGGAGGAAGCGGAGCCTGCGTGATCTCGGCGAACGTAGGAAGAAGGTCGATATTAGAAGCTAACTTATTACAAGTCGTGCCCGGTAACGTCTTACCTTTCCAGTACATGATACAAGGAACCCGGTTACCACCATCAAAGGTCGTAGCCTTTGCCTCACGTAACCCACCGGCTGAACCGGCATGATTCCCGTAATTGGTCCAAGGGCCATTATCGGAAGTCAAGATCACCAACGTATTATCTTCCAAGCCCAGCTCACGCAATGCCTTGAATATCTCACCTACACTCCAGTCGATCTCCATCATCACGTCGCCATATAAACCCTGCTCGCTCTTTCCCTTGAATTTATCGGAAACGGCCAACGGTACATGGGGCATATTATGGGCCAGATACAAGAAGAAAGGCTTATTCTTATTCTTCTTGATGAAATTAACAGAACGGGTGGTATAATCCGTAGTCAACCGTGTTTGGTCCGTATTATAACCGATAATCTCATTTCCGTCATAAGTCGGCAAATCTGGGAAATTAAAGACCTCACCTTGTTGCGGGTGGAATGGCCACATATCGTTAGAATACGGCAACCCATAATACTCATCGAAGCCATTTTGCAAGGGGAGGAACTCCTTTTGGCTACCTAAATGCCATTTACCGAAGATAGCGGTACTATATCCTTTCTGTTTCAATACCTCTGCGATCGTCATCTCCTCTGGATGGACACCGTAGTTCGAATCTGGCCCCGGAGCGCCGGAAAAACCGATACGATTCGGATAGCAGCCGGTCAACAAGCCGGCACGAGAGGCTCCACTGATCGGTTGTCCTACCAAAAAGTGCGTAAAACGAACGCCTTCCGCCGCCATCTTATCGATATTCGGAGTGGTATATCCGTAAGCTCCATTAAAAGAAAAATCTCCGTAACCCACATCATCCAAATTGATTAGGACGATATTCGTGTAATCAGCGGCTATGCCTGCCATTGAAAAAGCTGAGGCGGCCGTCAGTAACATTAGTTTATTCTTCATGATATTATTTATTGAAATATTGGCTTTGAAGTGCCATCCTGTGTTTGGCACTTCAAAGATAACAGTTTTTAATTTACCCAAGAATTAATCCCAGTTCGGATTTTGCTCCAAATTAGGGTTCAAGACTGTTTGGTTATAAGGGATCGGCCATAAATAATCTCGTTTCGGATTAAAAGAACGTTTCACGACTTCTATTCCCTCATAATTATGCATCATACCATTATTTTCTTTCTCGGCGGTTTTCCAGCGCAAGATATCCGAATAGTAGAGTCCTTCAAAGGTCAACTCGATACGGCGTTCACGGCGGATTACCTCACGCATCTGATCTTTCGTCAAACCTTTTGGTACTTCCGGCATATTGATATCCGGGCGCCTACGCAATTGGTTGATGGCATCATAAACTGACTGATCAGGACCACTCGCCTCATTCTGCGCCTCGGCATACGTCAACAGAACTTCCGCATAACGAATTAAAATGAAATTGAAAGCCGAACGTTCTACTAAAGGAATCGTTACATCATCCTCATAAGAAGTGTATTTCTTCACACCGAAACCCGTAGTCGCCACATCTTCTTTTGTGATCGTCTTTCCTAAATACGGATAACCGATGCAAACGATCGATTTCAATAAACGGGGATCTCTGTTCTCATACGGACGAGCCGGATCATAAAGCGGTGACTCTTCTATCGTCTTCCCGTCAATACAGAGATATGTATCAACCAGTTCCTTCAAGGGAGCCGGACGATTCAAGCGCCAGATATTCTGATCATAATCCGTTGGATACTCCGGCAATTTCGCTTCTATATCAAAGATTACCTCACAATTATATTTATTATCTTCGCTAAAGAAATGACGATAATCATTGAATAATTGATAAACGCCAGACTCTATTACCTGCTTAGCAGCTTGGGCCGCCTCCGCCCAACGAGAATTATATAATAAAGTACGGGCTTTTAACGCTAACGCAGCACCTTTTGTCGCACGTCCCAAGTCTGAGCTAGCATAGGTGTCCGGTAGCACGGCAGCGGCCTCCTCCAAATCCTTGACAATCTGATTCACTACCTCTTCCTTGGAATTGCGAGGTAATTCGGCTTGCTCATCCGCATTGGGAGCATCTATAATCAGCGGTACACCTCCGAATTTATCGACCAGACTTAAATAATAGAAAGCTCGTAAGAACTTGGCTTCACCCACCATCTTCGCCTTCTCCGACTCATCCATATCGACACCTCCGACATTAGCGATGAAAGTATTCGTACGGCCAATACCAACATAACAGTTCTTCCATAAACTTCCGATTAGAGCCGTAGTAGACAAATGTTCACCCTTTCCAATCGCTTGCGTACCATTCGCCTCGTTATAAGGCATCGCATTCGCTGTCAACATATCGAATTCCATCGTATGCAATGAACGCCAAGGTTTCAATGCGTTGTAACATCCCATTATACCGGCACTCGCATGCTCTTTTGTCTTCCAGAATGTTTCCGTGGAATATTGATCGGAAGGATCTACATCCAACCAGCTATCGCAAGCGGTTAAACTCATACAAGCGACAGCGACACATATCATCTTATATATTTTACATCTCATATTATTATTCCTTATTATTTAAAATGTGACATTAACACCTGCCGTATAAGTCCGTACAGACGGATAGGCATACCAGTTGCTTCCCTTCAAGTTCTTCTCCGGATCAAAATCCTTCATCGGAGAGAACGTGAATAAGTTTTGCGCATTGACAAAGACCTTCAATCTCTTAACAACACCGCTTTTCAAGAAAGAGACCGGTACGTTATAAGAAAGTTGCAAGTTCTTCAAACGTAAATAAGAGGCGTTTCTCAACCAGAAATCATTTGTACGGAAATTCTCGTTCAAGCATCCTTCATATGTAGTCAAGATAGGCAATGTAGCGCTGGTTCCCCGCTCGGGAGTCCAAGCATCCGTCAACCATTGTTCCGGCAAACCACAACCAAACCATAAAGGAGTAGCACCAATGCGGTCTCCATATGTATAGACATCAGTTACACCTTGGAAGAAAGCGCCCAGATCCCAATCCTTATATCCTAAGTTGATATTGAATCCATAAGTTATCTTTGGAATCACACCACCACGTATCTGGCGGTCATCTTCGGTAATTTTCCCATCTCCATTCGTATCCTCAAACTTCAGATATCCCGGTTTAGTAGCCGCGGTTTGATACGGACTATTCTTGATTTCCTCCTCAGATTGGAAAATACCGATAGCATGAAGCATATAATAAGAATCGATAGGCTTTCCTTCTTCCAAGATAAACATTCCATCAATGATTGTTTGCCCCTTCAAGCTAACGATCTTATTTTTGATAAAGGTCATATTTCCATTTACCTCGTAACGGAAGTTCCCGATATTGTTCCGATACCCCATATTCAACTCGAAACCTTTATTGCTCACCTCGCCGATATTACGGATCGGCCCATCCAGACCACCTACTTGATCCGGCAAAGTAACCTTACGCAAGATGTCGGAAGTACGTTTATCAAAGAACTCGAAAGAGAAATCCAAGTTTCCGTTTAATAAGCTAGCGTCAATACCGACATTCGTCATGGTCGTTGTCTCCCATGTAATGTTCGGATCGTTATAAGCGGTAATAGCCGCTCCGGATTGCATCGCTCCATTCAACGGGTAGTTATAATCCGTGATTGAACCATCATTTTTTATCACCTTCAAGTTCATTAGGTCCACGTAGCGGAACAAATCGATACGCTCGTTACCCAATTGTCCCCAAGAAGCTCTCAATTTCAGATTGTAGATCCAAGGAATATCTTTCATAAATTCTTCCTCGCTCAAACGCCATCCGGCAGAGAATGAAGGGAAAATACCCCAACGATTTCCTTTGGCAAAACGGGACGAACCATCATAACGAAAGTTACCCTCAAATAAATAACGGTCTTTATAACCATAATTCACCCTACCAAAATAAGACATCAAGACTGATCTCGAGGAAGTGCCCGCTACACTCGGATTACTAGAACCTGCGTTTAATTCGTGCAACTCGTTCCCTAAGAAACCTTCTACCTTAGCGGAAAACTCAGTCTTATCATCGCTCTCAAAACTATAGCCAGCCAATACTTTTACGTCATGGGCATCATTGAACTTCTTGCCCCAAGATAAAGTATTGAATACTGTAACTGCCAAGTCATTCTTATCACCTTTATAGGCATGGCGTGTATTCTGACCGTCATAAACCACTCGTTTCTCCTCATTGGTCTTCAACTGATATTCGTATACATCAGGCGCAAAACGAGATTGCAGATAATCATATTTGTTTAAACCGACATTCAGGTTATAAACGATATCAAACGGAAGCTTATATTCCGCAGACAAATTCGCCAACATACGCAAGGACTTATGCTTGTTCTCGCCCTCATCGGCCAACGCCAACGGATGGCGATAGATATTATGCCCAGGAGTACGGATAAAGGTATCCGCATAGCGACCATCGGCCGTATAAGTCGGGTGGAAAGCCTGCGCTTTATAAGTCATCTCCACTAAGTTTGCCACACCCGCTACCGGCTCATTATAGATCTGATAATGCGCATTGATATTAGCGCCGATCTTCAAACGGCTATTTACCTGAGCAGTCGTATTCACAGCTAAGGTATATTTATTGGAATCCGTTCCACGCAATACTCCATTTTGATCACCATAGCCTAAAGATACGGAATACGTATATTTATCATCACCTCCGGAGAAACGTATGTTATGCTCCATAATAAAGGCATTATTATACATAATATCCAACCAATTATTCTGCGGATACATAATCGGGTCTGTTAACATACCTTGTTTGTACTCCTCGATTAACGCATCAGAATAATCCACCGTTAGTTTACCTTCGTTCCGTTGCGCTTGGTTTCTCATTTCCATAAACACGACCGGATCATATATGAAGTTAGGCAGATAGGTAGCCTGCTGCACGCCGAAATAGTTATTATAATCGACGGTAAACTTACCTTTCTTTCCCCCCTTTGTCTTTACCAAGACAACGCCATTCGCCGCACGAGAACCGTAGATAGCGGAAGAAGCCGCATCTTTCAATACGGAAATACTCTCAATATCATTCGGATTTACCGCTTCCAACGGGAACTCGATACCATCCACCAAAATCAACGGGTTATTATCGTTCAAGGTTCCCTGACCACGAATACGAATCGTCGCCCCGTCCGCTCCCGGCTGAGCACCCGCTTGATTTACGTAAACACCTTGCGTACCTTGCAACGCTTGGGTCGAGTTGGTGATCGGACGATTCTCCAACGTCTCCGCATCCAAAGAGGAGATCGCTCCCGTTAAATTCACTTTCTTCTGCGTTCCGTAACCTACGACCACAACCTCATCCAACTTCTGGGTATCCTCGGACAGGCTAACCATTACTTTCGAAGAATTACCGACCTCGACCGTACGATCCGTATAACCAATATAAGAAACTACCAAAATCGCATTGTCCGGTACTTCCAGACTGAAGTTTCCATCGATATCCGTAATCGTTCCGTTCGTAGTGCCTTTAACGACAACATTCGCCCCGATAATGGGTTCTCCCAACGCATCTTTTACTTGCCCGGTAATCTTTCGTGGCGAAGACTGGAATAAGGCATTCGGATGTGAGACACTTGAAACACTCTTTGACTTAATTATAATCTGCCGGTCTACAATCTCATATTGGTATCCCGTATTTTTCAAGGCTTGCTCTAAGACCTCCTCTAACGAAGCATTATTTGCTTTTACACTCGTTTTCCTATTTACATTTACTTGATTATCATTCAAGAAGAACGTGTACTCACTATTTTTCTCTATTTCTTTTAGCACTTCCGATATACTGCAATCCTGTTTATTCATGGAAAGCTTATAATTCTGTCCATAGGTAGAAGCGGATACAGTGCATGCGAAAGCCAAGGATAACAACGCACTTATCTTCATGACTCGGTTTACTTTTCTGATTTTTTTCATAACTTTGTAATGTTTCTGATGAATAAATTAGCAGGTGTGTCGGCCTCTCAACTCCTAACGCCTGCCGTCAAGAACATTTGATCAGGAGGAGAAACCTAGTTTGTCCTCCTGTTTTTTTA
>ENA-UOIV01000977-UOIV01000977.1-human-gut-metagenome-genome-assembly--contig:-C59-NODE-977-length-27195-cov-6.768570_pt1 | contig 27195 bp, 16 predicted proteins | sample MGYA00242333_ERZ723880 | MGnify/ENA metagenome assembly ERZ723880 | reverse complement strand
GCGCGCTTCTGCGTCTGTGTCAATTTGTCGTATTCCTGCGGCAGGTTCTCCTTTTTCAGAATCTCCCGCTGGCGCTCGGAGAGCTCCAGATGCTCCGGCGGTAAGTCCAGTCTGTTTGTCTTTGTATCCTCACGGTTATCCATTCTTCCGCTGCACCCCCATAATCCAAATAGGATAAGCCCTGCGCAGAAAAGCGCAAGCACTTTTTTATAATATCTCATCGCGTCAATATACCTCCCTTCGTTCGCCCGGCCACAGGTGCTGTCAACCCTTCCAGTCCTTTGCCGCACCGTTATCCGCCTGTTCAAACAGCAGGCTACCGGTTCGGATGGCCTGTGCCGTCCTTTCAAACAGCTCTGCCATCGCCTCACCGAGCTTCTGCATATCTTCAGCGGCAGTCTGAAGCTCCTGCACCATTGCGCCCCTGGAGCTTGAAAGGGAAAGAGACAGCGTTCTGCAGCGAACCTGCCGGCTCATTTTTGCGCTTTGTACTTCTCTGAACCGGAATGGAGAGCAGCTCTCTTGTACGCTCTCCAAGTTGTTTTTCAATGGCTGTCAGCCGTTCTTCCGGCAAATTGAGGGACGGATGACGGGTGAACTTGAAGTCCACCATTCGCCGCAGCTGCGCTTTCTGCTTTGCACCCATTACCTCTTTACACACATCCTCATAGGAAATGCGGTAGGGATTGGAACGGGTCTTTGCATACGCACGCAGGTTCTTGAAATCATCCGGCATTGCGTAGTTGAACAGCGACAAGCCGTTATCGAAGATGGGTGCAGGGGCGATAATTTCGCCCGTGTGATTGTTCCGCAGTAAGCCGAAGTTGCCGAAGTGTCTGTCCTCGTTGTAAATCAAGGCATCGAAAACCAGCATACTGCAAAGCTGCTCGTAGAACTCGTCGCCCAAGGTCTTGTAGTAATCAAGGCAGGCTTTCAGCGTCGTCTTGCGGAGAATACGCCCGATAGGGACGAAAGAGGTATCAATATCTGTAAACAGCCGGCACTTGGAGGCAAGGATACCTTTCCAGTTTTCCAAGTCGTACTGTACGCAGCCGATGCCCATTTTGTCTGCGATCTGACAGGCATAATACTCGCTGTACGGCTCGTTTCCGGTGTTCGCAGCACCCTCCGTGCCGCCCTTATACAGATAGATGCCATCATCCTCCACAAAGCGCCAAGCCTTCCGCAGCATACCGTTGGTGGTCAGCTCCGGTGAGGTGGGGAATGCCTCCAGACTGCCGCCCACGCCGGTATAAGCCACCAGCGACAGCGCTTCGGAGAAGCGGTTTTCATAGAGGTTATAATCGGCATACTTGCCGTCAAAGTCGGCGCGGACGACCCAATAGCTGTCGTTGAGGGACAGCCCCATACAGACATCAATGATGCCCTTCGTGTTGTTTACGCTCAGCCCCAGCGTCTTTAAGATTTCATCTACAAACTGCCGGTTCTTCGGAATTACCCGGCGTTCCAGCCACTTCACAACGCCCTCGTTTGTCAGCTCCAAGTCGAGGGGAAACAGCTTTTGCTTTGCCGTTTCGGTGTGAAGAATTGTCGCCTGCAAGCCCTCCAAGCCTCTTTCCTCCAGCGTGAAGGTCAGCAGTGTTTCATCATAAAGGCGCAGGCTATATACTTTTTCCACTGTGCTGCTCCTTTCCTCAAGCATGACGGACACATCCTTGTCAAGCGCTTCTGCAATCTTGATCATCAGGTCAAGGGAGAGGTTTTGCGTTCCTTTTTCGATGCGGCAGATGTTGGAACGCTGGGTTCCGATCCGCTTTGCAAGCTGCTCCTGCGACAATCCTTTTTCCAGTCTTGCCTGCGTCAGCTTCTGCACGATGCTCTGCCTTGCCGCCAGCAGTTCCTTTTCGGTCATACAAAACCCTCCCTTCCAGTCCATTATAATGTTATCATATATGATAACGATTGTCAAGAGGTTCGGCTATCTTTCCAAGTCCCTCGGTTTCTTTTCTGGCAGTTCTTCACCCTCATCGGGTTCACCGCCGACGATTTCGTTCTCACGCTTATCCACATTGAGCAGGGCATTGAGTTCGTTCAGCCGGTCGGTCTTGGCTTTCAGTTCTCCCTCCTGCGGGAACGGTCTTTCCACATCGACCTTCGCAGTTTCAAACTGCTTTTTGAGGTTATCAAGCTCCATTTCGTTCATCTCCAAACGCTTTGGAAGCCCCTCCAGCGCATTATCCAAGCGGGTGATATTACCGAAGGTGTCCGTGCCGAGGGTTACGGGATAGCCAAGCTCACCCTTGAGCCGCACTTTGTATTCTCTTGCTTCAAAGTACAGCTCCATCGTAAAGCCACGGTACTCACCGAGGGGAATGGGGTCGGGATTTGTCATTGCCTTACACACCTCCAAGATAGCGTTGCCGGCATCCGCTTTCTCTGAATAGAAAGCACCCTTGACCGTCATACCAATAAAGGTTTCATCAGACGGCTTCGGGTGCTCTGCCACTCTTTCAATATCGGTTTTTAATCCCGCAATTACATCAGCCCGCCGTGCAATCTCCTGCGGATAGAACTTGATGATCTTATCCTCCAAAGCATATTTTTCGGAAAGAAAGCTGGACTTTAAGAGCCGCAACTTCTGAACCTGAATGTCCAAGTCCATCTTCTCTTTGATGTGGGGATTGCCGGTCGCCAGCATCTTGATCTCAGCATAGGACAGTGCGGTTTCGTCAATATCCTCGCAGGATCGCACCGGCGATTTACTGGTCATTATCTGCGAAGCGAACTTCTGCTTGCCCTCCACGAGCTGATACAAGTAGGCATCAAAGGTTTCCTCCGTTACGAAACGGTAGATGTGAACCTCTGCATTTTCGTTGCCTTGCCGGATACTTCTGCCGAGCCGCTGTTCCAAGTCAGAGGGTCGCCACGGGCAATCGAGGTCGGAGGATGCGGCAAGTTTGTTCTGCACATTCGTACCGGCTCCCATCTTCTGCGTACTGCCCATCAGGATGCGGACATCCCCTCGGCGTACCTTCTTGAACAGCTCCAGCTTCTTTGCTTCGGTATCTGCTTCGTGGATGAACCTTATCTCATCAGCGGGTACGCCACGGGCAATCAGTTTCTGTCGGATGTCGTCATAGACATTGAAGGAGCCGTCGTTTTTCGGCGTAGACAGGTCGCAGAAAAATAGCTGGGTCAACCGCTTCTCGCTGCCACGCTCCCAAGTTTCAAACATAGCGTCCACGCAAGCGTTGAGCTTGCTGTCCTCAAAATCAGGGAGCAACGGATTGATAAGCCGCTGATCAAGAGCCAGCTTTCTGCCGTCGTTGGTGATCTTGAGCATATTATCTTCCTTGGCATCAACCATACCGTTTCGTACCCTTTCGGCTCTCTCGGCAAGCTCGGCTACCATCTGCTTTTGGATTTCAGAAGGCTTCACCGAGATATTGTGAAAGACCGCTGTCGGCACTGGCAGGTCAAGCATATCCGCTGTTTTGATGTCTGCGATTTCCTTAAACATCGCCATCAGCTCCGGTAAATTGTAAAAGCGGGCAAAGCGTGTTTTAGCTCGGTATCCTGTTCCTTCGGGTGTAAGTTCTACTGCCGTAATGGTTTCTCCGAAAGTGGAAGCCCAGGCATCGAAGTGCTGCAAGTTGTTCTGAACAAGGGTGTTGTACTGCAAATATCTCTGAATGGTGTAAAGTTCGACCATCGAATTGGAGATTGGCGTTCCGGTTGCAAACACCGTACCACGACCGCCCGTAATCTCGTCAAGGTAGCGGCACTTCATAAAAAGGTCGCTGGATTTCTGTGCTTCGGTCTGTGCGATACCTCCGACATTCCTCATTTTGGTATAGAGAAAAAGGTTCTTGTAATAGTGGCTCTCATCAATGAAAAGCCTGTCCACGCCAAGTTCCTCAAAGGTCACAACATCGTCCTTTTTAGACTGGTCGTTGAGCTTGTCGAGCTTCTGCTTGACAGATTTCTTTGTGCGCTCCAGTTGTTTTACGGAGAAGTTATCTCCACGGTTCTTTTTCAGTTCCGCAATGCCCTCCGTTACCTCATCAAGCTGCTGTTCGAGGATCGCCCGCTGCCTTTCAATGGACATCGGTATTTTCTCGAACTGCGAATGCCCGATAATGATGGCATCGTAATCGCCGGTGGCAATTCTGCCGCAGAACTTTTTGCGGTTCTTGGTTTCAAAGTCTTTCTTCGTTGCCACCAAAATGTTGGCTGAGGGATAGAGCTGTAAAAACTCCGATGCCCACTGCTCAGTGAGGTGGTTGGGTACGACAAACAGGGATTTACTGCACAATCCGAGCCGTTTGGACTCCATCGCCGCCGAAACCATCTCGAAGGTTTTCCCCGCGCCCACGGCGTGTGCAAGCAGCGTATTCCCGCCGTATAGGATGTGCGCCACCGCATTTCTTTGGTGTTCCCGAAGCTCGATTTCCGGGTTCATACCACTGAAAACGATGTGGCTTCCATCGTACTCACGGGGACGCAGGCTGTTGAATTTATCGTTGTAAAGGCGGCAGAGCCGTTCTCTGCGCTCAGGGTCAGACCAGACCCAATCCTGAAAGCCCTGCTTGATAAGCACCTGCTTTGCCTGTGCGATTGCCGTTTCCTTTTTGTTCAGGACGGCTTTCTTTTTGCCGTCTGCGTCCTCTACATAGTCGAAGATGCGGACATCTTTAAGGTTCAGCGTTTCCTCGATGATCTTATAGGCGTTGATGCGCCCCGTACCGTAGGTACTGTATGCCTTCACATTGCTGCGGTCATAGGACTTACCCTCAATATTCCACTCACCGGTATAGGCAGAGAAATGAACCTTGATGTTCCACTGTGCGTACCTCGGTGTTCCCAAGAACTCAAACATAAACTGTTCGACAATTTCGGTCGGCAGCCAAGTAGCACCAAGCCGAACGGCGATCTCGCTGGCGGTCAGGTCTTTCGGCTGTACCCGTTCCAGTGCTTCCACATTGACGGTGTAATCTTCGGGGTAAAACTCCGCCGACTTTCGGGCGAGTACCAGCTTTTCCCGGACATTGCCGGAGAGGTATTCGTCTGCCATCAGATACTTTGCCTGCGTGGAATTGCCGTACCCGTGCATTGGGTTCAGAAAGATAACGCCCTTTAAGTCTGCAAAGATTTCTTCCTCGGTCTTGCCGGTCAGCTCGCACATATAGTCCATATCCACACGGGCTTTTTCGCCCATAGAAACAGCAAGTGCTTCGCTGGCGGTATCTACGGAAGTGACCGGGGTGTGTGGTTTGATGGTTCGCTTGTAGAATATATCCGCCTTGCGTTCAAGCTGACCTTCATCGCCCAAGACCTCAAGAGCCGAGAGCAGAGAAAAGGAGCTGTCCTGCGAAAATGCGGAGATGTTGGCACGGCTGTTGATAAGTCCGTACTGCTTGGAAAAGGTATCATAAAGAGCGTTTAATCGCTCCTGCTCCGCTTTAATTTCCGAGTCGGGGTAGTCCTCCGTCTGCAATTCGATCAGCTTTCTGACCGAATCACGGATGCGGATCATACCCTTTATGCGGTTCTCTGCGGTAGCCGATACCTCCACCGGAGCCATACGGCTGTTTTCTCGGAAGTAGATTTTATCGTCCAGCACCGTATAGGAGAAGTTGCGAACGGTGGGATCTGCGGGAATGGAATTGTCCTCCTCTGCAAGCTCATCCTCCACCTCATATGCGGTCAGCTCACCGTGAATATTGGAAACGGCTTCGCTGAGCTGTTCGGCAAGGTCTGCCCCCTCGTAAGGGACGCAGGTGGCTTCGGGACCGAAACGCCCCGACACCATTTTCATCTCTCCGAGTATCATTTCGGGATGCTCAACAAAGTAGCTGTTCATCAGGATACCGTTTTCATCCGTGCCGAGCTGTACCCAATCCGGCTCTATATCCACAATGCGGTCACGCTTTTGCAGAATAAGAATGTCCGAAACGACTTCCGTCCCGGCATTTCCCTTAAAGGTGTTGTTCGGCAAACGGATAGCACCAAGCAGGTCAGCTCGCTGAGCAATATACTTGCGGACAGCGGAGTTTTCCTTATCCATCGTACCCTTGCTGGTGATGAGAGCCATTACGCCGCCCGGACGGAGCTTATCCAAGGATTTGGATAGCGATAGGTAATCCTTTGAAGTTATCTTCGGATTTTCCCCCGCTCCACACCGTGCGTGCGACTTTCACCGCACACGGCGTTCCACCGTTTATGATTCGGTATTAACTAAAGTAAACTTGCAATTTTCGAGCAGTAAAGAAACTCGTTTTAATATTAGATGGCTTGCATATTTGCCAGTTGGCGTAGCTTGTTTAGCTTTGCCTTTTGTTTGTAGGTGAGCTGTAGTTGTGAGAGGTAAGCCTTGATTGTTTCTTCTTTTGTTGCGTGTAGCAATCGGTGTATATCCTTGTGTAAAATAGTCAAGTTTTCGTATCTGTCGTTTCCACCTTGACTGACAGGCTTTTTGTGGTGACAATGAATTTCGTGTAATTCCAGTATTTTCCCTGTAATTGCACATTTTCCGTACTGTGCCACATAGAGAGAAATTCGGTTATCCATATACTCAACACTTCGACCTACTTCCTTTGTTCTCATAAGGAAAAGCATTGTTCTGGTATCCATGCCAAGATTTTTATGAATTTCTCGTCTGCCCTCTGGCGTGTATTTGCATACCGATTTTTTCTTCCACATTGGATTTTTGTGCTTAACGTAAGCAACGGGTATCAAAGGTTTGCCGCTATAGAATCGGATTTGTTTGCTTTTTCCGTATTTCTTTTCAATGAACGAAAATCCTTTGTAATCTCCTTTTGCGGAAAGTGCCTTTCGCTTTAATTGGCTTAGTTTCACAACATCAACTTCTCGCCCCATATCTGCGAAATCCGAACTCACACAGGTTGCAATCTGAAAATAGTTATGCATACCCATAATCATAGAATTGTATTCGTTGATAAGAGTAGCTCGTTCCTCATCGTTTTTGGGATGTGCTATCTTTTTGATTTGACCTTTCAGTTTGTCCGTTTCTCGGCGCTTTGCTTTGTCGCATATATGCGATTTAACAACATAGGACGCCCCTTTTTTCATAAGAGTGAGCTTAAACCCAAGAAATTCCGAATAGCCTTTTTTCAGATTGACGATTTTAGATTTTTCTTCACTGATTTCCAGCTTCAACCGCTCCTGAAGCCATGCCTTCGTTGCATGATATGCTCTGTCGGCATCTTCTCGGGTAGCGCAAAATATCTTAAAATCGTCAGCGTATCTTACCATGTGCATCTCTTTTAATCCCGATTTACGAAATGCGTCATAAGCTCGCCCTCTGTGGATTGCTCCTGTTTTCGTGATATGGTCACGAACATTATGGGCAGGTTGTTTCTCCCACTGGCTTATTATCCACCAGTCCAGTTCATTAAGAACAATGTTGGACAGTAGAGGCGATAGGATTCCGCCTTGCGGCGTTCCTTTCTGGGGGTAAATTGTGTCGCCGTTTGGCAAAACAATCGGAGCTTTTAGCATCTCCTTAATCACACATAGCAACTTTTTGTCCTGTATTCCTATGTTCCACATCTGCTTTATCAGCTTGCTGTGGTTGACATTATCGAAGAATCCTTTAATATCAATGTCCACAACAAAGTGCATATGGGACTTTTGCATAAACGCATATGCTTGTGCAATAGCGTGCTCTGCTGACCTGTTCGGTCGAAACCCATTGCTTCTGTCGCTGAATTTAGCTTCACAGATAGGTTCAAGGATTTGTAAAATACATTGTTGGACTATCCTATCCCATATCGCAGGGATACCGAGCGGTCTTAACTTTCCGTTCGGTTTTGGAATTTCAACTCTTCTTACTGCTTTGGGTTTATACCATTGGAGTTTCTTTCTCACAATTTCAACAAACTTTGTTTCGGGAATCTTTTCAATATCCTTAATCGTTAGCCTGTCTATTCCGCTTGTATTGCTTCCAGAATTGCGTTTTATGTTTCGATAAGCAAGGCGAATGTTTTCTTCGCTCTCAATGAGTGGCATGAGATTATTGAAAATCTTCCCACGCCCGCTATCTGCGTACAATGTGTCAAGCGTATTTTGCAAGTCATAATACTCCAAATGGCGTATTTTTGAGTTCTTTTTCTGCTTCGTAGTTGTCACAGGCATCTCCTCCTTTCGGATTTGATTTTCTTTGTCATACTCGAAGCTGTGAATGTTTACTTTGTTATTATTTGAAAATCATAAACGGCTAATGGCTGTTCCTCCGTTCCCATTACAGGAACATCAACGGTCGTGCCATCGCTCTCACAGAAAACTCACGCAGTTATTATTTCCTGCGTTAACTAACCTTTGGTTAGCTTTTCTGCTTTCCTCGTTCCAACAATTCTATCTATACATATACCCGTAGGTGTCCTCTCTGAACCTGTATGCTTGATACCGCCTGTAACGGCATAAGGTATTTCATATCTTCGATTTTTACTTTACCCCACATACTATCCCTCTGGATAACTGCACATTTCTATACAGCCTGCTTATAGACCCTTACATTCGAGGATTCGTCAGACTTTTTATAGTCATTCTCACCATAGATATTTTGTAGACCTCCGGCATATAGGCTACACCATCCACCTCTGGACAGCTTTCGTTACAGTTGTTTTCACAACTGTAAGACGGTAACTCTCTGCCGACTTCACCGAGCTTCTGAACATCTGCCTTTTGAGCAGAGCCAGTCGGAGTATCAAGGTTGGCGTTTCTGGGCGTTACCCCATCATTCCACCAATCGAATTGTTAGTTTGCAAATATACTGTTTCACCTCGCTTTCCAATTTGCACCTAAGCTTTTCACTTAGGAACGAGTCGCACCGAAGAAGTAGTCGTGAATGAGGAACTTGTGCTTGTCGTAACGCTTGTCAGGAACCTTGAAATCCCCGAAGGGTACATTCCCCACAACGGCATCAAAGAAGCTGTCGGGGAGGTTGGTTTCCTCAAAGCCCTGTGCGGCGATAGAGGACTTTTGATATAACTGCTGTGCGATGCCGGCAGAAATTGTGTCCAGTTCTACACCGTAAATCTTGCTTTCCTTCATTTCTTCGGGAAGCATACCGATAAAATGCCCGATGCCGCAGGACGGTTCCAAGATGTTGCCCTCACGGAATCCAAGCTGTTTCATCACCTTATACACGGCATTGATAACCGTTGGCGGCGTGTAGAAAGCGGTCAGAGTGCTTTCCCTTGCGGAAGCGTATTCCTCCGGTGTCAGGATGTTTTTCAGCATCCCGAACTCTGTCTGCCAAGAACCGGCTCGCTCATCAAAGGCTTCGGGAATACCGCCCCAGCCCACATATTTAGAGAGAATGATCTGCTCGTCCGGTGTGGCGAAGCGGTTTTCTTCCTGACACCTTTTCAGAACGGTGATCGCCGCATAGTTGCGGTGGAAGCGTTCTTTCTTGTTGACCTCCTCGACCTCGTGAGAAGCAAGGTCAAAGGTATGACGGTCTGCCATTGGGATTTCGGGATGAATGTCAAAGGACTGCACCCGGCTTTTCTTCGGATGCTCCCAAACAGGGGTAAGGGGTGCTTCCACCTGTGCAAGTTATTCCTCGGAGACATAAACAAGGTCATCAAAGGACAGTGCTTGCAGTCCTTTTTCGGTCAGTTCTTCAATGGACGAATACTGCTCACTGCGGACGACTTTGCCGTCTGCAAGAGTTTCGATGCGGAAATCCACAAGGTTGACCCTTGCCTGTATTTCGTGCTTGTCGTCCTCAGTCGTGGTGTAGGCAACGCCGACATCAGCAAGGTCGGTATAGTCCGCACCGTCCTCACGCTGATACTCCTCACGGCAAAAATCATCAATGAGATGCTTCGCCTTATCCAGAGCATTTTCCGGCAAATACGGGCTGTCGATGATCTCAAAGCCCTTGGGAGGTGGGTCAAGTCGAGTAACAAAGTCATAGGGAATCGTGTTGCCGTCCTTGTCCTTATACAGAACAATGCTCATCGGCACACCGTAGTAGTTTTCCTCCTTGATGTCCTTCTCGAACTGATAAGGACTGGTGTACTCGATGCTTTCACCGACCTTGCCGTCCGTGCCGAGATAGTCGATCCTACCGATAGGTTTGGACTCGATGGGTGCTTCCTTCGTGGTGGAAACCACGGTGCGGGTAATGCGTTTACCGTCCTCCAAAGCGTTGACCTCTACATCGTACCCTCTGTCGGTCAGCATTGTAAGGTAGGTTTCCAAGCGGTGCTGCGGAAATCCCACCATAGGGACACGGGTGTTATGACCACTGGCACGAGTAGTCTGTGTCAGCTCAAGAGCAGTCCCGACGACCTCTGCATCATCGGCATAGGCTTCAAAGAAGTCTCCCACCTGATAGAGCAAAAGGCTACTCGGATGGTCTGCTTTGGTTTTAAGATACGCCTGATAGAACTCCGGCAAAGCAGCATCCTTTGGCTTTTCTCTTTCTGCCGCCTGTCTGATACGCTCCACAACGCCCTGCGGCAAGTCCTGCACATAGAAAGTGATCTCACCTTCGGGGGAGATGTGGGCAATGTTCTGATAGTCCCCATTGACCTCCACGGCACGGTTCCAAACGGTCAGTCCGTTGCCGAGATAGCCCATCCCGATGTCATACTCGACCGCCTTTTCTTCGGGCTGTTTTTTAGCGACCTTCAAATGGTCATTCAGCGGGTTCTCCTGCACCTTGCTGTCGAACTCAGCTCTCGTTATTTCCTTGTTGAAAAGCGGAAACTGCGTATCATAAAGCATCACACGCTCATCATCAAAGGACAGGATTTCATACTCGTTTGCGCCGAGATAGACGGTGCTGCCGAGATGGTACTCATATCGCTCGTTTTTCGGCTCTGTCTTTTCGGACGGTGCGGTAGAGAGGATTTCTCTGTTTCTTAGTTCCACGGCAAGTGCTGCACGGCGTTCCTCCTGCCTTTGCAGCCACTCAGGGTACTGTGCCTTTTCCTTGGGGTTCAGGTAACGGTCGAGTTTTATCAGCTCGGCAATACGCTTCTCCACCTGACTCCATTTCAGGTCGATATGAGGTTTATCACTTCCGATGCCTTTAGAAATACGGATGCCCTTACCGTCGTGTTGCTCATCAATACCGGCTCCGACGATTACGGGATAAGCACCGCCCCAGCCGTATTCATTTTTCAGAAAGTCGGCATTTTCCTTTGCAGACAGGCTCTTTTGGAACTGCTCATAGATTCGCATTTTCCCCTCAGAAATGCCGCTGCCACGGGTGAGGACAGCATCGATGATCTCCTGAGAGAAAGTAAAAGCAGAGGGCTTTCGTTCCTCTGCTCCTGCTGTCATCAAGCTCAACTGCCCGTCGATGGACGGCAATGGCTTCATCGTGTCCTGCAACTCCCCAAGCAGCCGCATCGCTTCAAAATGCTGGGCGATCACGCCCCAATCATAGAAACTCTGTGCCGTGCGGGAGAGATAACTGCCCTCCCAAAGCTGCAACACATTCTGATAGGTTTTGTAGCCCACACGCCGACCGTCACTCAGAATGACCTCGGTGTAGTCGTTGTTGAAAATGCGCTTGATATAAGAAATACGGGCGTTCTCATCAGCGGTAGCTTCAAAGAATGCCCGTATCTCGTCTTTGCTTGCCTTTAGGTGCGGCGTGGTGCCGAGGATTTCACGAATCGTATCATCGCCGCCAAAGAACGGCAGGCTTTTATCCTCGTGGCTTCGGTCGTAATAGCCTAAGCGAAGATTACCTCCGCCATCACGATCTCCTGAACTCGGCTCCGGATACTGTTCATCTTCCGAACCCAGCTCATCATATCCGTCGCTTTCAGATTCTCCGTCACGCCCTCCGACGCTGCCATCTGCTCCGTCAGCATCTGTTCCATCTCGTTCGCTCTGCGCTCCGTGTCGTTCAGATGCTCGTTCAGGGCGCAGCTCGTCAGCAGGTTGTAGTAGCGTACCTTGTGATGCTCCTTCAGAAACTTCTTCCGCATCCGGGCGTACCTGCCCATCGACAGCTCCGGCTGTTCCGGCATTGTCAGATCGGGGAGCAGATAATCCCCCTGCATCGTGTAAGTGATCTCGTTCATCGTCAGGACTCCTTTCAGTTTTGTTTTCTTTATTGTAGCCAGCACTGCGGCTTTCCGCAATTGTGCGATTTTGACGGTCAAGGGCGAGGATGGTACGGGAGATCTCCGCAAGTCCCATCTCCGCAATATCGCTGGTGGCATAGCCGAGGGCGTTCAGCGTGGCAGGCGTCGTAAAATTCACCACGTCCCGAAGATCATCGGGTTCAAAGTATTCTCCGGCTTCAATGCCCAGGCGGGTCATCGTCATATAGGCGACGCTGTTTCTAACCGCCGTTTTGAAAATGTGGGTGATTTCTTCTTCGGATACGCCGTCCAGGAAGCTGTCTTTCACGCTGTAAATCAGATCGGGGAGATAGTCGGGGATGTTGTCCTCTACGGCGTTTCTTGCCGCCGACTCGATGGCAACGGCAAGGGTTTCCTTGTCGTTCAACTCTCCGAAGGTGCTTTCCAGCGTGTCGATCACTTCTGCCGTGTATTCGTCCCGCATTTGCCAAATGGGAACTCTGCGGGAAAAGCGGCTGGGATGCGTGTCGGAAATATCGAAGTAGTGGACAAGCCGCTGGCGGCGTCTGTCGGCATCCTCAAAGACGGCAATGCCGTGTGCTCCACGATTGACCCATCGCCCAAACTTTTGGTTCCAGTCGTCGATCTGAAGAACGGCGGTGGCGTCCGGTCGCTGTGCGTGAACCAAAAGCTGTTCATCAAAGCGCAGACGGTAGTTGTAGCAGGCAGAGCGCAGAAACGCTTCCCAGCTTGCGGGGTTTGCAACGACTGTTTTGCAGGTTCGGTTATACAGCTCCGAGATGAAGTCGTATTTTCGTGCCATCGGCGGACACCTCCTTATCGTTCATAGTCTTTTGGCTTGATGGCTTTGCCGTTCTCATCATAGCTCTTGGGTTTGGCGGCAATGGAGTCCCACCGGATCATAGAACCTGCAAGCATCGCCTGCTCCTGCGCCTTGCTGACACCCAGTTTTTCATTGAACTTGTCTTTGATTGCTTCGTTCTCCGCACGGTTCCCGTCGTTAAAACTTGTGGCAGTATAGCCCTTTTGCCAGCGGTCGATTTGAATGACTTCGCCGGTTGACGGGAGTATGGAATAGCACATCGGAGGCAAGGGCGGCTCCATTGGAGCGTAGGTGCAACCGCCTTGCTCCATACGCTCGGCAAACTCGCAAATGTGAAAGAGATTGCGTCCAACCTCTGTGTGATAGCTATCAATATAGCGGCAGGGATAGCTTTCCGTCTTACCGTCACGGTCGGTCACAATGATGCGCTCTCCGTCCGGGATACGGAACAACTCTTTATAGTGGCTGTCAATAAAGCGAATGTCCCGGTTGGCTTCTTCGATGTGCTTGTCCAGCCATTCCTTTACATAGCAGAGGCAGTAGAAGTTATAGTCGCCCCTCGTTGGATTACAGCGAAGCACGAACGCATATTTCTCGGTATCTGCTCGGAAGCCGAACTCAGTGGTATAAGCACCCTGCATTTCGCTTTCCTTGTTCTCACGCCCATAACGCACCATCTGAGAACGGCTTTGAAGCAGTCCGTACTCCTCGGAGCGCAGGGCGTTGATTACATCATCCAAGTCCCGCTTGAACTCATCGCTTTTCCATTGCGGTCGGGTATCAAACCAAGTGGTATAAAACTGATTGCCGCTTGAGCCGAAGTCCCCACGCAGATAACCGATATTGCCTGTCTGCCCTTGAAACTGCGAGCTTTGAGCGTAGGTGTATTTGCGTTCGGGAACGGTCAGCGGTCGCAGTGTGAAATCTGTCATTATCTTGCACCCCTTTCTTGCGGTGTTCGTTGTTTCGGGATGTCAAAGCCGTAAACGGCGGCGATCTCATCCCCAAGTCGTCGGGTCAGCCGGGTAATATCGGCTCGTGTGGCTTTGCCGTGATAGATTTTATCTCTCAGGTTCTCCATCTGCGTTTCGGAAACGCCGTCTTTGAACACACGGTAAAGATAGTGATTCGTGCCGTCGTGATGAGTTGCATCGGCACGAAGATCGCCGTACTTATCTACATACCATTCGGTATAGTCGGTGTCGGCATACAGGCAATCTCGGATGTTGCCGGAGGGGATGTCCTTGTAGCCCATCACTCTGCCGTTCCATCTGCCGATGTCGCCAATGACAATGATCGGCTGGGAAAGCTGAACATTCAGGTTGACTCGCTCATCGGAGAGGTAGTCGTAATTGGTTTCCTCCATCCACTCATAGAGTGCCTGCTCATCATTCGGGTCGTCGTCCAGTTCATTGGCTTCAAGGAACTCCTTGTAGTCCTCTCGCCAGTCGTCCACATCAAGGTTTTGGTTGCTCCAAATGATGTGGCGGTCATTCGGTCGTGTCGCTTGGCTCATCTGTTCCACCTCCCAAGTATGAGAAAAGACGATTCTTTGCGACCTGCTCCTGAAGCTCGGTGATGACTGTCATATCCGGCACGGTCACATCGGGGATTTTCAGGATCGTCGGCAGGGTCAGCGCCTTCAAATCCTTTTCGGTTTTACAGCCTGCGTCAAAGAGCTTTGCCAGCACCTTCATTTTCTGCTGCAAGCCCTGTTCGGCCGCGGTTTTCTTTGTTGCCATAGATGTTTACCTCCTTATCGTTCGTGCTCCTTCTGAGGTTTCGTATGTAGCTTTCTGTCGAAATCACTTTTCCCGACCTCACCTTGCCACTCGAATAGTTCGTTTTCTCCCGGACAGTAGAGTTTGCCGTTGTCTGCACACACAAACAGATCACAGTTCTTTATACTCGACTTCTTGTAGAACTCCGCATAGCTATATGAGGTTTTGCTTTCAGGGCAGTCTTTGCTAATAAAGCCAAGTTCAAAATCTCTTGCGGTATGAAGTGATATGAAATCAAGCGTATTTTCAGCTTTTGTGAACAAGCGATATGGGCTGAACATCCTGCCACCATACTCAAACATCAGCTTGCTGCTTTGCGTATGCCGAAAAAGAATTGCTTTCTTTTCTGCCCAATCGGGCATACACTCTGGCTTTACTTCACCCAGCACATCCATACGCTCATAACGGGTATTCTTGCCGTCATAGAGATTTTTGCAAAATACGGCGCTGCCACGGGCATTTGCTGAAGCGCCGAAGCCACCGGTCACAAGGAAAAGCTGTCGATCTGCTCTTTGATACTCCGGCTTGAGGATTGCCGGGTTGATGGCGATGATTTTGCCGTTGATGTCGTTCTTATAGTGGTCGGGGATGCAGTCCGCTTGGGTGATAACCGTCACAGGAATATCCAGCTTTTCAACCTCTGCCCGAAACCTCTCGGCGTCTTGCTTGATGCGCTCTGCAAAAAACATCGCTGCATCAATGTAGTCGTCACCAACAGCACACTCGGTAAACTTTTCAAATATGTCGTTGCGCTCTCCGTAGCAGCAGAGGAAGCGTTCGCCGTTGGCACTCTGCTCATTCTCGGCAAGGATGATTTCACGGGCGCCGATATTCACGGCGCAGAGGACGGTGTAATCACCGACCTTTCTCTTTTCATTTTCCATAGCCGTTACCTCAGAGAATGCCGATGATGATAACCATACTGTCATCGTCAGGGTTGGCGTTGCGGGAGTATTCCGGAAAAAGCGACTGCACACGCTGCCTTGCCCTGCGGATGGTTTCAAAGCACGGCAGTCCGTAGACTTTGTAGTTGAATGCAAGGTCATTGAGAGGCAGTTCGCCGGCTCTGAGATAAGTCGCATAGCGGTTGTAGTAGTGCATAATGAGGATCATATCGTCGAACCTTGCTCTCGGACAGTCCTTCAAGATAGAAAGCACACGGCTTTCCAAAGTTTTCTGTTGATTCATTGAATCCCTCCTTCGGGTAGTAGAAAAGGGGCGGAGTTTTTGCTCCGCCCCTCAGAAGGTTTGCTCACTTCTTGTTTTTCGATCTAATCTGCAAGAAGATAAAGCCGCCGATGATAAAGGCTACCAGTACGATAGCCACGATGGTTTTAGGTTCCATTAGTTACGATCCTCCTTTTTCTTTTTCTTGAATCCGACAACGCCGCACACAGCGATGCCCACTGCGGACAGTCCTGCAAGGGCATAGAGCAGCGGCAGATTGGTGGTATCGCCAGTCTTAGGCGTATCACGCAGAACATTGTGCATCTCCACAATGGTAGTGGAGCCGAGCTTGACCGTTGCCTTCTTGTCGGCAGGCAGGACATACATCGAAGAAGCCGAGTTGCTTACCTCAGAAATGGTGTAGTCCCCGATGCGAAGCCCGTCAATGAAGATCTCACCCTTGTCGTTGGTTTCAAGGATAATGTCATAGCCATTTGCACCGGTAATGCGGAAAGCGAAGCCCTTGACCTTGCCGTCAGAGGAGGTCTTGACGATTTTCAGGTTGCCTCGCATAGCTTCATTGATGAAGCCGACACCTGCCTTGTTCTCCAACTCGTAGGTCTTGCCGTTGGTGTCGATCATCACTTCAGACACGCCGGTATCGAGGACAAAACCCTCCGGGGCTTTGGTTTCCTTGACGAAGTAGCGACCGTAGAACAAGTCGTTCATACTGTATTCGCCCTTTTCCTTTTCGGTCAGTGTGCCGAGCAGTTCATCACCGCTGTCCAGCTTGCCGTTTGCGTTACTGTCCTTGTAGACCTCAAAGGTCGCTCCGGTCAGCTTATTGTCAGGATATTCGGAATCCACCTTGGTCAGATGGATGTTGCCACGGACATATTTGTTGACGATCTTGATCTCCACGACCTGACCGTCTGCGCCGATGGTCACGGGATAGATGGTATCGTCCAGCACGAAGCCGGCGGGCTGTTCGATCTCACGGACATACCAAGTGCCGTAAGGAATATTCTCAAAAGAAAAACTGCCATCTTCAGCAGAAGTGGCAGTCAGCAGAGCGTTTTCCTTTGTAAACTCGCCGTCATCCGTGCGGAACAGTCCAATCAGCGCACCGCCGAGAGCACTGCCGTTTTCATCGACCTTCTTACCGGAAACAGAACCGTAGATCAGATCATTTTCGATTGCCTTGCCGTCGTTAGCGGCAATCTTTACAACTGCCGTATCCTGACCGGCATACCCAAAGGTTACGGGATACTTGGTATCGGACAGCATATAGTGACTGTCGGTAGCAAGCTCCTGCACATAGTAGCTTCCAAAAGGAAGGTCAGTCTTGATTTTTGCCGTTCCGTCCTCATTCAGAGCGATGATCTCGATCAGACCGTCTGCGGGAATTGAAGTGCCGCTGGCAGATACGATCTCCTCGGCAGCGAACAGTCCAAAGGAGATATTCTTCATTTCACCGTTATTGCCAATGCCGAAGCGCTCATTCTGCTCGATGGACTTTACAAGGCTGATCTCCACCTTCTGACGCTCGTTCTCGAACGAAGTCGCCGTTTCTGTTACGGCAACATTCTGACCGGCATAGACAAGCTCGACGCAGTGGGGTTCCGGGTTGAGCACCATCCCGTGGGGTGCTGTGATCTCACGCACCTCATATTTGCCAAGGTAGAGTTCACGGCTCACCGCTGCGCCGGTTGCATCGGTTGTAACAGTGTCTACGACCTCGCCCTTCTGATTTCGGACAGTGCCGTCCTGCGTGATAATATCCTCTGCGGCGATGATCTCATAGACCGCACCGGGAAGTCCACGCTTTTCATACTGCGGCTGATAGATGGTGGGCAGTTCGTTTCCGCTTTCATCTACGCCGCCGATGACGGAAACGCCAAAGAACACCTCGCCGTTTTTTTCCACGGTGATGGTGCCTTTCTGTGCCATATTGGGCTTATCCACTTTTACTACCGTAACCCCGCTTTCTTCTGTGGAATTATCCTCCGTGACATCGAAGTACACGGGCGTTTCATCGAGGACATAGCCGTAGGGAGCCTGTACCTCGACAATAGAGTATCCCTTTCCAAAGGACAGCTTTTCCGGCGTGACAAGAGAACCTTCTGCATTGGTGTAGAACACATCAATGGTGGTGGGCGTCGGGTAAGTGAAGGTCATTGTTACGGGGTTGCCGTCCGGGTCATAAATCTTAAATCCCGCACCGGCGTAAGGAATGGTCTTTCCGGTTTCTGCGTCCTGCTTCACGATTTTGATGAAGCTGTTAAAGGGTGCGTTGTTGATAAGGTAGCGATAAGTCGCCCCATTCTGAGAAATGAACACATCAAAGTCAGGCATCAGCTCGCTGCCCTCCCAGCCGGATACCTGATGGACGGTGTAGATGCCGTAAGGCATATCCTTGGTCTGTGCAAAGCCGTTTTCGTCACAGGTGAGATAATCACGCTCTGTGTCCTCGGCAACCTCGTAGCTGCCTGCGGCTTTCAGGTACACAGCAAACTCTGCGCCGCTTTCGGGTGTTTCAATCTGTGTTTCACCGTTATCGGTGTGCTTAATAATGGCGATATTACCCTTTATGACCTGCTCGGTCACATCATTTGCCGTCTGATTATGCTCCACGGTATAAAGCTGCGGCTCTGCACCGACCTTATGAACGGTGGTATCAAGCAGATAGCCCTCAGAGGGAGTGATCTCTCGCACCGTCCAGTCGTTATCGCAGATATACTCCTTGGTAACGAACTGCCCGTTTTTGTCGGTGGTATAGGTATCAACAAGGGTTTCGCCCTTATAGATGCCGTAAACAGCACCGGCAAGAGAAGCATCACCCTGCGCTGTGCCGGTTTCAGCATCGCTCTTGGTAACGGTCACGGAAAACTTCTTCAAAATATTGAGGAAGCTACGGTTCGTGACCTCGTTCCAGTTGATAGGCGCAGACTGCGCTTCGGGAACAACATAGCGAACAGCAGTGTCCACTTCCTCCACGGTATAAGGTGTGGAACCGGAAATGAGGACATCTTCAAAGGTCGCCACGCCGTTTGCATCGGTTGCGGCATACTCGTCTACGGCAATGCCGGAGAGTGAAGTGCCGTAAAGGTGAAAGGTCACGCCCTCGTTGAGATTATCCTCCGAGGACTTCACGATCTGCAAATCTCCACGCTTGAGCTTGTTGGTGAAGGTCACGGTAGAAACCTGTCCGGAAACCACCGTCACACGGCGGGACTCCTGCGGCTCATACTTGTCGTAATCCATCTCGGTCACGGTGTAAACGCCGGGCATCAGGTTGTCGATCTGAATCTCGCCCTTGGAGTTGGTCTTGACGGTCTGATTGACGCCGTTGCCGGTGACGGTAAAGGTGAGGTTATCCACCTTGCCGTCCTCAGAGGTTTTGACGATCTTAGCAGAGCCGTAGGACACCTTTAGATTGAGGAACGCCTGCACGGGGTCACTGACCGACTGTGCGTAGGTAATGACATCCTGCTTGCCGCTTCCCTGATTGAATGTTCCGTCCGTCCAGGTGATGATACCACGACGGGACGAGCCAACCTTATTGGCGGTAATTCTTACGCTGTCAGAAGGAGCATCCGTTGCTGTGATAATGAGCTGGTTTCCGCTGACACTGAAAGAAACGCCATCCTCATTCGCAGAAAAGCTGTAATCGGAAAGCACTCGGTTGTGATCTGTCAGGGTAGCGGTATAGCTGTTGCCGTCCCATTCCAGTTCAACGCTCTGTGCTCTGTTCGGGTTTTTAGACATAAAGCTGGGGATGGCGGAGTGACGCTGAACGCTTGCTTCAATGCTGTCATAGTAATCGCAAAACAGGTCATACAGCGGATGGGCAGTGCTGATAACACCCTTAACAGCATCGTAGCTACCGGGGCTTACATAATCGAAGTCCTCGTCACGCTCACCGACAACGGTTTCCCAAATGAGAACCTGTGTTGCCATAGCTTCCGCCAGCGTTGCGGCATCAGCAGGGTTCTGCGAACGCCACGAGGTGCTGATGGGTCCCGTGTAACCGTACTGCATAATACGCCCGATGAACAGCTTCATATCATAGGGGGAAATGGTGCTGTTGATGTCTGAGGGCAGGTTATCCCAAAAGGTTTCGTCCTTACTGGTATAAGTGTCGCCGGTATCCTGCTGCACTCCCGGCTCAATGCAGTAACAGATGTTACCGTCATACGAGTGCATTGCTCGAATGGTAGTGTACTTGGACTCACCGGAATGCCAGCCGTTCATATACCGGAGATTGGGATGTCCCCAAGTACCGCTGTAATCAATATTAGCATCGCCGCTTCTCGGAAAAGAAACAAGGTAGACCTCTGCTCTTTCTCCTGCGGCATAGGCAGTGGTTGTGCCAATCCCCACAAGGGCTGTCAGGCACATCACGAGGGAAAGCAGTCCCGCCATCCCTCGCTTGAAAAGGTTCTTTTTCATTGTGTTGATTACCTCCTTGGAAATAAAAAACGCACCGTACAATGACGATGCGTTTCGGGTGAAATGTGTTTTGTTGTTATGCGTAGCCGATATAGATTTCATAAGAGCCGCTTCCGGTCTGCTCATACCAAATCCACACATCGGTGATGTCGCCGTCCTTGGCATATCGGTCGAGATAGCCACGAATATCCCGTTCGGTGTATTTGCATTTTACACCTGCGGCGATGGGGTTATCCCAGCAATACACGGCTCCGCTGTCAAGCGCAAGTCCGATGCTCTCAGCGTAGCTCTTGGCAAAGCAGATCCAGTAGTCAATGTCAAAGACCGGCTCAGTAGGTTCTTCTTTCGGCGGTTCCGGTGGCGTAGATTTCTCAGTTGCCGGAGGTGTGGGCTGTTCTTTTTCAGTCGGGGCAGCGGTTTCCGGTCGGCGTTCGGACTCGTCTGTTTTCTTTTCAGGTTCGCTTGGCTGTGGCAGCACTGCCGTGCTGTGGTCAGCCTGTTCGGGAACCTCTGTTGGTTGGGTGGCACTTTCCGATACGCTTGCCGGGAACTCTGTGACACGGTTTCCTGTTTGTGATTCTGTGCTTTGGGGACGGTCAACCTCCGTTTTCTTTTCTGCCTGAGCCGTTTCTGATTCGCTGGGGACGATGTTACTGTCCGAAGAAGAAATAGGGTCAGGCATTTCTGCAATATGCGAGGCATTGTTGCATCCCGTGGTCAGACACAGAAGCACAGCGAGTAAAAGAACTGCGATTTTTGGTTTCATACGCTTCACTCCCTTCGACAACATTCTACCCGATGAGAACTGCTCCGACAAAGGTGCGTTTTGAAGCGCAACTTTTCATCATACCGCCAAAACGCAGTTTTTCGAATTGTGCGAACTCCGTTTGCTCTTAGATAGATTTAACTTAGAGAGATAAAGATAAATCAGGAGATAGTTTATTTCGGATAGTCAGGTAGTTCTCAGGGGTTGGAGTGTGAGGAAGGGGACAGCAGAAAACATACTCCGTGTACCTATCGGCTGTCACGCTCTGCCCGCTGACGAAGAAAACGGCTGTAATGCTCCAGTGCTTTGACCACATAATCCTCCGTTTGGCTCACGGGGATATTTTTCGGGATCAGACTTCGCACCTTGGCCCCACGCAGGACGATCTTCTCCCGCTGGTTTGGTTTTTCCTCGCCCATAATGGCGGACACCACCTCTGGCGTGAGTTTTCCATCTGTGAAGAACTTCCGCATACGAATGGTCTGATCGTGGGACGGGGTGCATTGGTTCAGGTCGATTTCATCAACCACCGCCCGTTGACTGTCCTCGTCCAAATAGGAAAGCTCCACCGCAGGACGCATTTTAATTTTGCCCTCGTCCACAAGTTCGAGTAGTTCAGGCACAAGGTTTGTCAAGCGGATGTAGCGACGGACTTGGTCTTGGCTTTCACCAACTTGCTCACCCAAGAGTTCACGGGATGTCTTGCCCTCATAATTCTGTGCCACTGGCACAGAATTATCTTTGCTCGGTCTGCCAGCTTGTCGCTTCATAGCCTCAAGCCTCATTTTATAGGCAAACGCCTTTTCTGAGGGAAGTATCTGCGACCGCTGGTAATTGCTCTCCACCATCAGCACAGTGGCGGCGTCACGGTCAAGGTCTACGACCTCGCAGCGAAGTGCTTCAAATCCGGCAAGTTCACAAGCCCGTTTTCGCCTGTGACCGGAAATCAGCTCGTATCTGCCGTCCTCTTTCTGACGGACGGTAGCCGGAGTAATGACTCCTCGCTCCTTGACACTCTCCACAAGCTGTATCATGTCCTCGTCGTCTCGCACCTTAAATGGGTGGTCGGGAAAATCGTCGATCAGCTCAAGGGGAATATCTCGGATTTTACTGAGCTTGGCATCGTCCCGAAGCTCCTGTGTAGAAAACAGGTCATCGAGCGTCGGCAGAGTGAAGTCGCTCTTTCTTCCTGCCATCGGCAGACACCTCCTTTGCGAACTCAGCATAAGCCTTTGCAACAGGACTGCTCGGCTCATACTTGTAGATGCTTACGCCTTTGGAAGCAACCTCTGCGGCTTTCACTGCCATAGGAATGGAGGAACGGTATATCTTAATAACGCTCCCAAAGTTCTTTCGCAGTGCGTCGGCAGTGCTTTTTGCGAGGTTGGTGCGGTTATCTACGATATTCAAAAGAATACCGTCGATTCGCAGGCTCGGATTGATGTACTGCCTGACCTTTCCAATGGTCTGCATCAGTTGGGTCATTCCCTTTGCCGGAAGATATTGCGCCTGCACGGGAATGATTACGCTATCTGCCGCCGCCAGTGCATTCAGAGTGACCATACCGAGCGAAGGCATACAATCAATCAGTACATAGTCATAATTTCCTTTGACCTTGCTCAGATAGCTTCTCAGAATGGTTTCACGGCTCATTGCGGTGACAAGCATCATTTCCATAGCGGAAAGCTCGATGTTGGCAGGGAGCAGATCGACATTTTCCTCGTGACGCAGAATACCGCTTTGCGGGTCTGAATGATCCTCACGGATAACCCCGGATAGCTTATCGGTAATGGTCGTCGTAAGGCTGTCATTATCTCGCCATCCGAGGCAGGTCGTAAGGTCGCCCTGCGGGTCGGCATCTACAAGGAGTACCTTCTTACCGAGTCGTGCAAGCCCAACACCCAAGTTGACCGTTGTGGTCGTTTTGCCTGTGCCGCCTTTCTGATTGCAGATAGCAATGGTTTTACAGTTTGGCATTTCGCTTTTCCTCCTTCTTATTAGATTTGGATCGCTCGATCCACCAAAACACAGGAATCGAGTCCTGTGCTTTGGTGGTCGCATTTAACTCGATCTCATCCCCCAAATGCGTAAAAGGAAATCAACAGGCGTTCGGCTGCTGACCGAACTCATAGGAATCTCACCTCTGCCGGGTACTCCGCCAGCCCCATAGGGAAGTATCATTGTCCCTGAATCGTTTCATCGCCTTATCCGGAGCAAGCGGATATTTCAGAATGGTTCGGAATCGCTACCAACCATGCTTTCCGTGATAACCCCGATGGGCAGGAAGTTCGTGGCGCACCTTCATTCGGCTGGGGCTTTCGCCCCCGATCAGGAATGTACCTGTTGAATGTCTATTCGATTTTCAAGGTTCGTGAGGTTTTTGCCCTCACTAACCAACTGGGAAATTTTTTTCGATTTGTACGAAGTTTTTTTGAGATTTTTCAAAAAAATTTTTTCGACCACCTTTCAGAGATAAAAAAAGCCCCTATCACATCACAGAGATGTAATAGGGGCAGAAATAGAAAAAGCCCGCTGACCGAAATCAGCGGGCTTAAATCATATGAAATTATCGTATGCTATCGGAACCTGTCTGCAATCGCAAAATTCCAAACGCATTTTTGGCGTAAGCTCGGAGTAAATTGGCGTAAGTTGTGGCGTAAGCACCGACAATTTTGGGGCAATCAATAGAGCTTTGCGCCTGCCGGAATGTGAGGATCGACCATCAGCAAATGGAGCTTTTCCTCGCCGTTTTCGTGATGCACGGCGGAGATGAGCATACCGCAGGAATCAATGCCCATCATCGCTCTCGGAGGCAGATTGGTGATTGCAATGCAGGTCTTACCGACCAGCTCTTCCGGCTCATAATACTCGTGAATTCCGCTCAAAATGACCCTATCTGTGCCGGTTCCGTCGTCCAAAACGAACTTTAAGAGCTTTTTGGACTTCTTCACGGCTTCGCATTCCTTAACCTTCACGGCACGGAAATCGCTCTTGGAGAAGGTGTCAAAATCCACCTGATCCTGGAACAGCGGCTCGATCTGAACATTGGAAAAATCGATTTTTTCTTCCACAACGGGAGCCGTCTGAGCAGCCTCCGCAGGAGCCGAAACTTCCTTGGAACCCTTCTTGTCAGAGTCCAACGGCTTCATTGTCGGGAAAAGGATGACCTCGCGGATGGTGCTGGAATTCGTCAGCAGCATCACACAGCGGTCAATGCCCATACCCATGCCGCCCGTCGGGGGCATGCCGTATTCCAGAGCCGTCAGGAAATCCTCGTCCAGCATCTCGGCCTCGTCGTCGCCGCGCTCGCGCTGCTCCGCCTGCTTGACGAAGCGCTCGCGCTGGTCGATGGGGTCGTTCAGCTCGGAATAGGCATTTGCCATCTCACTGTGGCAAATAAACAGCTCGAAGCGTTCCGTCAAACGCTTGTCCTGCGGGCTGCGCTTTGTCAGAGGAGATACCTCCACCGGATACATTGTGATGAATGTGGGCTGAATGAGCTTTTCCTCCACACGCTGGTCAAAGCAGGCGTACAGCGCGTTGCCCCAAGTGGGCTCCGCCGCCTCCGGCAGCTCCACACCGATGGCTTCGGCCGCGGCAACCGCCTGGGCATTGTCGGAGATGGCGCCGAAGTCGATGCCTGCATACTCCTTCACGGCGTCCACCATAGTCAGGCGGCGCCAGCCCGGCGTAAGGTCGATCTTTTCGCCCAGCCACTCCACCTCATAGCCGCCCAGCAGCTCCAGCGCGGCCGAGGAAAGGATCCCCTCGGCAATGTCCATCATCGTATGGAAATCCGCATACGCCTGATACAACTCCACGGTCGTAAATTCCGGGTTATGCTTCGGGTCCATGCCCTCGTTGCGGAAAATACGGCCGATCTCATACACGCGGTCGATGCCTCCTACGATCAGCCGCTTGAGCGGCAGCTCTGTGGCGATACGCATATACATATCAATATCCAGCGTGTTGTGGTGGGTCACGAAAGGACGCGCCGCAGCCCCGCCTGCGATGGTGTTCAGCACCGGCGTTTCCACTTCCATATAGCCGCGCTCATCCAGGTAATTGCGCATATGGCGAATAAATTTGGAGCGCACCTCAAACGTCTTGCGCACCTCCGGGTTGACGATCAGGTCCACATAGCGCTGGCGGTACCGCGCCTCGCGGTCCTTCAGACCGTGGAATTTTTCGGGCAGAGGCAGCAGGCTCTTGCTCAGCAGTACGATCTCGGTGACATGCACGCTGATCTCGCCCATCTTCGTGCGGAACACAAAGCCTCTGACGCCGATGATATCGCCGATATCAAATTTCTTGAACGCCTGATACTCCTCCACACCCACGTCGTCCCGGCGGACATAAAGCTGGATGTTGCCCGTGGTGTCCCGAAGGTCCGCAAAGCTGGCCTTGCCCATCACGCGCTTGCTCATCATGCGGCCCGCCATGCACACGCTGCGGCCCTGTTCACCCTCGGGCACGTCCACAAAGCTCTCTTTCACCTCGGCGGCAAAATCCGCCTGGGGATAGCTTGTCAGCTCAAAGGGGTCGTTTCCGGCCTCCTGCAAGCCGCGCAGCTTTTCGCGCCGGATGGCGACCAGCTCGTTATACGCCTGCTCACTCACTTCTTCGGCTACGGCCCCGATCTTCTGCTGGGCTGCCTCCAACGCATTGCCCAACTGTTCCAACGTTTCGTTTGCCATGCTTGTCCTCCAACATCTCGCAATTTGTCCCATCCAGTATAGCACAAAATATAACACAAAAACAGGTGCTTTCGCACCTGTTTTTGAAAAAAGCCTGATTTTGTGCGGCTTACAGCTCTGCTCGGCCGATCTCCATCACTTCGTACTGCACAACTGCGCCGCTGGGCAGCGTGATATCCACCTTATCGCCCACGGAATGGCCAATAAGGGCCGCTCCGATGGGAGATTCATCCGAGATCTTTCCGTTCACCGGGTCAGCCTCGGTGGAACCGGTGATATCGTATTCGTCTTCATCCCCGTCCTCATCCTTGATGCGCACATGACTGCCGACGCTGATATGGTCGGTAGAAAGCTCGTCCTCGGTGACGACGCGGGCATGCTTGAGCATTTTTTCCAAAAGTGCAATGCGGCCTTCCACAAGGCCCTGCTCGTTTTTGGCTTCGTCATATTCACTGTTTTCGGAAAGGTCGCCGTAGCCGCGGGCCACTTTGATCTTTTCGGCCACCTCTTTGCGCTTGACGGTTTTCAGCTGTTCAAGCTCGTCCTCCAATGCACGCAAGCCGGCATAGGTCATGACAATTTCTTTTTCCAAGGTCTCCGGTCTCCTTCACAGATATTGGTACCGCGCCGCGCCACAGTACAAAATGTGGGGCACTTGTACAATATGGGTTATTATAGTGTTTTTGCTTTTGGCTGTCAAGCGGAAAACCAAAATTATACAAATTGCACCAGTAAATGGGGATTTCTTTGTATATTACGGCTGAACAGACATTTTTTGCGAGCCTGTTCCGTTCCCTTGTATACAATGGGCGGCGGCAGACGGGCGTACACAAACACCGTCCTGCTGTAAAATCCCCCTGATGCTGCTATTTTATGCATCGTCCGGACAAAAGAGAACCACAGGAGGGAAAATCATCTCCCTCCTGTGGCGGTTTTCCGCTGGTATTGGGACGTTACTCCTCGTCGTCCTTCATATCAATGAACTTCTTCGCTTCCTCGATGACCTTCGGCTCCAAATTGGAGGGCAGCGGCTCATAGCGGGTGAATTCAAATACAAAGCTGCCGCGTCCTTGCGTGAGCTGGCGCAGATAGGTGGTGAAATCATGCATCTCACTGACCGGCACGTCGGCTTCCAGCGTCTGCTGACCATCCTCGGCCGGATGCATGCCCAGCACGCGGCCGCGCCGCTTTGTCACCTCGCCCATGATGTCACCCAGCACATCGCCCGGCACAGTAGCCATCAGGTTGCCGATGGGCTCCAGCAGCACGGGGCCAGCCTCGGGCAGCGCAGCCTTGTAGGCCAGCTTCGCAGCCATCTTAAACGCCATTTCGGAAGAATCCACCGGGTGGTAGCTGCCGTCCAGCAGCGTGGCCTTCAGGCCCACCACGGGGTAGCCGGCCAGCACGCCGTGGCGCACGGCCTCCTGCAGGCCCTTTTCCACCGCCGGGA
>ENA-UOIV01000972-UOIV01000972.1-human-gut-metagenome-genome-assembly--contig:-C59-NODE-972-length-27292-cov-5.923376_pt1 | contig 27292 bp, 36 predicted proteins | sample MGYA00242333_ERZ723880 | MGnify/ENA metagenome assembly ERZ723880 | reverse complement strand
TCCTGCACAAAAATCGACCCTGCGCATACCTCGGTAACAGGGCGGCAGGGGCCTGGGTGCTCCATGGCGTAAAAAGCCCCAACGGCGCTCCGTCGGGTCGCAGGGGCACGGGACCGCGCCCACCACAGTCGGGGCACACAGGGCGGCACAGGGGCAAACAGCGGGGCCGTATCATGACACAGCAGGAGGGCCACGCCGCTAAGCGTGGCCCTCCTTTCTATCGGTCTGCACGTTTACATCGACAACTCAGGTGGCTTCTGTTGCTGTTCTTGACGTAGCAGAAGTTTCAGGCTGTAGTCTAATATCTTTTCCTTGCGCTCTGACAGCATGGTGAGATAGAACTCCCGCTGGATCGGCAGCAGTTCAGGGACATTGTCCAGAAATGCTTGGATCGCAGCCAAGTCTATCCGTGCGGTGATCCGCTTGAGCGCCGCATTGCACTCTGGGTAGCGCAGGGAAGAGATAAAATCGAAATATCGGATCTTTACGCCATTTTCTTCGACCGAAGACGAAGGGAACACGTAGATATGCTGGTCGATCTCCTCCTCAGACTGCAGCACACTTTGCATGCGATCCAGATCCAATTGAGGGTACAGGCAGGAGCGGCAGTCATAGACCGGCGCGATCTCTACGCTCTGCTTTTCCTCGTCCACGAGCAGTCCCCAGTTCCCGTTGTGCCGGTCGAAGTTTCCCAGAAGGGCGTCCGCGATGAACATGTCCCAGAAAAAGGTACGCAACTCATCCGCTGGATATAAGGACTGCTCGTCGATGGCTTCCAGGATCGAGGACAGTTCCTTTCCATAGCCGTTCTGCTCACTGTCGATGCAGGTGTTCTTCAGGTGGGCAAACTCCATGAGCGTCTTCCCACCCTCTGTGAAATCACGGCAGGCCACCACCAGCTTGCTTTTTCCCCTACTGTCCACATAATTGCCCAGCAGGGTGTCCTGTACCTTGAAGCCCAGCAGCCCGAAAATATGACAGGCAACATACTCGCTGATACATCCGTTGGTAACTCATCTCCCTGTTCCGGCTGGGACGGAGAGGGAACTTCAACATATAGCTGTGGCATTCGTAAGTGATATTGATCTTATTGCCATTGGCCCCGCCATAAGCGCGGAACCGGTTGACCGGGCAGCTGGTAAAATCGATCACGGCAACTCACTCCTCTACAGATATTTTGCCCGCAGATAGTCCGCCTGTTCCTGGGTGATGGCGCCGCACCACTGGTTGGAGCTGATGGAGCCGTAGAGCTCGCCCCACAGGCAGTCCATGTAGGAGACCTGGTCTTTCTCACCCTGCACGTACTCGTCCAGCGCCTTCTGCAAACTGCGGGGCAGGTCCCTCTCCAGGTAGGAGCGGTCCTTGGGCTTGCCGTCCGGCGTCCGCGTCTGCTCCACTGTCATGGTCAGGAGTTGTTCCATGGGGACGCCCAGGGCGGCAGAGAGTTTGCCCAGGGTCCCGGCGCTGCACCGTGTCAGCGCCGTCTTGCCGGAGAAGAGGTCTGACAGCGTTGCCCAGGGGATACCGCTGGCCTTGGAGAGCTGATAGCGGGACATACCTTTTTCCCGCAGGAGTTGTTGGAGCGTCATATGCATCACCACTCCTGATTATATCGGTCTCCCGATATCCAGTCAAGGGCAACAGGGAAACCAGAATGGCGGCGGCATGTGGCGCGGTCACATCTCCAGTTCAGGGCTGTTCTGTGCCTGCTGCGCCTCCCGCCAGATCTCTTGGCTGATGCGGCGGCACACCTGGTCGGGCAGCTGGTCGATGAGCGCATCCAGATATGCTTCCAGCTTGTCCTCCACGGACTCGCCGCGCAGATGTCTGCACAGCGCGTCATACCACCGCTCGTCCAGACACAGGGTGAGCATTTTCTTGCTCATGGGTGACACCGTCCTCCCTAGGTACAGTGGCCGATATCGATGTTGTCGGCGCCGGCTTTGGCTTGGATGGACGCCTGGAGCGGGAGGTCAGCGCGGCCTTGCTGTCCAGATACTCCCGGACCGGGCCGGGGACAGACTGCTCATAGAGGTCCTGGAGCGCCTCGTCCATCCGCTTCTTCACGGTAGAGTTCTCCTTTCGCAGACAGAACTCCAGCGCGTCCAGCTTTTCCTCTTCGAACGTCAATGTGATCTCAGTCTTTGCCATGATCACCACCTCCTCCGTCATAGTCGATGTATGGGATCTCCAGCCAGTGGGTCCAACCCCGGCCATCTAGTTCGGTCTTGACCACCCCGTAGGTGGTGCCCATGGCCTCGATGACCTGGCCGCCTCCGATGTAGACGCCGATGTGCCCCTCCATCCACACGGCCAGGCCGGGGGTGTCCGGCATGGTGTCGATGGTGCCGGACACGGTGGCGTCATAGTACATCTGGTTAGCGCCGATGTCCGGCATCCCGTTGGTTCCGTACCGGATGGTCTGCGTCTCCGGGTCCAGCCATCCGTAGCCCTTGATCAGGCCCACGCAGTCCGTGGCCCGGCCGCCCAGCCAGTTGGCCCGGATGAACTTCTCGTAGCCGCCCACCCCATCTGGATACTGCTCGATCTTGTAGTCCAATAGGGACTCGGTCAGGACAGAGCCGTAGGTCCCCCACACATAGCCCCAGCCGGACTGCCAGGCGTGGATGACGTAGGCCACCAGGTCGGCGGCGTTCTTGGTGGCGGGGGCGGTGAAGGCGGACAGGTCCAGTTCGATGCTGGCGTCGCTCCCCCGCAGGTAGGCGCCGTCATAGCTGTCGCCGCCCACAGGGCCGGCGACCAGGGCGTAAATATCGTCCGCGTTGGCCTGGTCCTGTTCCGTGATCTTCCGGCCCAGCAGGGCGGCCAGCTTGGCATAGGTCTCATCCAGGGGGAGAGGGACCGCCGCCGTGTAGGTCTCCTCCACTGTGATGACCGTCCCATCTTCCTGTTCCACCTCCACGGTACGGGTGCGCTCCTGGGTGGAATAGACGCAGTACACGACCTGGTCCACCTCTGGGCTGGATGGCATGTCCCCGCCAATGCAGTGGGCTTAAAAAATGGCCTTGCCCCGTATGGGGTCACGGCCGCCGCCCTCCGCCTCGATGTTGAGGTCGTTCACTGCCGAGGCCAGAAGGGAAAAGACATCCTGCATTTGCTCGATGTGGGTACGGAACTCAGCGGGGACGTTTTCTGTATAGCTGGCGCCATAGAAGCAGGCGTTGACCACAGCGTTGTTGTGCTCCGCCCCTCCGGCGCCCAGGGAGCACAGCAGGGCGATGAGCAGGATCACCGGGGCGAGGACGGCAGTCAGGGCCCAGCCGGCCTTTTTGCGGGAGCGTTCATCGGTGAGGGCGAGGAAGGCGGCTTTGATCGCGGCCACGGCAGCGGTGCTCATAGGCTCATATTTCCCAAGGAGGGACCGTCCTGCTGGGGGCCGGTTTGCTGTTTCTCCCAGTATGAGGTCAGCTCCTCCATGGCCTCCATGTATCCCTCGCTTCTGCGCTGTTTCTCAGCCCATATCTGGTATCGATCCAGGTCGATTCCCCGGTCCAGAAGGAGCTTTCCAATATCGGCCGCTCCGTTATCAAGGCAGGCATAGAGGGCGGCGTAGTTGTCCGGGGCCACCGGTACCCCGTGCTCTAATAGCCGCTCCGCCACCCAATCCTGGTGCTGGGCTGTAAGGGTGTGGAGGATGTCCGCCGCGTAGCTGTCCGGCTGGATGCCCTTGTCCACCAGCTTCACTGCGCTTTGGAAGTCCAGACAGACTGCGACCTGGCGGAGCAGGTTCGGAGGCGCGGCGGCGATCTGCTCGGGAGAACAGTGGTCGATGAGATCGCTGGCGATACTCTTTCGGTCGTTGGCATAGGCGTGCAATATGACTTCACCGGCGAGGGACATGGATGGCTCCGCGAGGTGATTCTCTGCCTCCTCCACCATCGTCCGAACCCGCTGGCCGTCCCCCGTCTCCACCGCCCGCTTGCAGGCGGTCAGGTACGCCTCTGGGGAAAACCGCTCCACGGCCGACAGAAGTGTCCGGACCATGTTTCCTTCTGCCCTTCCGGGGCGCCCCGCCGCCTCGATCAGCAGATCGTCCGCCCGGTCTGGCACATTGGTAAGGGCTGCGCGGAACGTGTCCGACTCTCCGTCCCGGATGGCCAGCATCGCTTGGTCGTAGTCGCTGAGGCGGAGGGGACGCCGGCCCACCTCGTCCATATAGGCGGTGATGCTCCCGGTCATGCGGCGCAGGAGCTGCTCCGTCTGGGACATGACCTGTTCCTGCCGCTCCCGCTGTTCCACCAGCGCGTCGATGACGGTGCGCTGTTCCGCAGGGCCCAGGTGCAGGATCATGCCCTCCGGCTCCGGCTGTTCACTCAAGCGAAGGTACCGGGCATAGGTCCCTCTGTCCCCATGGAACGCCTTGGTGATGGCGGATGAGATGAGAAACATCCGGTCCATATCAGAGCCGCTCTCACCCAATGTCTTCCCGGTGATAAAGTTTCGAATGACCGGCTGGCCTTTCTCGTACCACTTCAGGTACACATCCAGATAGATCCCCTCACTGCCGCCGTAGTCGGTGCTACAGAAGATATCCGCGCCTTTGGGAATCTCCCGGCCGTCCGCCCACTCGCGATCCATGAGGAAATATTCATCCGGCAGGTATCCCATGCCCTCCAGACGGTATTTCAGCTCCTCAAAGACCTCCTGCGCGGTGCGCTGGCCGATGTATTTCATTTGGCGGGGAGTGCCTGGTATCGGTTCCCACCGTTCCAGTTCGATTGGTTTCAATTTCAAGCTCCTTTTCATTCTTGTATAATTCCTGTATTCAACGGCGGCGCAGCAGAGGCCGACGGCCTCGTCTCCCATCAGCGCCCACCAGCCTTTCCAAAGAGGGCTTCCTTGTGGTCCGGGGCGTGGACCTCCAGCAGATACCGCTCATTGCCGCACTTGTAGAGGCAGACGCCCCGCTGAGGGTATCGGATCAGCTCGAACTCAGACGGCTCCAGCTGGAGGTTCTCCATGTAGAACCGCTTATCCACGCTGCCGGCGTTGAAGAGAAACTGGTGGGTGGGGATAGCGAAGAGGGGCCGGGTCAACTCCCGGATGCCTGGCTGGTCGAAGTCCTCCAAGTTCTGCGATGCCAGGATCAATGCGGATTCCTTCTTCCTGACACGTTTTAAACTGTTGCGGATGTACTCCACGGCGGTGAGGTTGCTCAGCCAGATGTACAGCTCGTCCAGCGTGGCCACGGTGTTCCCCTCGGTGAGCAGCTTGTCGCTGAAGAAAGAGAGCACGTTAAACAGCATGGCGTTCTTCACACTGCTGTTGGCCTGGAGCAGCCCCTTCACGCCGAAGACCAGGAAACGGAAGCTGGTGATATTTGTCGGCCCGTTGAAGAACTTGCTCTCCGCCCCCCGGCACATGGAGTGGAGGCCCAGCAGGATCTCCCGCAGCAGTTCTTTGGGGTATAGCGGGTTTTCCTCCCGGTCGTAGTGCTGGTATGCATCCTCAATGACGTCATAGAGGTCGGAGAGGATGGGATAATCTGTAGGCGTCAGCGTGGAGAAGTCCGTGTGGTCGTTCAGCCCAAAGCTCCGGTACAGCCGTTCCAGCATCAGCTCGATGGTGTCGATGTGCCGGTCCGCGAAGTCCTTGTAGGAGCGAAAGAAATCCTTCAGGAAGGAGATGTGCTGGCTAAGCCGGGTCCTCTGCCGGAAAGCGGATGGGGCGTCGGGGTCATCCTCCCCACCGATATCCCACACTTTGGGCTCTAGCGGGTTGATGCGATAGGCTCCCCCCATCAGGTCGATGAAGCAGCCGCCCAAATCATGGCACAGGTCGATAAGCTCATCCTCCGGGTCCAGGCAGATGACGGACTTGCCGGACTCCAGGACGTTGCACAGCAGGAGCTTGAGCAGGTAGCTCTTGCCCTGGCCGCTGTTGCCTAGGATCAGGGCGCTGGCGTTGGTCTTGTCCGGCGCCCGGCGGTCCAGGTCCACGATGACGTTGGAACCGTAGCGGTCCCGCCCTACATAGAAGCCGTGGGGGTCTGTCTTGCCGGAGTAGTTGAAGGGGTATAAGTTTGCCGCGGAACTGGCGGGGAGCACCCGCTCATACTGGGAGGCAAACACATTGCGGCCCATGGGGGTGGTGGAGAGAAAACCCTCCCGCTGGCGCAGAAGGAGGTGGTCCGCCCCCATCTTGCTGCGTACCAGTTCTGCTGTCACCTCATCCCGGAGGGCCCGCAGACGCTCCATGTCCCGGGCCGCCAGGTCCAGGAACACCGCACAGTGGACCAGGGGCTCCCGATCCCTCTGCATGGCGGCGATCAGGTCGGCCACATCCCGGAGGTTGGCCTCTGCCGTGACGGCCTGCTTCATGCTGTTGGTGCTACTCCGGGCCAGGCGGTTCTTGTTCTCCGCGTTGTGGAGAATCCGCTCCTCCTCAGCGGGGGAGACCTGCCGGGTATAGATAGTCAGGGTGACGCCGCTCTTTTCTCCCAGGTGGCGGAGGAGGGCCGGCTCCTCGGTGGTGGTGGGGTAGCTGCGCAGGGCCAAGGTACAGTGGTACATACTGCCGCAAATGTAGTGATCTGTGTTGAACTTGACCGCGGCGGGAGCGATGAGGTCCAGGAAGTCCTTGGGCTGGACCTCGGGCACCTCGGCCTTGGCCTGCACACCCTTTTTCTTCTTTGCTTTCTTACTCACGTGCGCCCACCCACCTCTCTCCGTCATAGCCCTCGAACCACTCGGTGGTCACGTCTTGCTGGTAGTAGACGGCCAGCAGTCGCTTGATGTCCTGCTCCGAGGCCAGCCTGGCCTGGAAGCCCAGGTCCCGGAGGCCCTGCTCCGTCTGGCGTAGGCGGCTGACGTCCTCGCCGGACTCCTGCGGCCCAAGCCGGTAGACTAGTGCAAACTCCCGGGCGGAGGCGGTGGTGGCCTGGATCTCGTCCAGGTGGGCGGCGTCCCGTCGCAGCAGTTCCCGGATGGCCGGCATGTCTTCCCGCTCCAGCCGCTGGCGGTACCAGTCCTTGTTGTGCTGGAAGGACTCCCGGGAGTCCAGGGCCAGGATGCGGACCTCCTGGGTGCCCCGAAGAAGGTCGGTCAGAGCCTTGATCCGACCGCGTCTGTCCTCACTAGAGAGGACAGACAGGTTGTCCGGCCGGATAAGGAAAAAAACCAGCTCTCCAACGGCGGTTTTGGCGCCGTGTTCAGTGAGCTGGTCGATGCCCATGAGCTGCCGGGTATTTTTTCGCTGCCGCAGGGTCCTCTTTTTCACTCTATCCAATGGCTTCACTCCATTCGTAGTATTGTTGTTTCAGAAGCAAGAAGCAGACGGCATAGCGGAGGAAATCCAGGATGCTGGCCCCGTCCAGCCGGATGCTCAGGAAGGCGTAGAGGGCGGTGAGCACCAGGGGAGGGAGGAGCTCTGTCTGCACCAAGATCAGCACAGACAGCAGCGCACCCACTCCGATGATGGCCATGTCCCGCAGTTCCCACAGCCAAACCATCGCCCTTGCTTTCAGATTTTCTGGGTAGATGAACATCGGTTATCACTCCTTAGAATGATGGCCGCGTTGGCTTGCCCGGCGGCGGCCTAGGTACAAATTTGCTGCTCTTGACCCTGCCCATCCAGCACCCACCGGATGCAATCCAGGAAGAAGGCATTTTGCTTCATGTCCCGCTCTCTCAGGTATGCTTTGAACCGCTGGAACAGTTCTTCCGGCACCTGGAAGGCCACAGTCCGTTGCTTTCCCTCCATAGGTGCGTCACCTCCTTCATAAAATTTGGCGATGAGCCAGGTCATGTATCCGCTCAAGGTCTTGCCGGACGCCTCCTGTTCCCGCCGCACCCGGGCGTGCAGCGCCAGGGGGATCTGAGCACAGAGGTTTCGGGTATCTTCCGCCATGATATGGCCCTCCTTTCTGATGGCGAGACAAGCATATCCTATGTTTTGGCAGGAAGCTATCCACACATAGCAACAAAGAATGTTTTGAAAAGAAAGCAATGTGGACAAGGCCGCTTTTTGCAGTCTAGAACTGGTCGGCAGCCATAACGATGCCCCGCATGATGTGCTCCACGCAGGGGATGGCCACGCTGTTGTCCAGGGCGCGGTAACGGGCGGAGTCGGAGGCGCCGACCAGGCCCGTCCAGCCATCCGGGAATCCCTGGAGCCGCTCGCACTCCAGCGGCGTCAGGCGGCGGATGAGTAGGGGCGTATCCGTGTCCGCTGCCTGTGAGATCAGATTGGTGGTATCCTTGTGCTGACGGGCGCTCTGAGTAGACGCCATGCGGCTTGGCACGAACTGGTCCACCCGCTGTAGGGAGAAGGATATATGGTCCTGTTCCACTAAGGATAAGTTATTCCCGCCGGTTTTTCTTATCTTTGGAAATGCCGAAAAACGAACTTGTTTTTCACACCAGAGAACTATCTGCTCACGATAGTATTCTGCCTGTCCCACATCGGCCACAAATGCCTTTCATTCAAGGCAATTTCACATATCACTTTTGCAATTTGTGATATCACTGCATATACCCCCACGGACGCGATGGGTTCTGAGGTTTTTCATCACGTCACCGTGATGACCCGTTATTTCTGCTATCTGTGCAGCGGTAAAGCCTGCTGCCAGGTGGTCTGTGATGCCGTTATGCCGGAATTGGTGTGATGTCACCACATAGACATTTCCCATTTCATCCCAAATGCCGTAACGATGGCATATGCTGTGTATAATTTGTACCAGCATCTGTCTCGAAACGAAAGACAACTACACGGAATGTTCTTGATTCCCGCATTGTTTTTCTCCTTTACAATCTACTTGGACTGATTGTCCGAATACATTATAAAGGATTCCCGCACAGGGTACGATATGGGAGGGACACTCTTGTTAGTGCCCCTCCTCTGCCTTATCAATCGTGTGAATTTTTATCGTGTGCATGAGGTTCAGAAAAACCTGTCCCGGCCCGGGCAGATAGGGTCAGGGAGGATGGATGGGGCCGGTATATCTGGCGTCGATCCCATGGTTTTCATAGACCAGGGGTTGGAGTCCGTATTCTTGTGCTCTGAGTGTGCCGGACGCATCCGCAGAGCAGACCAGGACGCTCCCGGCCTGGTCGTTGAGGCAGAGGATGGATGGCATGCAGTTCCCGCTGGCCGTCCCCTTGGATGATGTCCACAGGAGGCAGCTTTTCCCCCACTAGTTAGGCCGGGTCTCCCATATGGGCCATGGCAGGAAAACGGCGCTTGGTCACCGCCATGGGGAAGGACTCGATCTCGCTGGCCCAGAGTGTCCGGATGCTGGCCCGAGCCGCCGCCAGGGGGAAGCCGCTGATGCCGTCGAAGAGGCTACCCATGGTCAGTACTATCCCATGGTCATCTCCATCCCTTCTGTGTGTGAGAACGCCACGGATTGGATCTCCTTCGCGCTGACACTCCGCACAGGGAGGCCCAAATGCTCCGCCAACTCCTTTTCTCCCGCCATGCCGGGACTGATCCGGTCTCCGCACAGCCACAATTCATCGCAGAGCATTAGCATCCGGTTTCCCATATCAATACCGAGTTGCCGTTCCCCCAGGTCACTGTCATCCAACATCTGAGTATAGAGCAAATGAGGCGCAAAAGGGACTACATCCTCCGAGATGGCGTACCGGCACGCCTGTCGGGCGAATTGGAGGTTTTGCTCCACATCACCGGACAGGGGGGAAGCGATGTAGACCACCTTTCCAGGGACGTTTTTCCGCAGTGCTGAGAGCAACGGATCGTCTGGGCCATTGACCACCACGCCATCTCTTCCGAATTCTACCGCGTATTCATTAGCCGCGGCCCATTTCAGATATTCCGGATCTACGGTTTGGCGGAATACCTCCGGGACCCATTTCACCGGAAGCCGGAGCAGCCTGGATGAGTGTTCTAGTTCTCGGCCCACGGTAAAGGCAACAGCTTCCTGAACGGCAGGGAGCAGAGGGCCTAAGTCTTCCGGGGTGTGGTCCCAAAAGTTGATTTCTCGCAGGACCACATCTTCATACCGTTTCCAGTTGCCACTGTCATCCTCGTTCCACACATAGTCTGAGGCGGTGACCGTCACCCCTTCGTTACTGCAGTTGATCCACACGGTCTTATCCAGTCCTGTGAGCCAAACAGCCAGCGTCCCCACCATACATCCGCCGCCTGTGTCGCCATAGATCCGCTGTATGATCTCATAGTCCATAGGTCTAAAGTCGGGCCGCAGGTCATGGGCTTTAATCTGTTCCAGCGCTATGCCGGGCCTGGTATCACCGCCTCCCGGATACGCCACGCAGCGGTATGCTGCAGTGGGGACGCGGCAGAGACGGAGGTTTTCCAGGTCCTGTATCTTCTGTTTTGCGGCCTGCTGTGATGGGAACTGCAGAGGCTGTCCGTCCTCCAATAAGAAGCCGGACCGGCCCTGGAGGGGGCTGTCCGGCCGGGACTGCGCCCAGATCGCGTAGACAGGGGGCAGCGTTTCTTTTTTGATCTTCATCAGAATCTCCTTCCTATTTCGGCGCCACTGCCTGCACCACGGTCCGGGTGGTGTTGACAGCGGCCTGGGCGGTGTAGACCGCGCTCATGATGTTGGCCCTGGTGGTGGTGTCCAGGCCAAAAGTCCCGGCGATCCGAGGCACCTCGCCGGCGGATAGCATCAGGCCAAGGCCCAGCAGGGCCTGCTCCCGGAACACCAGCAACCCTGCCACAAGGATAGTGGATTGGAGGAAAGCGGTCAGGCACAGGCCGATGACCTGCTTGATCCACTGGGTGAAGCCGTCGATGTACCCCCGGGGGATGCTGAACATATACAGGGCGCCCACGGCGATCTGGATGAGCAGGATGCCGCCCCGCTTGAGGTTGGCGAAAAAGACCTTGATCACCGCGTAGGCCATGAGGATGATGCAGAACAGGAGCATGATGGGGCTGGTGATGGACTGAAGGCCAAAGTCCAGGGAGGCGCCGGCGATGTCAGTCAGACTCTCCACCTGGCCCAGGTCCTCCATGATCTGTTCCCCCACCGTGCCGATGCTGGCCCCATATCCGGTCAGCACCGTGGCGAAGGTCCCTTGAAGGGAGACAGACAGGGAGTAGAGCCGGACAGGGACGGTGGAGAACAGGGACACCGCCAGAAACCCCTTGAGGGCGTTGAGGGCGGTGTGATGGAGGTCCCCACGCCCGGAGGCGTATTCGATGCCGAACTCAAAGGCGCACACCACCAGGCTGATGCCGAACAGCGCCCAGCCCAGCTGGGAGAAGAACAGCACGATGGACTGGACCCAGTCCAGTTCGAACAGCTCCACCCCCATGTTCCCCATCTCGGCGAAGAAATTGCCCAGGAAACCCACCACCTGGCCATACACCCAGTCGATGAGGTCCTCCATCACCGTGGACGCGACAAATTCCCAGATAAATATGGTATCTCACCTCCAAACAGGGCGGTCCTGGCGGCCCCATCAAATGCCGATGATGCCCCAGATGTAGTTCGGGGCAAGCAGGACGAAGACCAGACAGGCGAAGAGGATCACCGGGCCGGTCCACTCGAACTGGCCGTGCTTGCGGTAGTCAAAATACGCCATAGCCAGTTTGGCGAAGAAGGCGATGGCCAGCACCATGCTCAGGGCGGGGAACACCACCGTGTCCACCACGTCTTTGATCTGGCTGGCGGCGTCTGTCCAGGTCTGCTCCACCGCCCCTGCCACATCCCCGCTGCTGGCGGCCAGGGCCGGGACACAGCAGAGGAGGGACAGGGCGAAGGCAAGGACAAGCGCGGAAATGATACGTTTATGCTTCATGCAGGTCTCCTTTCGATCGTGTAAAAGACAGGGACGGCCACCTCTGTGGGCTGGCCGTCCAAACAGGTATTGATGATAGGAAGCGGCAGCGCCCGCCGCGGCTGTGACGGTCAGGAAGCTCGGAAGATGAGCGCCACTGGCAGAGAACCTGCCGCTGGGCGCGGTTCTGTCCCGGACCGGCTCTGCCGCTTTGATCGCGACCCCACCAGGGCCGGCCTGCTCCTCCAATATGTGGCTGAGGGCGCTGGGACGGTCCTCCTCAGTAGGGACACTGGCAGGGGCCGAGTCGTCCGGCGCTGCGGCGATGGCCACGGGCCCAGTCGCCAGGGCAGGGGGGACCGACGCCGTCAGGCACAGGACCGCGGCCCAGAGCGCCAGGAGCCATCTCATGGGCCATCCCTCCTCTGCCGCTCTAGCCGTTCCTTGGTGCGCAGGAGCAGCAGTCCATACTCCCAGGGCTCCACCTCAAGGGAGTGGTAGGCGCCCTGTTCGTCGATGGCGTCTACCTGGTACTTGAGGACCAGGGGCATGGGGGACGCTGGCCGGTCCAGGATACCGGGGGAAGTCCAGCCCATCCACTCTACATAGACCCTGTAGATGGCGGAGAGTTGATTGCCGTCGATGTCCAGCCACAGGTATTTCCCCCGAAGGGCCTCGGACAGCCCGGAGCCGGAGTGGATGGGGACGAGGACATTCCCATCCACAGCATAGCGGAGTCCCAGCATAGCGATGCACCGCTCGGTGGCTTTTGCCGCCTCCGGCACCTGGGCCCAGAAGGGTTCCCTCCGGTAGTCCGAGGCCAGCACGTCCTCTCCCTCCCTTCCCTCTGGATGCAGGGAGCGGTGCTCTACCAGTTCCAGTACATGCACGCCATCTGTGAGCCCCAGCGCCTTGGCGCCGGAGCCTGTCTGACGCTTGTAGTGGTCCAGGGCAGGTTCCAAGTCTGAGAAATGCTCGATGGACCAGCCCTCCCGGGAAGCCTGCCTGGGTGGCTGGCGCAGGTCATCGATGGTGTAATAGGATAGTCCCATGGCCTTCCTCACCCCATCGTCATGCCTGGCTGGGGACCCAACTGAGCTCTGTGTCTGGCCCGCCAAAGGGCCAGATCATCCCGGTGGCGGGCCTGCTGCGCGGACCAGGGGTGCACATACGTCTCATCCACGGCTGTCCCCCTCCTGGCTCATCAGATACTGGAGGCCGTCCAGGTCCACGCCGGCAGTGAGCAGCATGGACAGGAAGCCGTCGTCCAGCTTACGGAGCGGATCGTCTGGCTCTTCCTCGTCCCAGTTGTCCAGGGCCGCCACGGCGGCCTGGCTGTTTGCCGCCAGCTGGTCGAGCAGGCCGGCGGCGGTAGAGGTGAGGGAGCGGATGAAGCTCCACACATTCTGAGGCCGTCAGGTCATCCCGCGCAGTCAGGATATAGCCGTGGCCCGCGTGGAGCGTCAGCGCCCCGGCATCTGCCAGAGCAGACAGCTGGAGGGCTGCCCGGGGGAGCGCCAGGGTCTTTTTCTTGGTGTCATGATAGAGTTTGAGATACATCGTAGGTCCCTCCTTGATGGTCGAATAGGTCGAATTGGATGGTTGCCTGGGCCCGCTCCCCCATGTCATAGTTGGCGATGAGCAGTTCAGAAAACTGGCAGTTGGCCTCATACCGCTGGCGGAGGTTGTTCAGCCGGGTCACCGGCTCGATGAGGATGCCGGGGGCGTCGTACAGGCCCCGGATGAATGGGTCATCGTTGTAGGACAGCAGGAACTTGCCCTCTATGGACAGCAGCGTGTCCCGCAGGCGGATGTGGTCCCGTTCCCGAAAGCCGTCCTCGCCGATATTTTGGTAATACCCTTCCGTGGCGTGATAAGGCGGGTCGCAGTAGAAGAAGCTCTCCGGGTTGTCGTAGTGGCAGATGAGCGTTTCAAAGTCCTGGGCCTCCACCACCACGTCGGCCAGACGCCGGTGGGCCTGCTGGATGAGGGGGAAGTCCCTCCAGATGTCGTGGGGCTGGCAGGCGAAGCTGGTGAGGGCGGAGGCATAGCTCTGGCGGATGATCTGATAGAACCATGCCGCCCGCTGGACGTCTGTGGTGTGTTTCCGTTCCAGGGCCTTCCGGATCCGGTCAAAGTCCGCTCTGGCGTTGATCACATACCGCAGGGCGTGGATGAGCAGGTCGGGCTTGTCCCGCACACAGCGGAACAGATTGGACAGCAGGCAGTTGAAGTCGTTGTAGACCTCGAAGTCCCGTCCGGGCGGCTTGTGGAACAGCACCCAGCCGCCGCCCCCAAAGACCTCGATATATTTTTGATAGTGCAGGGGGAAGCGGTGGACCACCTCATCCCGCAGGGCCTTCTTCCCGCCCACCCAGCTCATGAAGCTGTTCAGGGGGGACCACCGCCCCTGGTGAAGCGGTCCAGCGCATGTTCCAGGCCCCGGATGGCCGCTTCCAGGCCGATGGCCATCTGCTTGAGCTGCCGGATGGTGGCATAGACCTCTCCGGCGATCTGGGCGTAGAAGTAGCCATTCCGGTCACTGGCGATGGGCTCGCCTCTACGCCGTAGGCGGTGGACCGCCTTGCGCAGATCGGCGGCACTAATGCCCAGCACCCGCTCCAGCTCTGTCCCGCCCGCCCGGCAGGCCCGGCCGGGACAGACGGCCTTCAGATAGGCCAGCAGTCGTTCTTCTCGCATGTTTGCCTCCTTTCCGGGGTCGTTTTCCCGAACAAGGCACAAAAAGGGGCCGCTGTCCCATTCGGAAAAACGGCCCCTTGCCATAGCATGATGTATTTACAGCGGGCTCATGGCCGGCTCCATGGCGGAACTGAGCGCGACGCTCTCCTTGGCGCTCAGGGTCTCCAGCTGGTCCAGCAGCCACTGGCGCTCCCGCTGCGTTCCGGGGAGCATGGCAAAGTCGTTGAAGAGATCCATATCACATTTTTCACTCATGACGGCGCCCCTCACATCCCGCCCAGTTGGGGACCTGTTAACTCTTGGTCCTGTACTTCCCGTTCAAAGACGGGAAGCTGGCCGCCATCCTTCCGCCGGATCAGGCCGTAGTCTGTGATGGCCGCACCGCCCTGATCCAGCATTTGTTGTCCGATCTGAGCCGGCTGGCCGGTCTGGAACAGTTCTTCCGGCAGGTCCGGGTATTTCTCCCGGAGGACCAACTCCGCGTAGTCCCAGGGCTCTGCCACCTCCGGGCGAAACTCGTAGTTCTCCAGGACGTCCATCAGGGCCATGGCGTCCTGGAGGCTGGGGTGGCCGCTGGCCGCTAGCAGGGCCTTGTACTTGACGATATCATTGGCGGCCCAGGTCCGTCTCTTTTTGGCCAGCATCCGGGCGAATCCATTGACCTGTTCAATGCCGCCTTCCTCGTCGATGGCGTCATTGATGGCGTCCCGGAGAGAGGGAATGAGGCAGTCTGTGCAGCGAAAAGCGCATTCCTTTTCCGAAGCGGCGTCCACCGCCTCCACAGCCCGCCAGACGGCGGCGTCGATTGCGGGGAGGTCCAGGATGGTGGCTTGGTCGTTGTCATAGTGTGGGTCGTCAAAGTATCCCTTGGTCACCTCCAGCACCACCGGGGCGCCGGAGCGATTGAAGTACGGCATGATCTCCTCACGCCGGTAGACTTTCTTGAAGTCATTTCCCAGTTCTACATAGCCCCGGCTGGTGAATACGCCGTTGAAGTCCTCTTGATGCTTCTGGCCGAACACGTTCAGCAGTGCGTTTCGAAACTGGCTATCTGGCTCTGTCGTGTCCAGCAGGGCCATGGCTTCGCCGGACAGGCTCGCGCTCTCATACAAGAGCGCCCCGAGCTGCTGTGGGTTGGAGATATTGGGCGCCAAGGTGCAGATGTCTGCGTTGTAGGTCAAGTTGATAAGGCGGGAGAGGGGGATAGGGGTGCCCCGGTTTTTGCGTTCTATATGGAGCAGGCCATCCAGCCCCATCCTGTCATCCTCCCCCAGCACGGCCAGGCGCTGGGCCAGAAGATTCAACTCATATAAGTCCACGTTGTCGCCAATCATCTCCCGCTGGATACCGGGGTACTTGATCATGGTCAGCTCGTTGTAGCAATTGCGGGCATCCACGATCCGGGCCTTCTGGAGCGCGTCGTTGAATTCGGCCCAGGTCGCCGGCATGGCCATCACGGTAGCCGTCTGATACCCCTTGGGATCGCTGTTGCTGATCTCCGCCTCAAAGATGATCTGATTCAAAGGTGCATACCTCCCATTTCCAGAGCCTGTTTCTCCAGAGCGGGCCCGAAACGCTCCTGCTCGGTCTGGATGCTCCAGCCCTCGCTGCTCCACAGGTGGACGTACAGCTCACCGCCATCCACCCGGATCTCCTGCTGCTCGAAGCCCTCGCCCCAGCCGTCTGCCGCCTGGCCGGTGATGTAATCCTTCAATGTGGTCAGTTCTTTCTGGGACAGATTACCCACAACCTGGCACTCCACCACGCCCCACAGCTGCCCGTCCCGGACCTGCGCAGAAAACACGGCGGAGCGGACCTTATCGTTGACACTGTCTGCCTCGTGATACCAGTGCATCAGGCCCCGCTCTGTCTCCTCGGGCATACGGTTTTTGACCAGGGCAGCCAGGATGTTGTCCTCGTAGTCCAAAAGGGTCCGTCCGTCCCATGCGTCTCCATACTCGGAGATATCCCCCCATTCGTTTCTGGAGTAGAAGTCGGCGGTCAGGGGCATGTAGAGTTTCAGCAAGGTGGGCTCGGGGGGAGAGACCGTGAAGCGGTCCTCCCCCAGGATCAGGGCCAGGCTGCGGCCGTTGTCCCAGTCGACCTGGAACTGGCCTGCATCGTCGATAAATTGGAGTGTGCCGGTGGAGCCGGGCGGGATGGGCCTCGGGTCGCTGCCCATCTGGGTCAACTTGATGCGGCTGCCTGGGGGATACTGCTCCCGCAGGAAGTCCAGCCATTCTTTCGGTGGTGTGTCCATATCACAGCCCTCCCATCGTCATGGTATGTTGGGGCACAGGTTGTTCCAACGCCTGATGGAGCGCGTCCACTGCATTGGAGATGGCCTGATCATCCCGAAAATGCTCCAACTTTCGGTGATCCTCGAAGAACTGCTGTTCCCCATCCAGAGAACGGACCAGGTCCACGGTGGCTATCCCGTCCTTGGTGACACCCAGCCGCTTTTCCGTCCGGTCGCTGTCCTGATAGAGTTGGATGGATCTCTCAAGTGATAGATCACGATGGGTCCTCTCCTCTGGAGTGCCACAGTCTGTCATCACGAACCAGGCATAGGTGTGAGGCTTGCCGGGGGCAGAAGCATCGCGCAGAGCCTGCTTTCCGGCCTCTGTCAGCCCATAGTTATATGCGCGACGGGGATTATCCTCACCAGCAAAATCCAGCAGAATATCATCCACCGCCTTTTTCACCTCCGGATCGTCTGTCAATGTTTCATGGCGAAACCCAGTGGTGTTCCGGTAGGGCAGCTCCTCCCGAATGGTGTTTAGATATTCTAAGGGGTCGGTAAACTCCTGGTCCTCTCCGCTGACGTAGGTCACCCACCCAACCAACTTGTCCTGCTGTGACAGTTTCTGTTGGCGCAGATCGTAGGCATAGAGATACCCTTGATACTCGCCGGGATACGGTGTACAGCGCAGGCAGAAGCGATAGTGCTCTGTCTCCGCAATATAGCCGTAAGTCTGTCCGTCCTCCGTGATGGCGCCGCCATTTTGATCACAATAGACCTTCATGGCGGACAGGTCCTTCAGCGGGCCGTCCTTCCGCATGGTATCTGCAAACTCCTGCAGGATATCCTTGAATTCCGGCGTGTTGAACCGGTCACCGTTGTGGGGCCACCAGGTGTACCAAAACTCCTTGCCCCCATAGCCGAAGTCTATGCGGAGATGGCCCACAGTTCCCAGCGTTTCATCCTGCATTTCCGCGGAATAGAAAAGCCCCGCCTCATCAGGGGAGGCGGGGCGGAGTGAGAGTTGGCCAGGCTCCTTTTTGATATCCATATCCATAGCTTTACGCCCACTCCAGGACGAACACGATGGACGCCACCTGCCTGTCCACCGGCTCGGACAGGGCGGACACCACCGCGTCATACTCCAGAGGCAGGGTGCCGTCCAGGGGCACGGTCCAGTCCCCGGTCAGGGCCAAGTCCTCCGAACTGCCCTCCGTCACTGTCTCAGAACCGTTGAGGGCAAAGCCGATGAGCTGGCTGTCCACCTTTTGGCTGGCCATGTCGGTGTCGTAGGGGACCAGCGTCCAGCCATTGACGGCGGACACCGTCACCCCGGTCACCTCCACAGCGGCGGTGGAGTGGTTCACCACCTCCGCGTTGCTGGCGGCGTACACTTCCCCCTGTTCACTCACCGTCAGGGCCAGGGTCACGGGGACGGTCACGGAAAACACGGGGATGAGCTCCCACCGGGCGTAGTAGGTGGTGGGGCTTGTGGCCGTGTAGATGGTGTCCCCGGTCACTTGCTCACCACCCTCTGCTTCCGTGTACCACCCCAGGAAGGTATAGCCGTCCTTCAGAGGCTGGGTGGGCAGGACCAAGGGCTGCCCGTAAGTCTGCTGGGTGGACTGAGTCTGTCCGTCCCCCAGGTCCCAGGTGATGGGGTACTCGCTGGCCTCCCACCGGGCATAGTACGTCGTGGGCCCGGCGGTGGTGTAGGTGGTGCTGGCCGTCGCCTGGGTGCCCCCGATTTCACTGGTGTACCAGCCGACGAACGTATGCCCGGTCTTGCTGGGGGTGGCGGGCAGGGCCAGCTTTTCCCCGTAGGTCTGCTGGGTCGTCTGGGTCTGCCCGTCCCCTAGGTTCCAGGTGATGGTGTATTGGTTGGCGGTGAACTGGGCGTAGAAGGTCCGGGCGACGGTCACGGTCACCGTGTTGTATAGGCTGCCGCCGCTGGCGGACGTGTACCAGCCCTTGAAGCTGTGGCCCGCTTTGACGGGAGTGTATCCCGGCGCGGCGGCTGTGCTCCCCGCTGTGACAGAGGTGGTCACCGAGCCGCTGCCATTGACGGTGCCGCCGTTGGTCCCGGCATCCCAGGTCACCGTGACGCTCATGCTGTACGAACATGTGTCGCATCGCCCATCCCCGTTGCCGTCGCTGTGGCTGCCGTAGTCATAGGTGCTGTACCCACACTGGGAACAGGACTGGGTCCTGCGGTGCTGTGTGCTGGAATAGGAGGCCCAGAAGCCGTAGATATAGCTGTGGCCCTCCCGGCTGGTGCCCAGGGTGGCCCCGCATGTGGGACAGTAGGTGGTAACGGTGTGCTGGCTGGCGCTGTCCTGGGAGTACCTTGTTGTTTGGGTGTGGGAGCCATAGTCATAGCTGCCTTCGCCGCAATCTTCGCAATATGCGTAGCGGCGGTGCTGGGAAGAAGTGTAATACTCCCAGTCGTCATACACCGTCCGTCCGTGACTGGTGCCGTAGTCCACCAGGCTGCCACAGTCCCGGCAATACTCATACCAGGTACAGCCGGACCAACTGGTGTAGGTGGAGGTATGGTAGCAGACACCACCGCCCGTCCCACCGCCGGAGCTGTACCCGCACAGGGAGCAGGGGTTTCCGGAGTGGGATTCGGTGCCGTTGAAGGTGTAGGCGGAGCACCCCGTACAGGCGGCATAGCGGGTGTGGCCGGAGGCGCCGTTGGATTCATAGCGGTAGTACCAGGAGCAGCTGGAGCAGGTACAGTTGCCGATGGCGCAATCCGGGATGGACTGGACGCCGTATACATCGGCGGGGTGGATGTGCCGCCCGTCCCCGGCCCAGTCGTAGGTGGTGACCCGGATGGCGCCATACTGCTCACTGGCCGGGACACAGACGGTGGTCTCCACCTCGCCGTTCACCGCAAAGGCCCCCGGCTCGATGGCAAACTCATGCTCGTCCTGGTAGTAGAACAAAATTCTGGTCAAGCTGGGGCAACCCGCAAAGGCGTCTGCCCCCACCAAGGGGGTAGTATAGGGCACCTCGGCGGAAGTCAAATTGACGCAGTCGGTAAACCAGTAGGCCAGATCGGAGATGGCCAGGTCCGCCATGTCGTAGAACCAGACCTCTTGGATGTCCTCCCGGACCTCCGCCCAGGGCTGGTCCGCCGGGGAGGTGAACCGCTCCGTGTCCCCGGACCCTGCGATGGTCAGGCGGCCGGAGGAACTGAGGGACCAGGTCACATCAGAGCCCCCTACGGTGCCGGACCGCTCCGGTTCGGCGGCAAAGGAGAAGGACGCCATGGACAGGGCCAGGCAGAGTGCCAGGAGCAGGGTCAAAAGCCGTTTCAAATTTTTCATGCGATGGTTCCCTCCTTATTCCGCCGCCGCGATGGTGAACACCACGGTGGCGGCCTTGACGGCGCTGACTTCACTGCTGTCCCCTACCTTGACCCGGTACTGGATGGCCAGGGCCTTGCCTGCATCAATGGCCGGGAACGCCTCGTCCGTGATAGCCAGACTTCCCGCGCCCTGGGTAGGACAGCCGTTGAGGGACAAGGCAATAGAGTTCCCGCCGCCGGAGAAGTCCTCATAGCCGCCGATGTCGTAGGCCCCCGGCCGGACCTCTACTGCTGTTACTTGGATAGAGCCGGAGTCCGCCGTATTGCGGATGGCGGCGTTGGTGGCGGTGACCACATAGCCGTCCACCAACGAGACGGGCAGGGCCGCGGGCACCGTGACGGACAGCCGCTGTTCCGTGTTCACGATGGTCAGGGTGACGGGCACTTCATGCTTTTGCGAAGTGGCAGAGGCGGACAAGGCCAGGGAGGCCGCCGCCGTTAATCCTAAGAAAAAAGCTAACATTCTGTGCTTCAAAACTCGCACCTCCTTACAGATTCCAGAGATAGGCCACATGGAGGGTGACCGCCAGCTCCAGGGTGCCCACCGTCTGGCCGTCCCGGATTGCCGTCACAGTGGCGGTACAGGGGTAGTTGCCCAGGGGCAGGGGCTCTGTCAAGGTTAGGGCCAGCTGAGTAGCGCCGGGGGCGATCTCCACCGGCCCGGCCACCAGCTCCCCGGTGTCCTCCCGGCGTAGCTCCACCCGGTAGAGGTCGGTGGCGCTCTGGTTGACGATCTCCGTCACCAAGGCGGTCTCATCCACGGTGGCGTAGAGGTGGGCAGGCATGGAGATGGACAGTTCGCTGTCCTCCAGGGCGCCGTTCACCTTGTCCTGTTCGGCCAAAATATCGGAGATGTCGTAGAAGATGACCTCCGTTTCCTCGAACGCTTCCGCCCGGTCCGTGATGGTGACCTCGATGGTGTCATAGACCTTGAGGGTGGAGTCCCGGTCAAAGATGACCTTTACCGGCCCGTCCACCCGGCACACCACCAACTCGGCCACATCGGTGCCGTTGTCCATCCAGACGGCGTCGGTGCCGCCGCCCCAGACCGCCACCCGCCCGGTGACGGTGACATGGTCCAAGGTAACTTCCCCGTCCGCCGCCCCGCAGCCGAGGATGAGGTCGCCGTCCACAGTCAGGTCCTTCAGGACAACGTCATCCGTGCGCACCAGAAGATTGCCCTCCCGGTCCCCCGTGTAGGTGCCGGAAGCTGTGATGTACTCCCCGATGATGTTGTGGAACAGCTGGGCGAACTCCGCGCGGGTGATGGAGGCGGTGGGGGCCAGCCCCTCGGGGCGGCCCTGTACGTACCCCGCCCCAACCATGGCCCGGACGGAGGGCAGGGCCCAGTCAGCCACCTGGCCGGCGTCGGCAAATTCGGACAGGTCAGTGCCTTTGTATTCCTCCATATCCAGCTGGAGGGCCCTTGCCAGGATGGTGAGCACCTCCTGGCGGGTGATGGGGTTCTCCGGGGACATGGTGTTGGCCCCGGTGCCCTCGTAGGTGCCCATGTGGCAGGCCATGGCGATCTCGTCATAGTACCAGGCGTCTTTGGGCACGTCGGTGAATTGGGAGATATCCCCCTCCATGTATGTGCCAAAGGCCCGGTCCACCATGGCGGCCATCTCCCCCCGGGTGAGATTCCCCGCCGGATTCAATTTCCCCTGGTCCGTGCCCTCCAGCAGCCCCTCGTTCACGGCGGCGTACACGGCCTGGGCGTACCAGGCGGCGGCGTCGTAGTCCGGGAAATCCACCGCCGTCTTGGTGCCCGCGGCGCTGGCGGAGCCTATCAGGCCCAGGCTCAAGATCAGGGTAAGGGCAAGGGCCAAAAGTTTGCTGTGATGTTTCATAGTGTTCCTCCAATGAGAAAGGGAGCGGCCTGCGGGCCGCTCCCTTCAAAGTGTCGTTATTCTGTTCCCAAAATATGATATAGATACGTAAAGTGCAAAACTAATTTCCGATGGATACTTGAAACTGGCCTTTAGCTTGGTACAAAACTCCAGACTAAAATGCAGATCTAATCTCCCGTCAGAAGCGAAAAGCAGGATCGGGTCAAACCAGAACACCCGCACGGGCATACCATGCGGGCGTCTCTGCAATCTGGATTAAAATGATAAATTCTGCCGGTTCCTGCGGCCATGGAGAAAGCGCCGGATTTCCACCGTGTCCTCCAGCACCGCGTAATACAGGACATACCCTTTCACCGGCACCTTGCGAATCTCATCCCGCATGGGCCGAGTCGTCCGATACAGCTCGTGGGCGTATGGGTACTTGGAGATACGCTCCACCGTATCGTCCAGTTCGTCCAGCAAATCCTGTGCGGCCTTTGGGGCGTCCAGTTTCCCGGCGATATAGTCCACGGCATCCAGAATATCCTCTTCCGCCAGGGGGAGGTAGACGATTTTATACATCATCGCTATCTCCATAGCGGGCCAGCCGCCGGCGGGCGTTTTCCATGACCTCGGTGTGGGTCCTGCGCTCCTTGGTCTGTGCAGCCTGAAGCTCGGCTTCTATCAGCTTATCGTAGACGTGGCTTTCATACAGGCTATCCTCATAAGCCTCCATGCTCATGACCACCAGAGAGCCCACGCCATTTTTGGTCAGGAATATGGGTTCCTTGCTGGCCTGCACCTCATTGGTGATTTCCGTAAAATGATTTCTCAAATCAGATACGGGCCTAATGTTCGGCATATCGACCACCTCCTTTAGCATAATTATATACACAATTTCGCTAATAGTCAATGGCTACCGCTGCCATGGCCCTTAAATGCCAATCTAATTTCCGGCAGATATTAAAAACTGGCTTTTACCTTTACACAAAGTTCCGCCCTTTTGCTTTCAGATATCCCACTCCACAGTGAAGATGACGCTGGCCACGCCGGTGTTGGTGACGGCGTTGGACACGGGGGACACCACGGCGTCATAGGCGATGGCCACGCTGTTGCCGGAGGTGTTGCCCACGCCGGTCATGTAGCAGCCCTCAGCGGCAGCGGCCAGCAGGGCCTGGCTCTCGGTGGAGCTGTCATCGGTGGCCAGCTGGGCCCCGCCCCCGATGGTCAGGGCCATACCGATGAGGTTGCTGTCCACCTTCTCGTCGGCCATGTTGGTGGTGAAGTCCGCCAGATGCCAGCCGTCGGCGGCCTGGACGGACACGGCGGACACCTTCACCGCGCCGTAGGAATTGTTGGTAATTTTGGCGTCAGTGGCGGTGGTCACGGTGCCGTCGGTTCCCACGGCGATGGGCAGCACCGTGGGCACGGTGACGGACATGGCGGTGGCGGCGGGATCGCCCTCCATGGTGCCGTCCGCAGTGGAGGAGAGGGTGACGCTGGAGGTGGCAGAGCCGCCGGAACTGGTGGCCTCATTGCCGGCGGCGGAGGCGGCGGTCATCATGGCAAGGGACAGGCACAGGGCCATGGACAAGGACAGGAAACGCTTCAAATTCTTGATCTTCATAAAATGATACTCCTTTTCAAATTGGTAAGTTAGTTTTGTACGGTGATGGTGATGTTGGCCCCAGCAGAGCCCAGGATGGCCCCGCTGTCTGGGTCCAGGGAGTGGAACATGGCGGTGCAGTCGTAGGCGCCTGCTTCCAGGTCCATGTCCAACGTGTCGGCGGCGATCTTGCTGCCCACGGGGATGGCGGCGGAGGTGTAGATGGTTTCCCCGTTATCATTCCGGGTGATGATGACCTGCTGGGGATAGCGGTTGACCGTCTCGTTGACGATCATCAGGTTGCCCTCCGCCTGACCATTTTCAAAGACCGGGGAGGCGTTCATACTGATGTTGATGTACCCCTCCTCCACCTGCCGGTTGAGGTTTGCCTCGATTTCCTCCTGGCTCAACGATTCCCAGCCGCCCTCTATGGCGGCGTCATCGTAGACGATGCCGGTGGAGGCAGCTGAGGGGGCGTCGGCTGAGAATGAGCCGTGAAGGAAATGCCAGCCAGTGAAGATGATGAGACAGAGGATGGCCAGGCAGGCAGAGATGATGACGATCTTGTTTTTCGTTCCAAAGGTTTCTTTTTCGTGAGACATGGGCTCCTCCTTGAAATCATATTGTGCTTCCAGAAGTGGTCGGGCTTTACAGGGGGCGCACGCGCCCGGCCGGCAACCTCCCTGAGGTCCTTCCTATAGCTGTCCGGGTGTGTGCGATGCAGACGAAAAGGCGGTCCCATGAGATGGAGCATGGCGGGTTCATCCTCTCTGATATAGTTTTTGGACGTCTGTCCGCAGGCAGGTCCCATCCCGGTGCCAGCAGATCAGGCCGTGTCGGGGATAGGGGCAGTCCTTGCACAGGCTGGGGTGTGGCGAGGTCTCCTGAGTCTGGGAGGCGGAGGGGCTGTCGTGCTGCTTTTTGGGGTCGGGGTGAGTGGACATTGGGCATATCACCTTCTTCAAAACAAAAATAGCCGGAGCGTCTGCTCCGGCCTGTCATACCATATGCATCCCGAATTGTGGTCCCGAACCTTCCATGACCTGCTCCAGATGCTGGGGGTCCACCACCACCTCCGACTTGTTCCACCCCAGGAAGAGGGCCAAGATACGCGGCTTTGCGATCTGGGCCGCATACTCGGTCCCATCCTCCTTGAAGCGGTGGGCGAACCACTCCGCCGTGTCCCGGTCCAGGGTCCAGGACAGAGCCCGGATGTTTTTGGCGTTGTGAGATGTGAGGCCCTGATAGACTGTCGCCGGATCTTCCAGCGCCTGGAACCGCCGCAGTTCTTTCGCATCCATCAGATACTTCTGGGAGACGGAGGACGGAGCGGAACAGACCGGCCAGGGAGCGTCGGTTCAAGTTCGGGTCTTGATTGGAGGTCTCATCTATCGTCCATGCGGCGGCCAGCAAGTGGCCCAGGTCCGGCTCAGACAGGTACGGCCTGGTGTATTTGATGAAGGTCAGCAGGTATGGAGTGTTGATTTGCATGGCGATCTCCCAGGGTGATTCGGCCCGGTCGATGCTGCGCCCGACCTGTTGCCACCATCGGGAGAGGGCCTCCGGGTCATCCAGCAGCGCGCCGATGCTGACGTTGCCATCCTCATCCCGAAGGCCTACAAAGCCGCTGTTGGTGAAGGGATGACTCACGACCATAGGGGAGAGGGAGGTGGGGTGGATGTCCAAGTGGAGCAGAGTGCGGGCGACCTGCCTGACCTTCTCCATGTCAGTCTCGGGGCGCATTAGGTCATCCCTTCCATCTGGAGACCCTGTTCCACCTGATACCGTTCAGCGGGACCCTCCATCATAAACTCCTCCAGGCTCATCGTACTGTGGTAGGAGATATATCCATGGCTGGTGAACATACCAGACTGCTGTGCTATGTGCTGCTGGCCGTATCTTTCATAGTCATAGAACTCGTCCAAATTGGGATCGTAGTCAAAGTGGCCGGACTCCTGGATCATGTATTTCCCGTACTCCTCCGGCGTATGGACGCCGGGGGCGAAGTCGAACTGGTCCAGATTTTCCGCCAGGCGTCGGATCTCCGCCGCGGTCTCCGGACCAGCTGACACGACCGCGGCGGCCAGCTTCTTCTGTTCGTCGCTGGAGAGAGCCATTACCGCCTGTGCCAGTTCGTTGAGCGAATAGATGCTTTCCCACTGGAAGTCCAATGCTGCCTCCACTTCCTCGGGGAGCATGCTCTGCTCGATCCGGAAGAGCATGTCCTCCGATCTAGTGATACCGGAGCGGGCCAGGGAACGCTGGAGCTGGCTCTTGGGCGCTGGGAGGTAGAGCCAGGTGATGTCCCTGATGTCCTCCGGCTCCAGACGGGAGGTCAAGGCCACCATGAGCACGGACGGCTCATAGAGGTATGCCGGGAAGTGCGTCCCGTCGTAGGACTGCTCCAGTTCCATCCCGTTGTCGTAGACTACGCCATAGAGGGTGACCGTGCCCTCCTGGTCCGTGATCAGGAGGAGGGCGGTCTCCGTGCCGTCCAGAGCCTCCAATTCCTCAGTCAAAACGCAGTCGGCACGGGTATTCATATAGTGGTCCCGGCCAACAGCTTCCAGGTCAGAGAAGTCGGTGATCACCGTGGCCTGCTGGCAGCAGAAGGTCAAATTGATGAGGTCTTTCAGCTCACGCAACTCTAGCTTGCTTGCCATGGCCTGGAACTGTGCGGCGTCTCCAGCATCAAAGTTCTCCAGCCGCTTGGCCAGGTAGTCCAACTCATCCAAGTTGACACAGCGACCCTCTGTGATCTTCAAAACGGAAAAGCAGCTGTCGAGTTCCATCACCATGCAGTCCTTTTTCAAAGGGTTGCCGATCCCCAGGGACTGCACCCTTTCGACGCACTGGTCATACTGTGCTCATTTGGGATGGGGAGCGGGATGGTGACCAGGCCGCATTCCAGATGGTCATGATCGCAAATTATTGCCTTGATCAGCATTTTTATCCTTCCTCCAGTCATGAAAACTCAATTTCATCGTGTCTATGGCTCTTGGCCTTTAAACAAAAAAGGGCCGTATCCTGCTGATCGCAGTTACGGCCCCGTCAGTTTTATGATCTACATATCCATTTGTGGTCCCTGTTCCTGTATCTGCTCCAGTCTGGACTGTAGATCCGGGACGGTATATTCGATCTTTGTTCTGGCCTCCTGAATGGCCTTTAGCCGTTCAACGCCCGGCTCCGGGCCCTCATCCAGAAGAAAGTCCGTGGCGCGGTACAATTCTGTGAGTTCCTCTGGGGTGAATAGCTGGGCCCTGGAGATCAGGCCGGAGCGGACAGCGAAGTCCTGCTTTGCCAATTGAAAATCCCCCTCATAGTAGTGGCCGTGGCTGAGGCCGCGATGACCATAGTCCCAGACCCAGGTGACGAACTGAGTGCCATACCGGGTGGGATGCCCGGCCAGCACGGCGCCGTTGAAGTCGGCCAAAAGCTGATAGCCGTCCCCCAGACCATCGGCCTTCAACTCCGGTGCTTCTGCCATGAGATTGACATACTCGGCGGTGATGGCGGCCTGGTCGATGGCCCGCTGGCAAGCCAACTCCCGATCCGGGCCCTCTATGTCCTCCGGACGGTAGCGGACGCTGCCATCGCTGGTGATCAGGCACAGGGGGCGACCATCCCATTCCACGGGGAGAAGGCCGTTCTCTTGAGGAAGCGCGGTAAAGCCCACCTGTCGGAGGCGGAGGGCCAATTCGGAAAAGTATTGGTTCTGGGTCATATCTCACTGCCCTCCGTCCGAACTGGGTCATGTTCGGTGTGATGTGTTTCCCAGCACTCCAGGAGCATGGATACGAACAGAGA
>ENA-UOIV01000966-UOIV01000966.1-human-gut-metagenome-genome-assembly--contig:-C59-NODE-966-length-27448-cov-13.575110_pt1 | contig 27448 bp, 23 predicted proteins | sample MGYA00242333_ERZ723880 | MGnify/ENA metagenome assembly ERZ723880 | reverse complement strand
CGGGGCAGATGCCCCGCCTCCGCGGCCTTTCGCCATCCCCGAAACGTTGGGAAACGTAAATCGCCCCCGGCCGGGATTTACGCGGCCGGGGGCACGAAGGGGAGAAACAGGTGTTCGGATTTACAGGACCGCCGCCACCTTGGAGGTGATCCCCTCGAGGTTGAAGGCGTCGACGTAGCGCTCGATCGATTTCATGACCGCGTTCACGACGATCCGGTGGGGGTCCAGCCCGGCGGCTTCGAGGCCCGCGTACATTTTGGCGATCTCCGCCTTGACGTCCGGATCGTTGAAGGTGTAATGGCCGCAGATTTCGACCACCTCGGCGGAGAGCGCCTCGTCCGCCAGCACCTGGTCGACGGTGTAGCCGCGCGCGTCGCCGACCATCCATTTGCGCCAGCGCTGGCTGGCGATCGAGGCGCGGGTGAACACCTCGGGGAACCGGGAGGGGCCGGAGAGCATCTTCCGGTCGCAGAGCCACCGCTCGATCCTTGCCAGCCGCAGGAGCGTCTGGGTCTCGACCACGCCGTATTCGGGCGCGACGTTGGTGGCGGTGATGCCGAGCGCGGGGTGCAGCTCGAGGATGAAGTCGGAGAGGTAGTCGCCGTTGTGTTCCTTGAGGCCGACCCCGTGCACCCGGGCGGCTTTGGAGAGGGCGACCGCCTGGTCGGCGTTGAAGTGGCCGACGTTCTCAGTCAGGCGGGTGAGGGTGCCGGTCTGGCCGACGATGTACACCGGCAGCGGCAGGCCCTTGGCGTTCAGCCGCTCGACGAGCGTGTTGATGAACTGGTTGTAGGACTCCACGCCGGTGAGCCCGCCGTTGGTCTCCTCGGTGCCCACCTCGTAGGCCACGGGCGGCAGGCCGAGCGCCTTGCGCTGCGCCTCGCAGTATTCGATCAGCTCGATCGTGAGGTCGAGCACCATGTCCATCGGGACCACGTCGCCCACGTCGGGGATCTTGGTGGGGTCGATGTGCAGCAGGTCGAAGCCCGCCTTGAGGTCGTACAGATAGGAGCGCTTGCCCAGCTCCATCGCCTCGGCCACCGGCAGCTTGTCGCTGCGCTCCTTGTCCCGCTGCCACGGGCCGCCGTGGTCGCGGCAGAGGTAATAGAGCCCGTCGTACCGGCAGCGCCCGGCGATCTTGGCGATGTCCCGCCGAAAGGTGTCCTGGTTCCACGAGCAGACGTACCCGCCGCCGAATTCGTCCGCGTCCACCTGGTTGCGGCTGGCGATGAACATCACGGGGAAGTCCTTCTTCTTCGCGAGCAGGAAGCACGCCTCAATGAGGTTTTCGGACATCGGCCCGATCCCCAGCATGGTGCAGCGCAGGTTCTGCGCCTCTTCGAGCTTGTAGATGCCCTGCATGAATTCCCTGAGTCCCGGTTTTTGCATCTGGATGACCTCCAATTCTATGACGTCGGTTCATAACGTTCCGTTTACAGCAGGTCGCGCGCCAGCAGGATCGCCCCGGTGGTGCCGACCAGCCCGCCGAGCTGCGCCCGCGCGAGCCGGATGTGGTGCGCCGTGTCGGTGTAGCAGTACCGCCGCGCGGACGCGAGGACCGGCCCCTCCATCAGATCCCAGGCGTTGGAGACCCCGCCGCCGAAGACGAACAGGTCGGGGTCGAGCACTTGGTTGAGGATGCCCACCGCGATCCCCAGCTTGCGCATCGCGGCATCCCAGACGTCGGCGCAAAGTTGGTCGCCCGCCCGCACGCCGCATTCGACGTCATAGGCGGTGACCTCCTTCTTCCCGGCGAGAAAACCGCCGGGTCCGGCCTTGGCTGCCAGCTCCCGCGCCCTCCGGGCGATCGAGCTTCCGGAGGCGTAGAGCTGGACGCACCCCCGGCCCCCGCAGGGGCAGGGCGGGCCGTCGGGGTCAACGGTGACGTGGCCGAGCTCGCCCGCGAAGCCGTGCGCGCCCTCCAGCAGGCGGCCTCCCGCGCAGATCCCGCCGCCGATGCCGGTGCTGACGGTCAGGTAGACAACCGTGCCGCAGCCGCGGCCCGCGCCCGCCCTGGCCTCGGCGTAGGCGGCGGCGTTCGCGTCGTTTTCGAGCCGCACGGGCACGCCGAACCGCCCCTCAAACAGCCGCCGCACGGGCACCTCCCGCCAGCCGGTGGTCGCGACCTGCACGATGCTGCCCGCCGCGAGATCGAGCGGGCCGGGGCAGCTGATCCCGATGCCGGAGAGCTCCTTCAACGTGGCGCCGCGCGCCGCGAGCAGCTCATCGACCATGGCGGCGGCGGCTTCAAACACGGGGGAGAAGTCCGCGCCGGGAGGGGTCGCGCGGCGGACGGTGCCGAGGATGACGGCGTCATCCGCAGCGATGGAGGCGGCGATTTTGGTGCCTCCGATATCGACGCCGGCCCAGTACATATCCCAATCCCTCCTCCTGTTTGGTAGGTGGCTTTAATGTATCACGATAAGATATTTATGTCAACAACAAATGTAAACAAAAAATAATGTAACCATCAAATTGCATATAAAACAAGAAATTTATAGTGAATATTAATGAAATTGGTGCAAAAAGATTGCGAAAGATATTTTGTCGTGATATCATTTAGGAAAAGTTTACATCACGATGTGATATCGGATGTTTGCCGGCCGCGCAGGCCGTGGAAAGGGGAATGATCCGTATGAAATCGCTGAAGGTCGGCCTGGTCAGTTCGTCCCAGCTCAGCTTCCCGGGCGACAAAAAAAGCGTCTATGAGGCGAGCGCCCAAAAGCTGCGGGCGCTGTCCGGGCAGCTGGGCTTCGAGCTCTATGTCCATCCCGGCACCGTCATCACGCCGGACGACGGCTACGCTGCCGTGAAGGCCCTCGAGGGGGAGGGCGTGGATTTCATCCTGTTGCAGTGCACCAGCTTTTCGGCGGGCGCGCTCGCCCCGATCTTCGCCCGCGCCCGGGCGGCGCTCGGCCTGTGGGCGATCCCCGAGCATGCCGACCGGGGGGTGCTGCCCTTCAACTCCTTCTGCACCATCAACATGTATTCCGGCATCATCGGCCACTACCTCAAGGATTACAACATCCCGATCAAATGGTTCTTCGGGGACGTGGAGGACCCGCTCTTCCGCGGCCGCCTCGCGGTCACCGTGCGCGCGCTGCGCGCGATCAAGAACCTCAAGGCCTCCAAGGTCGCGCTGATCGGCGGCATCGCCCCCGGCTTCGACGACCTCTACGACGACGAGCGCACGCTCATCCGCCGCTTCGACGGCATCCGCATCAACCGGCTGCACGAGTATTCCGAGGTGCGCGACCGCGCGGTCGCCTACTCCGCCGCGCAGGTGTCCGCCGAGATGGAGCGCATCGCCGCCGAGGCGGGCGGGGTGCTCAACCGCCGGGCGGACGAGACCCTCGAAACGAACGCCCGCTTCTCGCTGGCCTACGACGACTTTATTAAGGAGTACGGCTACGACGCGATCGCGGTCAGCTGCTGGCCGAAGTTCCAGGACGAGTTCCAATACAGCGTCTGCGCGGTCGTGGGCGGGCTCAACGACAAGGGGATTCCCACCGCCTGCGAGGGGGACCTCACGAGCGCGATCAGCATGCTGCTGCTCAAATACCTGTCCGACGACGTGGGAATGCTCATGGACATGGGCGCCTTCGACCGGGCGGACGACACGGTGCTCATGTGGCACTGCGGCCCCGCCGCCAGCCGGTTCTGCCGGCAGAACGGCTACCGGCTCAGCGTCAACTACCACGGCATGGCGCACGAGGAGGGCGCGAAGGAGCCCAACTGCTGCGGCGTGACGCGGGATATGGTCTTCGATCCCGGCGAGGTGACCATCGCGCGCATCTCGGGGGAGGCCGACGAGCTGCTCGTCGCGAACGGCAGCTTCCTCGGGGACACGAAGCCGAGCTTCTACGGTTCGCGCGGCTGGCTGGGCGGGCTCTCCCTCAACGGGGCCCCCATCGGCGCGCTCGACCTGGTCAACACGCTGCTGGTGCGGCGGTTCTCCCACCATTTCCCGATCGTGCGGGGAGATTATTCAAAGGAGCTGCTCGAGGCGATGGGCTGGCTCGGCATGAAGAAGATCGAGCCGGTTCCCTACGCGGACTACTTACAGGCCCCCAATTGGTAATCCGGCGCCGGAAGACGCCAGAAATACACAGAAACGAGAGAATTTGGAGGTAAAAGAATGAAAAAGATCCTTTCCGCGCTACTCGTTGTCATGATCGTCCTGTCGCTGGGCGCGTGCGGTTCCGAGCCTGCTGCGGCCCCGTCCGAGACGGCCCCCGCCGCCGACGCGGCCCCGTCCGAGGAAGCCCCGGCCGAAGAGCCCGCGGCGGCTCCCGCACAGATCACCATCGGCGCGTCCATCCGCAAATACGACGACACCTACCTCACCGAGCAGCGCAACAACATGAAGATCAAGGGCGACGAACTCGGCGTCACGATCGACTTCACCGATTCCAAAGCCGATCAGACCACCCAGAACAACAACATCGACATGTACATCACCAAGGAGTACAACGCCCTGGCGATCAACATGCAGGAGCGTTCCGCGGCCGACGTCGTGATCGAGAAGGCCAAAAACGCCAACATCCCGGTCGTCTTCTTCAACACCGAGCCGTTTGAAGAGGCCATGGCAATGTGGGATAAGGTCTACTATGTCGGCGCGAAGGCGGAGGAATCCGGCCTCATGCAGGGCAAGGCGATGGTCGATTACTGGAACAGCCATCCGGAAGCCGATAAGAACGGCGACGGCATCGTTCAGTACGTCATCATCATGGGCGAGCCCGGACATCAGGACGCCGAGCTGCGTTCCGAGTACTGCGTCAAGGCGATGACCGACGCGGGCCTCCAGGTGGAAGAGGTCGCGAAGGACACCGCGATGTGGGACCGCGTCAAGGGCCAGGACAAGATGGCCACCTTCCTCGCGGCGCATGACAACATCGAGGCGGTCTTCTGCAACAACGACGACATGGCGCTCGGCGCGATCGAAGCGCTCAAGGCGCAGGGCTACTTCACCGGCGACAAGTATATGCCCGTCTTCGGCGTCGACGCGACCGAGCCCGGCAAGGAAGCCATCATCGAAGGCACCATGCTCGCCACCTCCCTGAACGACGCGAAAAACCAGGGCTTCGCGGTGGTCCAGCTCTGCGACCTGCTCGCCAAGGGCGAAACCCCGACCTCCGAGAACCTCGGCTACGAGATGGACGGCCAGTACGTCTGGATTCCGTACGTCGCGGTGAGCAAGGAGAACGTGGACCAGTTCAGCTGATCCGCGCCAGGCAACCAGCACGCGCGGGGGACGGGTTCCCGTCCCCCGCGCTCCTAAAGGGGGAACTCAGCGAGATGAGTGAAAACGGCTACATCCTGGAAATGAACAACATCACCAAACGATTCCCCGGCGTCCTGGCGCTTGACAAGGTCACCCTCAAGGTGCGTCCCGCCACCGTGCACGCCCTGATGGGCGAAAACGGCGCGGGAAAATCCACCCTGATGAAATGCCTGTTCGGCATCTACGTCCGCGACGAGGGCGACGTGATCCTGGACGGGCAGCCGGTCAATTTCTCAGGCGCGCTCGACGCGATCGAACACGGGATCGCAATGATCCACCAGGAGCTCCACCCGGAGCCCCACCTGAGCGTCATGGAGAACATCTGGCTGGGGCGGTTCCCGATCAAAGGGATCGTTGTCGATTATAAAAAGATGTATAACGACACCCGGGACCTGCTCGAGCGGCTCAACCTCCACCTCGACCCGAAGGCGCTCGTCAAGACGCTCTCCGTATCGCAGATCCAGTCGATTGAAATCGCAAAGGCGGTTTCCTTTAACGCGAAGGTAATCATCATGGACGAACCGACCTCCTCGCTGACTTCCGACGAGGTCGACCACCTGTTTACGATCATAAACGACCTGCGCTCCAAGGGAGTCGCGATCATTTACATCTCCCATAAGATGGAGGAAATCAAGAAAATTTCCGATGAGGTCAGTATCATGCGCGACGGTACGATGATCGGTACCTGGAATGCCGCCGACCTCACGACGGATATGATCATCTCCAAGATGGTCGGGCGGGACATGAGCAACCGCTTCCCGCCCAAGACGAACAAGCCCGGCGAGGTCTACATGCGCGTCGAGGGGTTCTCGTCGATCCACGACCGCAGCTTCCAGGACGTGAGCTTCGAGCTGCGCCGCGGAGAAATCCTCGGACTGGGCGGCCTGGTGGGCGCGCAGCGCACCGAGCTGGTCGAGGCGATCTTCGGCCTGCGCGCGCTCAGGGCGGGCAAGCTCTACCTCGACGGGAAGGAGATCCGGGTGCACAACTCGACCGACGCGATGGACAACGGCATCGCCCTGCTCACCGAGGACCGCAAGGGCTCGGGCATCTTCCCGGTGCTGGGCGTGGGCGAAAACACCTACATCGCCGTCTACAAGCGCTTGGCGCGCTTCCTCGGCCTGATCAACGGCCGGCGCTGCAACGAGCTGGCCGAGGAGAGCATCGAACGCCTGTCGATCAAGACGCCGAGCATCCGCACCCCGATGAACAGCCTGTCGGGCGGCAACCAGCAGAAGGTGCTTTTCGCCCGGTGGCTGCTGACCGAGCCGGAGGTCCTGCTGCTCGACGAACCCACGCGCGGCATCGACGTGGGCGCGAAATACGAGATTTACACGATTATGGCCGACCTCGCGGCGCAGGGCAAATGCGTCGTGATGATTTCGAGCGAAATGCCCGAGCTGATCGGCATGGCCGACCGGGTCATGGTGATGTGCGAGGGCAAAAAGGCCGGTGAACTTGAGGGCGACGCGATCAATGAAGAGGAGATCATGCGCCTTGCCACCAAATTTATGGTTTAGAAAAGAGGCCGGAATATGGATGCAACGAACAAAACTTCCAAAAAACTGATTCGCTTCCTCGGCGACAACGCGATTACCCTCTGTCTGGTGGTGCTGGTGGTCGTCATCATCTGCATCAACCCCAAATTCTTCTCCTTCAACGTCCTGCGCGACGTCCTGCTCCAGAACGCGACCAAGCTGATCATGGCCTGCGGCATGATGTTCGTGCTCATCTCGGGCGGCGTCGACCTGTCGGCCGGACGCATTCTCGGGCTCGCGGCGGTGCTGACCGCCTCGCTCGGACAGACGATCGACTACAGCCGCCGGTTCTATCCCAACATGCCGGACATCCCGATCATCGTTCCGTTTTTGGTCGCGCTGGCCGTCTGCATGCTGCTCGGCCTCTTCAACGGTACCGTGATCGCGAAATTCGCTATCCCGCCCTTCATCGTGACGCTGGGCACGCAGGTCATCGCCTGGGGCGTGAACCTCCTCTACTTCGACCTGCCGCCCAACTCCTCCCAGCCGATCGGCGGCGTCAAAAAGAGCATCACCTACATGGGCTCCGGGTTGCTGGGCGGCAAGGTGCCGGTCATCATCCTCATCGCGCTGGCGGTCACGCTCGCGGTGTGGTTCATCCTCAAAAAGCTGCGCTTCGGGCGCAACGTCTACGCGGTGGGCGGCAACGCCGAGGCGGCCAACGTCTCGGGCATCAAGGTGACGGCCACGCTGATCGGCGTCTACGGCATCGCCGGACTGCTCTACGGGCTCGCGGGCTTCCTCGAGTGCGCGCGGACGGGCGGCGCGACCTCCGCCTACGGCCTCAACTATGAGTTCGACGCGATCGCCTCCTGCGTCGTGGGCGGCGTCTCCAACACCGGCGGCATCGGCACCGTGCCGGGCATGGTTGTCGGCGTGCTGATCTTCGGCATCATCAACTACGGACTCACCTTCATCGGCGTCAACCCGTACTGGCAGCAGATTATCAAGGGCATCATCATTATCGCGGCGGTCGGCTTTGACATCCGGAAAAACCTCCGGCGCAAATAACAGATTCATTCCTCTGCGATACATACTGATCTGATCTATACCGGTACGGCGAAGATATCTCACTGGATATTTCCGCCTGCCGGCCTTTTTTCTGGAAACAAAATGGGACTAGGTTTTCAGCCGGACGCGTGCTATAATTTGACTGTTCCCCCCGCTTCGCGGCGGCAGCGTGAATTTGAATGATAAGGGATGATAACATGACGGAAACCGTCAGGCACGATTTGATGCGCAGCACGAACATGCTCAGCGTCTTTAACTGCATCCGCAAGCACGGCCCCATCTCCAAGCGCAGGATCCAGGAGGAGACGGGGCTGAGCTGGGGGGCGGTCTCCACCTTTTCCGCCGACCTGCTCGAACGGGGGATCATCAGCGAAACCGGGCGGGTGGACACCGGATCGCGCCGTTCGGCCACGGCGTTCGACATCAATCTGGAAAACAACCTCATCATCGGCATCGACACCAACGTCATCGGCATGACCGGCGTGATCATCGACCTCAAAAGCCGCGTCAAGACCAAGATCCACCAGGAGCTGGTCAGCAACCACATCTCCGAGCTGCTCGAGCAGATGAAGGGGATCATCCGCCTGCTGATGGCGGAGGTCAGCGACCAGTCGGTCATCAAGGGGATCGGCGTCGCCTTCCCGGGGCATGTCGACACCGAGCGCGGCGTCTCGGTGCTCGCCCGGCAGTTTTGCAGCCTCGAGCCGCTCGACATCTGCGGCATCTTGAAGGGGGAGTTCGGCCTGCCGGTCGTGATCGAGCACGACCCGAACTGCTGCGCGCTGTCGGAGCAGCTCTTCGGCGCGGGGCAGGGGCTGACCAACCTGCTCTATGTCCGCCTCTCCCGCGGCATCGGCATGGGCATCATCCTCGGCGGCGAGATCTACCACGGGTTCTCGGGCGCCACGGGCGAGATCGGGCACATCACGATGGACCCGGACGGCGGGCCCTGCTACTGCGGCAACAACGGCTGCCTGGAAATCTACGCCTCGTCGGAGGCGGTGCTGAGCCGGTGCGAGCAGGCCGCGCGCATGGGGGACGCCCCCCGGCTCGCGGAGCTCCTCGCGCGGGGGGAGCCCCTGACGCTCGAGACGGCGGAGAAGGCCGCGGCCGCGGGGGACGGGGCCGTCTACGACTTCTTCTACCGCGCCGCCGATTACGCGGGCCTCGCGGTATCCGCCGCCATCAACCTGCTCGATCCGCAGGCGGTCATCCTCGGCGGGGAGATGCCCGACGTGAAGGAGCCCTTCTACCGCCACCTGCGGGAGGTCATCGACAGACGGGTGTGGAACCGCCGCAGCATCGACATCCGCGTCTCCCATCTCGGGCGGTCTTCCGCCGCCATCGGGGCGGCCTCCCTCTTCATCCAGCAGGCGTTCTTCTCGGCCGTCGGGCCGGACGCCTCCTGAGGAGGCGCCGCGGATGTACCGTGCGGACAGCCACCTTCATTCGCTGCACTCGTTCGATTCCGCCGCGCCGATGGAGGCGCAGTGCGAAGCCGCGTGCGCGGCGGGGATGGAGGAAATCTGCTTCACCGAGCATTTCAGCGTGAACCCGCTGGTGCCGACCTACGGCTACCTCGACCGGGCGCGCTACGACGCCGATTACGCGGCTTGCCGCGGCGCGTTCGCCGGGAGGCTGCGCGTCTATAAAGGGATCGAGCTCTGCGAGCCCCACCGGTACGCCGAACGCTACCGGGAGCTCTTTGCGCGCGGGCCGGTCGACGCGGTCGTCGGCTCGGTGCACAACGTCGATAACGGCAAGCTGCGTGCCCTTGTGCGGGACGAGGGGCCCGACCGGGCGTGCGAGAGATATTTTTCCGAGCTGCGCGACATGGCCGGGCGGGCGGAGATCGACGTGGCCGCGCATTTCGACCTCGTCAAGCGGTATATCGGCGCGCCCTTCACCGAACGGGAGGTGGAGCACAACCTCCGGGTGATCGGGGAGATCCTCCAGATCCTCGTCGAGCGGGGGATCGCGCTGGAGCTGAACGGTTCCACCCTCGGCTCCCTCGGCCAGTTGATGCCCTGTGAAGAGATCGTGCGGCTCTACGCGCAAAAGGGCGGGCGGCTGCTCACCTTCGGCTCGGACGCACACAGCCCCGAAAAGCTCGGGCAGGGCTTTGCGGAGGCCGCCGCGCTTGCGAAGAGCTGCGGCTTTCCGGGATTTTACACCTACCGGGCGCGCCGCCCGGTCTTCCATCCGTTCGAGGATGAATGACCAGAAAAAACAGCCGCAAAAGCGGCTGTTTTTTTGTGCTGCCATGCGGGCGCTACTGCGCCTGCTCGAGAAAGAGCGCGGCCGCGCCGAGCAGGGAGGCCTCGTAGCCGAGGCCGGTCGCGCGGATTTCAACGCCCGCGCAGGACTCGGCGGCGCGCGCGTCGAGCGCCGACCGCATCCGCGGAAGCAGCAGGCCGAGCGAGCGGGCGACGCCTCCGCCGAAATAAACCCGCTCGGGGTTGAACATGCTCACGACGGGGGCGAGCGCCTGCCCGAGGTAGCCGCCCGCCCGATCGAAGAGCGCCCGCGCGGGCGAAAACCCGGCCTGCGCGAGCGCGGCGCAGCCCGCCGCGTCGGGGGACGCGCCCCGTTCCCGCGCGAGGGCGGCGGCTTGGGGGTCCTCCGCGAGCAGGAGGGCGAACCGGCGGGAGAGGGCGGCGCCCGAGGCGTGCGCCTCGAGGCAGCCGCGGCTGCCGCAGGGACAGGGGAGGGGGTGCTCGAACTCGACCTTGCAGTGCCCGAGCTCCCCGGCGAGGCTGTTGCAGCCCAGCAGCACCCGCCCGTCCGCGACAACCGCGCCGCCGATCCCGGTGCTGACGGTGATCCAGAGGAAGTTTCCGGGCGCGCCGGCGAACCGGAGCTCGGCGCGGGCACAGTTGTTGACGTCGTTTTCGCACCAGAGCGCGCGGATGCCCAGCGCCTCCCGCAGGAATTCGGCCGCGGGGAAGTCCCGCCATCCCGCGCCGGGCGCGAGCAGCAGGACGCTGTGGCTGTGGTCGACCATGCCGGGCAGGCTCACGCCCACCCCCTCGAGCGCTTGGGCGGGGACGCCGTATTCCGCCGCGGCCTCGAGCAGCAGGGCGGCGCAGCGGTTGAAATGCGCCGCGCAGTCCGATTTTTCGGTGACGATCTGCTTTTCAATGAGCAGCTCTCCGTTTTCGTTGACGATCCCCGCGATCGTTTTGCTTCCGCCGATGTCAATCGCGCCGATATACATTACAATCCCCCCAATGCGGCCTGTTCTTCGGAGATGCGGAAAAAGACCCGCCGGATAAACATGGCGGCCGCCCCGATCGCGGCGGAATCGCCGCCGAGCGAGGAGACGCGCAGATCGACCGGGCCGCTCCACGCGCGGCTTCCGACCGTCTCGCGCAGCCGTTCGATGCACAGGTCCGGGTAGGCGGCCAGCTCCCCCCCGATGACCACCGCGGCCGGGTCGATGATGTTCACGACGTTGGCTACGGCGATGCCCGCGTAGTCCGCCGCGCGGGAAAAGACCTCCGCGACCGCCCGTTCCCCCTGCCGCGCCGCCCGCGCGGCGGCCTCGAGGGTGATTGGGCCGTCCGCCGCGATCGAAGCGAGCAGCGGCGCCCGCCCGTCCGCCGCCAGCTCGCGGCAGCGGCGCAGGATGGCATCGACTGACGCGACCGTTTCGAGGCAGCCGCGGTTGCCGCAGCAGCAGGGCTCCCCGTCGGGCAGCATGGTCATGTGGCCGATCTCGCCCGACGCGCCGCTGTGGCCGCGGTAGACCGCGCCGCCCGTGAGGATGCCCATGCCGATGCCGTAGGAGAGGCGCACGAAGAGGAAGTCCTCAACGTCCTGCGCCGCGCCCATCCAGTGCTCGCAGACCGCCATGCAGTTGGGGTCGTGCTCGAGCAGGACCTCCAGCCCGAACGCCCGCTGGAAGATTTCCCGCATGTTGACCTCCGAGAGGCTCCCGAACTGGTGGGTCCAGAGGGAGACGCCCCGCTCGGCGTCGACCTGCCCGGGAAAGGCGATCGCGAGGCCCTTGACCGTGCCCGCGGCGGTCTGCCCGAGCAGCTCGGCGGCGGCCTCCTTCATGAGGCGGAGGATGTCCTCCCCCTTCCGCCCCTCGGTGGGCCGCCAGACGCGGGCGAGCACCCGGCTGCGCAGGTCGCAGACCACGCCGGTGAGTCCGGAGAGGTTGACGTCCAGCCCGATGATGAGGTTGTCCTTCAGGTTGATGTCGAAGCCGGAGGGGTTGCGTCCCGCGCCCTCCGTCCGGACGGGCAGCTCACGGAGGACGCCCCGCTCGAGCAGGATGGAGCAGAGGTTGGAGACGCTGCCCCAGCTCAGCCCGGTGAGGGACTGGATCTGCCGCTTGGTGACGGGCGCGTGGGCGCGGATGCAGTCAAAGACGCTTTCCATATTGGCGCTGCGCATGTCGTCATGGTTCACGGTGCGCTGCAAGGAGAAGCCCCCTTTCTGTAAATATCACGATATGATAAATTTTTTTGCCTGACCCTATTGCAATTATATCACATCATGATATAATTGCAATAGGAAAGCTCGCACAAACCTGACACATCATCATCGGGAGGCGATTTGATATGGATTTTGACGGAAAAGCCATCTCCTCGGCCCTGCTGGAATACACCGGGGACGTCGCGGCGCGCGCGATGCGCACAGACTTCGACCTGCTCGCGCAAATCGCGCGGACGCTCATCGAGGCCAAGGAGCGCGGCGCGACGATCTACACGGCGGGCAACGGCGGCAGCGCGGCGACCGCCTCGCACATCTGCAACGACCTGCTCAAGGGCTGCCGCGTCCACAACCGCGAGGGCTTCAAGACCGAGTGTCTCGCGGATTCCTGCGCGGTCATGACCTGTCTGGGCAACGACTTCTCCTATGAGGAGATCTTCTCCATCCAGCTGCGCACCAAGGCGCACCGGGGGGACGTGCTGCTCGTCTACAGCGGCAGCGGGAATTCCCCCAACATCGTGCGGCTGGTGGACACCGCCCGGGAGATGGGCGTCGTCACCATCGGCTTTTCCGGCCGGGACGGCGGGAAGCTCGCGGGCCGCTGCGACCTGCTGCTCATCGCGCCCACCGACTCGATGGAGCAGATTGAGGACTTACATATGCTCTATGTGCACGCCCTCTCAAGCGTCATTCAGCAGGTCCTGCCCGACCGCTGGGGGGTGGAGTACGTCCGCTACCCCGACCCGAAGGCGGGGATCACCACCGCGCTCTTCGACTTTGACGGAACGGTGAGCCTTATCCGGGAGGGCTGGCGGGAGATCATGGTTCCCTATTTCGCCGAGGTGCTCGGCGCGACCGGGACCGGGGAATCGCCCGAGACGCTTTGCGAGGTGGCCGCCGACTTTGTCGACGCGCTCACCGGCAAGCAGACGATCTTCCAGTGCATCCGGCTGGACGAGGAGGTCCAGAAGCGGGGCGGCCCCCACCGGGACCCGCTGGAATACAAGGCGGAGTACCTGCGGCGGCTGGGCGTCCACATCCGGGACCGGCGCGAGGGGCTGGAAAACGGGACGATCGACCCGTCCGGGCTGCTCGTGCCGGGCGTGAGGGAGCTGGTCGGCGCGCTGCGGGAGGCGGGGATCGCCTGCCACCTCGCGAGCGGCACCGACGAGGCCGACGTGCTCCATGAGGCGCGCCTGCTCGGGCTGGACGGCTGCTTCGACGCCATCCACGGCGCGCGCGACGAGATGACCGAGTGCTCCAAGGAGCAGGTGCTGCGCGGGCTCTTTGCCGACGGCACCCTGCGCCCGGAGCAGCTCGTCTCCTTCGGGGACGGGTATGTCGAGATCGAGCTGGTCGCGCAGCTCGGGGGCTACACCTTCGGCGTCGCCACGGACGAGGTGCGCCGGAAGGGGATCAACGAATGGAAGCGCCGCCGCCTGCTTTCGGCGGGCGCGGACGCGATCATTCCGGATTTTGCCGGGTACCGGCAAATCGTACACGCGATCAGGGAGGGGATTTAAATGCCGTTTGAGAAGTTTGACCGCTCCAGGCTGGAGATCTTCCCGCTCGAGCAGCGGGTGCACGACGTGGACATCAGCGTTGTGAAGTCGCTGGACGATCCCGTCCCGCCCTTTTCGCACCCCGAGCTGCCCTCCATCGCGCGCGACGTCGTGGCGGCCCGCCGGGAGCACGACGCGACGGTGCTGATGATGTACGGCGCCCACGTCATCCGCACCGGCAACGGCCTGCACATGATCGAATTGATGAAGCGCGGGCTGGTGACCCACTTCGCCACCAACGGCGCGGGCTCAATCCACGACTATGAGCTCGCGCTCATCGGCAGGACCTGCGAGAGCGTGGCCAAATACATCAGCATGGGCCAGTTCGGCCTGTGGACCGAGACGGGACGGCTCAACGACATCATCAAGGAGGGCGTCCGGGACGGCCTCGGCTGGGGCGAGGCCGTCGGCCGCTACATCTGGGAGGAGAAGCTCCCCAACCGCGAAAAGAGCGTGCTGGGCATGGGATACCACCTCGGCGTGCCCTGCACGGTGCATATCGGCGTGGGCAACGACATCATCCACGAGCACCCCAACTGCGACGGCGCGGCGATGGGGGAGGCGTCCTACACCGATTTCCTCATCTACGCGCAGAGCGTGACGAAGCTGGAGCACGGGGTGTTCCTCAACTTCGGCTCGGCGGTCGCGGGGCCGGAGGTCTACCTCAAGGCGCTCGCGATGGCCCGCAACGTCGCGCGGCAGGAGGGGCGGCAGATCGCCCATTTCACGACCGCGGTCTTCGACCTGCTGGAGATCGAAAACGGGGACTTTTCGGCCGCGCCGCCCAAGAGCGACCCGCGCTACTATTTCCGCCCGTGGAAGACGATCCTCGCCCGCACGGTGGCGGACGGCGGCGTGAGCCATTACATCCGGGGAGAGCACCAGAGGACGGTTCCCGCGCTGGCGCGGATGATCCTGGAGCTCGACAGCGCGGGAAAGTGAGGGAGCGCCATGATCGACTATCGCCGGATGATCGGGGCGATTGAACGGGAGCCCGCCTGCACCGTCGTGGTGTTCGGCGACTACTGCCTCGACAAATACCTCTATACCGATCCCGCCAACGACGAGCTCTCGGTCGAGACGGGGCTTGTCGCCCGCCAGTTCGACCGCAAGGCGATCTTCGCGGGGGTGGGCGGTACGATCACCAACAACCTGCGCGCGCTCGGCGTTGGGGTGCGCTGCGTCGGGATGCTCGGAAGCGATGGGGAGGGCTGGGAGCTGGAGCGCGCGCTCCGGGAGACCGGCGCGGACACCCGCTTCATGCTTGAGACGCCCGGCCGCTGCACCTGCACCTACACCAAGCCGATGCAGAAGAACCCCGACGGCGGCTACAGCGAAACGGGGCGGCTGGATTTCCGCAGCCTGACGCCGCTTCCGCGGGCCTATGAGGACGCGCTCGTCGGCAGGCTGGAGGAGGCTCTCACGGGCGCGGACGCGGTGATCATCACCGACCAGTTCGTCGAGCGCGGACTCGGCGCGCTGACCGACCGGGTGCGGGCCGCCGTCTGCGCGATGGCGGAGGCGAACCCGGAAAAGCTCTTTTATGCCGATTCCCGCGCGTTCGCGGGGGAGTACCGCCATGTGATCGTCAAGTGCAACCATCTCGAGCTGCTGCACATCTGCGCCCCCGGCTTTAGCGGGGAACCCGGGCAGGCCTTCCTGGAGGAGTGCGGCCGGGAGCTTTCGGCGCGCACCGGCCGTCCCGCCTTCGTCACGATGGGGGACAAGGGCTCGCTCGTCTTCGCAAACGGGGCGGTCACCGCGGTGCCCGCCTTCCATGTGGAGGGGCCGGTGGATATCGTCGGCGCGGGCGACGCGACCAACGCGGGCATCGTGCTCGGCTTCTGCCTCGGCTTCTCCGCCCCCGAGGCGGCGGCGCTGGGAAACTGCGTCTCCTCGATCACCATCCAGCAGATCGGCAGGACGGGCACCGCCACCCGCGCGCGGGTCGCCGAACGCCTGCGCACCTGCCTGGAACAATAGGATCGGAACCATAGGAAAGGCCGGCGCCGCGCGCCGGCCTTTTTTCGTGCTGTCTTTTCGCGCGCTTTGTGCTATAATAAGCGGGCGGCGCGGCTGTGCAAAGGCCGCCGGAATACATAGAGGACAAGAGGAAGTTATGAACGAAAAAGAAATTGCAGAAATCCGCCGCCGGTTCCGTCCCGACAAGTCGAACATCACCCACATCCGGGGATGCTACGTCAACGACAAGCGGGAGATCGTCACCGGCATTGACCAGTCGCTCGCGGTGATGCCGCAGGAGGAGTCCGAAAAGCTGCTGACAATCCTCCGCCGGGCCCTCTCGGGGACGGTCGGGAAGAATTTGGTCGACATCCCCTTTACGACGCAGCAGGTCGTAGACAGCGAGGAGCACCGGCTGCTGATGGCGCTGCGGGATTCCGCGCTGAAGGACGAGGAGGCCGTGCAGGCCTTTTTCCAGCGGGTGATCCAGTCGCTTACGCTGGAGGGCGGCTACCTGATCCTGCTGGCGGCGGACAAATACGACGTGCCCTGCCGCTCGAAGGACGGGGAACGGCAGGACGACGCCTCCTCGGAGGTGTACTCCTACATCCTGTGCGCCGTCTGCCCGATCAAGGAGACAAAGCCCGCGCTGGGCTATTACGTCAACGAGAACGCCTTCCGCAGCTGCCGGACCGACTGGATCGTCGGCGCGCCCGAGCTCGGGTTCCTGTTTCCCGCGTTCGACGACCGCAGCGCCAACATCTACGGCGCGCTCTACTACTCGCGCGACATCGCGGAAAGCCACGGGGAGTTCGTGGACGCGGTCTTTCGCCGCGAGGCGCCGATGCCCGCCGCCGAACAGAAGGAGACCTTCCAGTCGATCCTTGGGGAGACGCTGGCGGGCGAATGCAGCTACGGTGTCGTGCGGGCGGTCCACGACCGGCTGTACGAGATGGTCGAGGAGCACAAGGCGAACAAGGCCGAAGCGCCGCTGGTGGTGTCCAAGCAGACGGTGCGGCGGGTGCTCGAGTCGTGCGGCGTCGCGGAGCCGCAGGCGGCGGAATTTGAGGAGAAGTTCGACGCCGGGTTCGGCGCCGACGCGGACGTCAGCCCGCAAAATCTCGTCGACGTGAAACGGATCGAGGTCCGCACCCCCGACGTGACGATCCATGTGAGCCCCGGGCGCAGCGACCTGGTCGAGACGCGGGTGATCGACGGCGCGCGGTATATCCTGATCCGCGCCAACGACGGCGTCGAGGTCAACGGGGTGAACATCAGCAAGTTTTGACGGCGCGCCCCTAAAAGCGGATGCGGAAAGGCGCCCGGCGGATTGACCGCCGGGCGCCTTTTTTGCGTGGGCTTGCGGCTTCGGGGCCGCGTTTCAGGCGAGTTTTCCCTGTCTGCGGCGGCGGAAGCGGCGGACGATGAGGAGCGCGGCCAGCAGGAGGACGGCCCCGCCGCCCGCCTCCAGCAGCAGGAGCGTGGGGAACTGCTGCCGCGCCTGCCCGCCGGGGAATTCGCCGCCCGGACCTCCGCCGGGGAAGCCCCCGCCGTCCCCGCCCGGGACGTTTCCCTGCCGGACCTGCCCCTCGTCCCCCGGAGATGCGGGGCCTCCGGAGGGAAGGGCGGGCGGTGCGGCTTCCGCGTCCGCGGTACGGGCCTCCGGCTGCCCGCCGTCCGGCGGCGGTTCGCCCTCCGGGCGCGCTTCGCCTTCCGCGGGCCGGCCGGCTTCTGCCGGGGGTTCCCCGTCCCGGCCGCCTTCCCGCCGCTGGCCGCGTCCGGCGCGCGCCCCCTCCTCCAGGCCGGGAGGGGAGCCGTTCCCGCCGCGCCCGCCGCCCATGTTCATGCCGCCCATCGCGCTGAAATTGAGAGCGGAGGCGTCGACCAGCGCGGAGGGGTCCGCCTTTTGGCCCTCCCCGGTGGAGGGGATGGACCCGTCGAGCTGTCCGAGCACGCTTTCCGCCCGCAGGAGCACATAGAGCTTGAGGTTTACGACGGCGGTTTCGTACTCCTCATAGCTGTAGAGGGCGGTCGCGTCCGTCTGCACATGGGGGGAGATCAGGCGGCTGACCCGCTCGATCGTATCGGTGAGCCGTCCGCCGCCGACGTAATCCTCCGCGATCTGCCGCAGGTAACCGTGATAGCGCGTGCGGTATTCCTCCACCTCAAGCAGCTTTTGGAGGATGGGGCTCTTTTCGGCCGAGGTGCCCGAATAGGGGTCGTCTATGGGGAAGTTGACCGCGTCGGAGGCGGAGCGGAGCTGGTGCGCCCCAAAGGAGAGGTTGTAGTCCCACGGCAGCATCGAGAGCCTGCCGTCCTCCTCATAGAGGTAGTAGTTGTGCTTGAGGTTGGACAGGTAGCTGTCGAGGTTGACGAGGAAGACGTTGGCCGCGAAATATCGCAGCACCTCGTCCACATCGATATACGCTTCGAGGTTCTCGCCGCTGTCGAGGTGCGCGAGCGCCTCGACGACCCGGCGCTCGTCCTCGTCGGACGTCCGGAAGACGGCGTTCTCAAAGACGGCGGCGTAGCTTTCCGGGTCGTCGCCGCTGTAAACGAGGTCGTTGCCGCTCCCGCGGCCCCCGCCGCCCTCCGATTCCGGCTTGTAGAGCTGGCCGTAGCCGCCGCCGAAACTGCGCTCGGCAAACTCCTCCTCCACCGCCTCGAGCAGCAGGTAGAGGCCGAACGGCTCGCCGTTCACGGTGACTTCGGCATAGGTGCATAGCGGCGCGGGGATCCCGAGATAGTCCATCAAATCGTAGGAGAGGGCCTCCTTCATGTAGGTCGGGTCGGCGTAGGAATTGTTGAGCACGAGCTTGGAAAGCCCCCAGAAGGACTGGCCGTCGACATATTTGTCCGCCCGGATTTTGAAGCTGAACCGCTCGGAGTCCATCCCGGCGATGCCGGTGAGGCTCGTGTTGCCCTTGGGACGGATGGCGACCGAGGAAAACGCCGTCCCGTCGATCGTCACGTCGCAGGAGACGTACTCCTCCTGCCGGGCGTTTTCGATCATGTCGTCCCACTCGCCGGGGTCCATTTGGATGTCGATCGAGACGATCTCCCGCCCGAACAGCCTGTCGGCATAGGCGCCGCCCGAGGTCCCGAGCGAGGCGCGCAGGGAGGCGGGCATCCAAAGCATGCCGAGCAGGAGCAGCACCGCCAGAGCCATGGCGGCCCCCGCGATCAGCCAGTAGCGCTTGCCGGTCATCATGGCGGCGCCCGGTCAGGACATGTACTCGCCGTTATAGCTCACGAGCACCGCGCTGTTCACGCCGGGAAGCGCGGAGATCTCGTTGACAAAACGGGTCGTCATGTCCTTGAGGCGGACCTCCACCGTCAGCTCCACGCCGCTCTGGGAGACGGTCTTGGATTTCAACAGGGATTTTTTCACCGCCCGGTTGACATAGCCGTTGACCGCCGCCTCGGCCTCGTCCCCCGCGCAGCTCACGACGAGGATGTAGGGGTTGTCGGTGCTCTTTTTATTGACGAAGAGGACGAGGAAGATGCCGATGAAGAGGGAGCCGAGCACCGCGAGGGGAAGTAAGCCCGCGCCGGTGACGATGCCCGCCGAGATCGACCAGAAGAGGAAGGCGATGTCCATCGGCTCCTTGATGGCGGTGCGGAAGCGCACGATCGACAGCGCGCCGACCATGCCGAGGGAGAGGATGACGTTGGAGGTGACGGCGAGGATGATGAGGGTGGTGACGAGGGTCATGGCGACGAGCGACGCGCCGAAGGAGGCGGAATACATCACGCCGCTGAAGGTTTTGCGGTAGACGGCGAAGATGAAGAGCCCGAGCAGGAGGGAAAGCAGCATGGCGAGCCCCATGTCGAGCAGGGAGAAGGAGGAGACCTTCTCGAGGAAGCTGGACTTGAAGATATCGTTGAAGGTGGTCATGTTGGGTACCTCACTGTTCTTTCAGAGTTGGCCGCAGAAGGTGCGGCAGGCGGCGTATTTGGAAAAGGCGGTCGACTGGCGGTCCCGCTCCTGGACGAGATCGCCGATGAGGTCGGGGAGGAACTCGTCGAATTTGACCTCCAGCAGGATGGGGCTTCCGGTCCGGACGGTGACCGCGCCGGGGTCGAGGAAGCCGGCGGCGGAAAAGCCGGTGCGGATGCCGCTGTCGACCGTCACGCGGACGTTGCCGGCGGGGTAGACGTACGCCTCCCGTGTGTAGACGACCGGCGTGAGCGGGCGCAGAAGCTGGCAGCGCATCTTGATAGAGAGCTCCATGACGAGCTCCCGCCCGTCGTTTTCCATCCAGGCGGCGTCCCCGGCGAGCAGCCGTTCGCACTCCTCCCGTGTGACGGCCGCCTGCGCCTTGCAGCCCAGGCCGTTTCGCTTGGATTTCTTCTCCAGCCGCAGGAAGGAGAGGTCGCCGTTATAGTAGCGCAGGCGGAACTTCTCCCGGTTGTTCACCCCGTCGAGCTTTTCCCGCAGGGCCTTGTTGTCGAGGTTGTCGAAATAGAGGCTGTGGACGGTGTAGCTCCCGTCCGGCCCGGAAAAGCGGTCGAGCGGGGCGATCTCCCGCAGCCGCCGGCGGATGGCGAGATAGTCGGCGTGGTTGATGTAGTGCTTGAGCTCATGCCGGTATTTTCTTTCACACATGGCGGCGCTCCTTCGTTTTTTTCTATTTTTGCGCGCCCGTGTGACGCTCTTGTGTGCGGATCGAGACAAAATCCTGAACATTTTACCCGCGGCGCATCCAAATTTTACAGGTCCGGCGCGCAAAAAAGGAAGGCCGCAGGCAAATGCCTGCGGCCTTCCCGTATAAATGGCAATGGATCGTCAGCCCCCGACCAGCTCCCGCACAAAGGCGGTGGCGGGACGGCTGCGCAGCTCGTCGGGCGGGCCGTCCTGCACGATGCCGCCGTGGTCCATGACGAGCACGCGGCTCCCCAACTTGAGCGCCTCGCCGATGTCATGGGTGATAAAGACGATCGTGACGCCCTGCTCCCGGTGGATGCGCAGAATCTCGTCCTGCAGCGCCTTGCGGGTGATGTCGTCCACCGCGCCGAACGGCTCATCCATCAGCAGGATGTCTGGGGAGGCGGCGAGCGCCCGCGCGATGCCGACCCGCTGCTTCTGCCCGCCCGAGAGCTCGGCGGGATAGCGCCTGGCAAGCTCGGGATCGAGGCGCACGACCTCCATCCATTTCTTCACCGCGCGGCGGGTCTTCTCCTTGTTCTGCTTGTTGAGCAGGGTGGGGACGTAGGCGATGTTGTGCCACACGTCCATGTGGGGGAAGAGCCCCACCCCCTGGATCGCGTAGCCGATGTTGCGGCGCAGGACGATCTGGTCGACGGTCGAGACGTCCCGCCCCTCCACATAGACGGCGCCCGTGTCGGGGGAGAGCAGGCCGTTGATGAGCTTTAAAAGGGTCGTCTTGCCGCAGCCCGAGCTGCCGATCACGGTGACGAACTCGCCGCGCGCGATCGAGAGGCTCACGTCGGTGAGCACGTCGTTGACGCCGTAGCTCTTGCCGACATGGTCGAAACGGATGATCGGGTCACCGCTCATTTGAGCAGCCCCTTGGAGGTCAGGAATTCCTTCGCGACTTCCTTTTCATCGCGGTTTTCCACCTCGACCTGGTAGTTCATCGAGGCCATCTCGGCGTCGGTGATGAGGCCGTTCATCTTCTCGAGCACCGGCTCGAGTTCGGGGTGCTTTTCAAGGGTGTCCATCCGCACGACGGTGCCGCAGTAGTAGTTGGTGAAGAGGTGCTTGTCGTCGGTGGGCAGCGTGATGTCCGCGACGCTGAGCTGCGCGTCGGTGGTGAAGGCGTTGGTCACGTCGATGTCGCCGTTTTCAAGCGCCTTGTATTTGAGGCCGATGTCGATGTCGGAGGTGGATTTGAAGTTCATGCCGTAGGCCTCGGCGAGGTGGGGGAAGCCGTCCGCCTTCTCGAAGAAGTCGGGGTTCGCGCCAAAGACGAGGTCCGGGGAGACCTTCGCGATGTCGGAGTAGGTCTCAATGCCGTACTGCTCCGCCACATCGCGCCGGACCGCGAGCGCGAAGGTGTTGTTGAAGCCGTAGAGCCCCGTCCATTTGAGGCCGAGCTTCTGGTACGCCTCCTGCAGGCCCGCGTAGAGGGTGTCGTCGTCGGGGACGTCCTCCCGCTTCACGACGAACGCCCAGGCGGTCCCGGTGTATTCGGGATAGAGGTCGAAGTCGCCCTTGAGGAGCGCGGGGTGGATGTTGGTGGTGCCGCCGCCGATCCCCTTGGTGATCTCGACGGTGAGCCCGGTGTCCTGCTCGATGAGCTGCGCGAGCATTTCCGAGAGGATGAACTGCTCGGTCATCGGCTTGGTGGCGATCTTGACGACGCCGGAATCCTTTTTGCCGCAGCCGGAAAAGACGCCCGCGAAGAGCAGGACGGCCAGCAGAACGCTGAGAACCTTACGGATTTGATGTTTCATTGTTCCAGTCTCCATTTCTTTTTGAGATAGTGCTCCAGCCTGCCGAGCAGGAAATCGCACAGCAGCGCCACGGCGGCGATCAGCAGGCTTCCCGCCACGGTGAGGCTGATGTTGTTGGTGGTGATGCCGCGGTAGACCGCGACGCCCAGTCCCCCCGCGCCGATGAAGGCGGCGATGCCCGAGAGGGAGACGGTCATGACGACCATGTTGCGCAGCCCCGCGACGATGACGGTCATCGCCAGCGGCAGCTTGACGCGCACCATGATCTGGAGGTCGGTGCTGCCCATGCCGCGCGCCGCCTCGATGATCTCGGGGTCGATCGAGGTGATGCCGGTGTAGGTGTTGCGCACCATCGGCAGCAGGGCGTAGACGGTGAGCGCGATGATCGCGGTCGTGTCCCCGATGCCGGAAAACGGGATCAAAAAGCCCAGCAGGGAGATCGACGGGATCGTGTATACGACGTTGGTGACCCCGATGACGAAGGGCGCGGCCCGCCGGTGCCCGCTGATATAGACGCCCAGCAGCAGCCCGGCAGCCGCCGCGATGACGATCGCGGTCGCGGAGATGCGCAGGTGCTGCACAAGCAGCTCGGTGAAGAACTCCCGCCGTTCGCCATAGAGGCGCAGTATTTGTGACATGTGTGTTCCCCTTTATCTGAGTCCTACCGGTGCAGCCGGCGAATCGCCCCCACCGGGCAAGTCTCGGAGCAGAGCCCGCACTGCAGGCAGTGCTCCCATGCTATTTTGTACGGCGTGCCCTCCGAAATGCATTTCTGGGGGCAGGCGTCGGCGCAGGCGCCGCAGCCGGTGCAGCCGTCGGTGATTTCAAAGCCGCAGTGCTCCTCCGGCGCGCCGCCGAAGGAGAAGGTCTCGCGGCGGATGGGGTAGTGGAGCAGGTCGAACCATTCGCCGGAGCCCTCATAGATGAGGAAGGCGTCGAGCGCGTAGCGGCTCTCGCCCGGGTAGACCTCGTTCATGCCGGGGTTCTGCTCGAACACCCGGTCGACCCATTTCTGCTCGACCTTCCGCACGCGGCCGCTCAGCTTGAGCGACTGGCAGTCGGGCGCCATCGCCGAGAGGGCGATCTTCCCGGTTTCGGCAAGCTGCCGGTAAAACGGCTTTCCCCGCGAGGTTACGATATAGAGCCCCTCGGGTTCGCAGAGCATCACGTTGATGATGCGGGACTGCGGGTTCCCGTCGGCGTCCACCGTCGCGGCGGAGGCGATCTTTACCGTCCGGAACATCTTCAGATAGGATTGCGCGTCCATAAATCGGCCCGCCTTTCATTCTATTCCCGCGCCGGGAGGCGCGTTCTTTCGACGCTTTCATCATAATACACCGCCCGCGCAAAGTAAAGTAAGCACTTTCCGGTAACGTAGGTACCCAAAGGATACCGTGGCGGCGGGGAACAGGAGAAAACCGGCCCCCCGCGCAGGGCGGGGAGCCGGTCTGACGAGAATAGGAGAAAGAAATGAATGTGAATTGGGCGTTATTCGTAGACGAGCTCGGAGATCGAAGGATCCTGGAGCGCCTCGGCGTTGTACCACTTGGCGCCGGTGTCGACGATCGGGCTCGCGGCGGGTTTGCCGTTGATGGCGTCAACCGCCAGAGAGACGGCCTTGTAGCCGATCTGGTAGGGGTCCTGGGTCACGGAGCCGAGGAACCAGCCGTTCTCGACGGCGACGCGCTGGGTCTTGCCGGCGTCAAAGCCGATGGCGATGATGTCCTTGAACTTGCCGGTGTCCTTGTTGAAGTCGTTGCCGTCGTTGGAAGCGGCGAGGATGCCGCCGGCGGCGTTTTCATTGGAGCCGTAGATCGCGACGAGGTTGTCGAGGCCGAGCAGCGCCTCGGCGCCGGTCTTCTGGTCGGCGGCGGAGGTGGTGGCCGGGACGTTGACGTTGACGATCACCTTCGGAGAGGCGGCGTCCTTGGCATACTTGTCATGGCCGACAACCTTGACGGAGTCGTCGCCGACGAGCTCGACGAGCTTGTTGATGAAGCCGGAGGTACGGGAGATGATCGAATCGGAGGTCGCGTCCTGGGAAAGGACGGCCACGTTGATCGGCGCTTCGGGGGTGGCGGCGGCGAGCTTCGCCTGGAAGCCGGCGTCAGCGTACAACTGCTCGGCAGCGATCGCGGCGGCGGCGGAGTTGTCGGTGGAAGCGGTCGCGTAGATGGAGCCTTCAGGAGCGTTCGGAACGCCCGAGTCAAAGCCGACGACGGGGATGCCGTTGTCCTTGCAGGCCTGGAGCTGCTCCTTCACCGACTCGGTGTCGAGCGCGGCGAGGCAGACGGCGGCGGGCTTTTTGTCCATCGCGGATTTGAGCATGTCGACCTGGATGGCGATATCCGACTCGGTCGGCGGGCCGTCGAAGGTGATTTCAACGCCGAGGTCGGCGGCCGCCTGATCGGCGCCCTTTTTGACGACCTGCCAGAACTGGTGCTGGAAGCCCTTGGAGACGACCGCGATGTAGGGCTTTTCGCCGTTGTCGGCGGGAGCGGGCGCGGCCGCGTCAGGGGCGGGTTCCGCGGTGTCGGCGGGGGCTGCCGGGGCCGGGGTCGGCTCGGCGGCCGGCTTGGAGCCGCAGGCGGAAATGGAGATCAGCATCAGGCCCGCGAGCACGATTGCCAGGAATTTTTTCATTTTGTTTTCCTCCTTAACAATTGGTGGCTATTTTAACACGGGAGTCCTCCCGCAGGAGCGACGGGTTATTTCGCGGCGGAAGCCTTCTTGTTGCGGTAGATGTCGAGCAGCACCGCGAGGATGACCACGAGGCCGGTGAAGAAGGTCTGGAAGTGGCCCTGGAGGCCCATCGACATGAGGCCGGTCTTGAGCACGCTCATGAGCAGCGCGCCGATCAGGGTGCCGGACATGGTGCCGATGCCGCCGGACATCGAGGTGCCGCCGATGATGACCGCCGCGATGGCGTTCATCTCGAGGCCGTTGCCGGTGCCGGGGATGATGGTGGTGTATGTAGCCGCGTAGACGATCGCGGAAAGGCCGCAGAAGAAGCCGCAGACGGTGTAGACGAGGGTCTTCCATTTGATGACGTTGACGCCCGACAGCCGGACAGATTCCTCGTTGGAGCCGATCGCGTAGGTGTAGCGGCCGAAACGGGTCTTGTTGAGCAGGAGCATCGCGATGAGGAAGAAGACGAGCATGTAGACGATGCCGGAGGGGAAGCCGCCGGGGGTCTTGTAGAAGACCGCCTTGTAGCCGCCGTCCGCGTCGAAGCCGGAGGGGAAGCGCTGGGTCTGCACCTTGGTGATGATCGAGCCGAAGCCCTGGGTCATCATCATCATGCCGAGCGTGGCGATGAAGGGGGGGAGCTTGAGGCGGGAGACGAGCGTGCCGTTGATGAAGCCCACGAAGGTGGCGATGATCACGATGACCACCAGGCAGAGCCAGATGTTGACGCCCTTGGTGTAGAGGTAGCCCGCGATGAGGGCGGACATCATCATGTTGGTGCCGATCGACAGGTCGATGCCGCCCGTGATGATGACGAAGGTGATGCCGAACGCCATCATCCCGACATAGTAGGTGCTGTCGAGGATGCTGACGAGGGTGCCGGCGGAAAAGAAGTTCTTGCCAAAGAAGCAGAAAAAGATGTACAGGATGACCAGCGCCGCGGGGGCGAGGAGTTTCTGAATGTTGAGTTTTTTAGCTGTGTTCCCCATAACCAACGACCTCCGTTAATTTCTCATAGTGGCGTATTTCATGATGACCTCCTGCGAGGCGTCCTGGATATCCAGGATCTTGGTGAGCCTGCCCTCGCACATGCATACGACCCGGTCGCTCATGCGCAGGACCTCCTGCAGCTCGGAGGAGATCATGATGATCGATTTGCCCTCATGCGCCAGCTCGTTCATGAGCTTGTAGATTTCGCTCTTGGCGCCGACGTCGATGCCGCGCGTGGGCTCGTCGAAGATGAGGATGTCGCAGTTTTTGACCAGCCACTTGGCGATGATGACCTTCTGCTGGTTCCCGCCCGAGAGGTTGCGGATGAGCTGGGAAACAGACGGCGTCTTGATGTTGATCCTGCCGACGTACTCCTGCGTGGCCTCGCGGATCTTGCGGTCGTCGACGAAGCCGGCGCGGGAGAATTCCTCGAGGTTCGCGAGCACGGTGTTGTCCGCGACGGACAGCCCCACCGCGAGCCCGAACCGCTTGCGGTCCTCCGAGAGGTAGCCGATGCCGGCCCTGACCGCGTCCTCGGGGGTTTTGATGTGGAGTTCCGTGCCGTTCTTGCGGATGACGCCCCCGTCGCGGGGGTCGGCCCCGAAGATGAGGCGCGCCGTCTCGGTGCGCCCGGCGCCCATCAGACCGGCAAAGCCGAGGATCTCGCCCTTATGTAGCTGGAAGGAGACGCCCTTGACGTCCTTGGAGACGAGGTTTTCCACCTCGAGCACGACCGGCGCGTCGGGGGGGACGTTGCTCACCGTCTTGGGCTCCTCGTAGATGGTGCGCCCGACCATCGCGTTGATGATCTCGTCGAGGTTGGTGTCCTTCGTGTTGAGGGTGGTGATATACTCGCCGTCGCGCATGACGGTGATGCGGTCGGTGATCTCCATGATCTCGTCCATGCGGTGGGAGATGTAGACCATCGTGACCCCGCGGTCCCGCAGGTCGTTCATCGTCTTGAAGAGCTCGGTGATCTCCGCCTCGGTGAGGGCCGCTGACGGCTCATCCAGGATGAGCACCGACGAATCGAAGGAGATCGCCTTGGTGATCTCGACCATCTGCTGCTTGCCGACGGTGAGGGAGCCGACCTTGTCGGTGGGCCTGATCGTCAGCTTGAGGTGGTCGAAGAGCTTCTGGGTAGCGGCGTTGATCTGGTCGTCGTGGAGGAAGAAGCCCTTGCACTCCCGCCCGATGAAGATGTTCTGGGCGGCGGTGAGGTGGTTCATCAGGTTGAGCTCCTGGTGGACGATCGAGATGCCCGCCTCCTGGGCCTCCTTCGGGTTTTTAAACTGGACCTCTTTGCCGTTGTAGATGATCTTGCCCTCGTCCGCCTTGTAGATGCCGGTGAGCACCTTCATCAGCGTCGACTTACCGGCGCCGTTTTCTCCGACGAGCGCGTGGATCTCCCCGCGCCGCAGTTCGAGGTGGCATTGTTTCAGCGCGTGGACGCCCTGGAAACGCTTGTCGATTCCGACCATCTGGAGGATGACCGGGCTTTCCGGGCTGGTATGTTCACTCACAGCAGAATCACCCCTATTGGTTGTATT
>ENA-UOIV01000965-UOIV01000965.1-human-gut-metagenome-genome-assembly--contig:-C59-NODE-965-length-27464-cov-12.462987_pt1 | contig 27464 bp, 28 predicted proteins | sample MGYA00242333_ERZ723880 | MGnify/ENA metagenome assembly ERZ723880 | reverse complement strand
GAACATAAAAGCGGGCCATAAAATGGCCGAAGGGCCTTTTATGGCCCGCTCCCGGTCTCTCGGCAGTTGTCCGGTCACAATAACCAGACTTCGGGATTGGAGGAGGAGACCGCCACCGCCCCCGCACCCAGCGCGTTGAGCACGTCCTCCTTGTCGGAGATGAGCCCTCCCGCGATCACCGGCTTGCGGACGATCGCCGCGAGCCTGCGGATGACCTTGGGCATGGCGCCGGGCAGGATTTCCACCGCGTCCGCCGCCTCGAACGAGAGGTGCTTTTCAATGTTGACCAGCGCGATCGAATCGAGCATAAAGAACCGCTGCACCGCGAGCATCCCGCGCGCCTTTGCGCGCCGGACAAGGTTGGAGCGAGTGGAGATGATCCCGTCCGCCCGCGTGCTCTCCGCGATGAAATCCACGGCGACGTCCCGCGCGGCCAGCCCGTCGATCAGGTCGATATGCACCATCGCGAGCTTGCCCGCCTCATGCACACGGGAGACGACCTCCTTGACGCCCAGCAGGTTGCCGCTCAGCACGAAGACGATCTGGCAGTCGCTGTCCATGCTGCGGGAGAGCCCCGTCGCGTCCTTAACGGCCGCGATGACCGGGTTCTCCTGCAAAAGTTCCACAAACGCTTCATGCCTCACCCACATAGCCTCCCGTCTTCAGTAAAGCATACCTGCAAAAGGAGGTTTTGTCAATCCTCCACCCGGGGACCCGTCCCCGGGTGGAGGACATGCCCGCCCGGCGGCTTTGACCGGATTTCGGCGCAAAAAACGGCCGCGCCTCCGCCGGCAGGCGGACCGCGGCCGTTTTTTTATTCATCCGGGGCGGGGAAGGTCCCCCGGCGCATCCGATCAGGGAAAGACCTTCACGAGCGCGTCGGGGTCGGCGGACTCCTTCGGGTCGGGCGGGGCGAGCGGCTCGCCGAAGGGCATCTGCGCGACCAGCTTCCAGCTTTCGGGAAGCCGCCAGGTCCGGCGGACCTCTTCGTCGATGAGGGGGTTATAGTGCTGGAGCGAGGCGCCGAGCCCGGCCTCCTCGAGCAGCGTCCAGACGTTCAGCTGCGCCATGCCATTTGCCTGCTGCGCCCAGACCGGGAAATTGTCCCGGTAGGTGGAGAACCTGTCCGCGTAGTCGTCCGTGACGGCGGTGTCGTCGAAATAGAGGACGGTCCCGTGCCCGGCGGCGAAGGAGCGTATCTTTCCTTCAGTTGCGGCGAAGGCATCCGGAGGCACGATGGCGCGCAGCGATTCCAGCACGATCTTCCAGAGCTTTTCGTGTTCGGCGCCAAAGAGCAGGACCGCGCGCGTGCTCTGCATGTTGAAGGCGGAGGGGGTGACGGAAACGGCCTCCTTCACCAGCCCGGAGATCCGGCTGTCGTCGATGGGGGAGCCGCTGCCGATCCGGTAGCAGGTGCGGCGGGCTTTCAGGGCGGATAAAAATGTGTTCATATGGTTTCCTCCGATCACAGGGTTGCATGTTTGTCGAAAAATTCTCTATAACAGGATCGATTATCATTATTATAATCGCTTTTCCTCCGAAATGCAACCCTAATCGAAAGCGGCCAGCGGGAGACGGGGGACAAGGTCCTGCTGCGTCAGGTAGGTCAGCCCGTCGAGGTAGTCCTCCCGGTTGTCGCCGCGGTAGACCAAGAGCGGGCGCAGCGGGCTGGAAAGCCCCGGCTGGGCGTTCAGCCGGTCAAGCGCGTACTGGAGCCACGCCGCGTCAAACAGGCTCCCGCCGACTACGACGAGCTCGGGGTTGGTGACGCAGTTGACGATGGAGACGACGCGGGAGACGATATCAAGGCAGTCCTCCCGGGAGGAGACGCTGGGAAGCAGGTCGTTCAAGGTCTGCTTATGCCCCATCGGCAGGAAGCCGAGCTCCCCGGCGAACTGCTTGGCGCCGTGGACGACCTGCCCGTTGGCAATGACGCCCGCGCCCGCGCTCTCCCGGTCAAAATGGATGTAGGCCATATTGAAGCCCGCGGGACTGCAGGAGGAGTGTTCCCGGTGGTAGCGGTTCATATAACCGAGCGCGGTCGCGTTGAGGTCGTTTTCCAGTACCAGCGGAAAGGGGAAGGCGGAACGGACCCGCGCCCCGAGGTCGTTCGGGAACAGGGTATCCAGTTCGCTGCCGATATAGGCGCGCCCGTTCTCCACGATGCCGGACACGCCGAGCCCGACCGCGCGGACGTCCCAGCGGGAACGGCAGTCCGCGATCAGGCGGAGGACCGCTTCCACCGTGTCGCCGTCCTCGATGGGGGCGAAGCTGTCCGCGGCGACGTCTCCCGTCAGGCCGGTGATCCGGTAGTCGATCCGTTCCCCGGCACAGTAGAGCGCGAGGGTCAGGTTGCGCGCCGGGTTGAGGGCGTACCGCTGGGCGCGCCGTCCGCCGCTCGACCGGTCGAGCGCGCCCGCGACGATCTCGCCGCCCGCTTCGAGTTCCTCAAAGAGGTTGCGGATGGTGGTCGCGCTGAGGTTCGTCTCATTGGCCACCTCCGCCCGCGTCGCCGAGCCCAGGCGGATCAGCGTCCGGTAGAGCAGAGTGGTGTTCATCCGCTTCATCAGCTCTGGTTTCCCGGTCACCCCGGTCATCGCGCTCCCTCCAGGCTGTCAAGTTTTTTGCGCAGTTCCCCGAGCAGCGCCGCCTCCCGTCCGCCGGACTCGGCCGAACCCAGCCGGATAGCGGGCTTGATCTTCCCGTGGAAGTCGCTGCCGCAGGTGACCGCGAGGCCGAGCGCCTCCGCCTGCCGGAGATAAAAGGCGGTCTGCGCGGGGGTGTGGTAGCTGCTGTAGGCCTCGAGCCCCGCGACGCCGCAGCGCACGATGCTTTGCAGCAGGGCGGCGTCCTCGTGGATGTTGTTGCCGGGGTGGGCGAGCACCGGAAGCCCGCCCGCTTCGCGCACCAGCGTGACCGCCTCCGCGAGGGAGGGGAACCGGATGGGGATGTAGGCGGGCTTTCCCTGCGCGCAGAAGTCCCAGTAGAAGTTGACGTAGGGATTGTCGGAGCGCGCCCCGCCCGGACGGTAGGGGGAGAGGAGGGGATGTTCCGCGTTTTCCGGCATGGCGAGGGCGACCTCCGCGATCATCTCGCCCGTGACGATGCCGTCCTTGGAAAGCGCCGTCACCGCCGCCAGATCCAGCGGGATCCCACAGGCGCGCACCAGTTCGATTCGCCGCCCGGCGGCGGTTTGCTCCTGCGAGAGGACCGATTCCTCGGCCCGCGCGAAACCGGGGTGGGCGGGGTCGATCCAGTAGCCGAGCAGATGCAGGTCGACGCCCTCGTGGGTGCAGTCGAGCTCGATCGCCGGGATGACCTCGACGCCCAGCGCCCGCCCGGCCTTGAGCATCGCGGGGACGCCGCGCGTCGTGTTGTGATCCGCCAGCGCGGCGGTTCCGATTCCCGCCCGCCAGCAGAGGAGCGCCAGTCTGGTCGGGGAAAACTCCCCGTCGTCGCTGAAGGAGGAATGGAGATGCAGGTCCAGCCAACTCATAGCGTCGCCTCCAATACTTTAGACAGATACTTTTAAAAGTTTCTGATTTAACTATAGGACATCGGAGCGCAAATGTCAATAGGGGGTGTAAATTCCCGGCGGATGGTCTATAATCAAGAAAAGGAGGGGATGGCATGGAGCGTCTCTGGTGCGTGCTGGCAGGGTACCTGTTCGGGTCCTTTCTGACCGCCGACCTGATCGTCTTCTGCCGGACGGGCGCGCGGCGCGCAGAGGGGTTCGGCAACCCCGGCATGGCGAACGTCGCCTCCCGGCTGGGGGCGGGGAGCGGGCTGCTGGTACTCGCGGGGGATATCCTCAAAACGGCGGCGGCCTGCGCCCTCTGCCGGCTGTGGCTCTTCCCCGGGATGGGGCGGATGGCGGTGCTCTACGCAGGGCTCGGCGCGGTGCTCGGGCACTGCTGGCCGGTGTGGAACGGTTTTCGCGGCGGCAAGGGGGTGGCGGTCGCCGGCGCGGCGTCGATCCTTTTTTCACCCCCCGTCGGAATCGCGAGCTACCTGCTCGGCGCGGCGGCGGTGCTGGCGACGGGCTATCTCGCGGTGGGTTCCGCGGTGATCGCGGTGAGCTTTCCGCTCTTGACGGCGCTTTTCGGCCTCGGGCGGGAGGCGGCCGCGGCGGCAGGCGTGATCGGCGGCGTGATGCTGCTGCGGCACAGTGGGAACTTTGCCCGGATGCGCGCGGGAACGGAAGGCCGGGCCTCCGTCGCGTCGCGGCTGAAAGCCTATTTGAAGCGGAAATCATTTCACTGAAAAAGGAGCGCCGCGACCGGCGCTCCTTCGTATATCGGCGCGGAATCCGCGCACCCTAATGCGGGGTGAACGCGGATGGAAAAATTCAAGGAATACGCCGCCGTCTGCACGGTCGGATCGGTGGGCTACAGCGCGATCGAAGTGCTCTGGCGGGGTTTTACCCACTGGACGATGGCGCTGACCGGGGGCGTCGGCTTTTTGCTGCTCTACCTGACCGACCTGCGTATGACAGGGCGGTCGATGCTGCAAAAATGCGCGGCGGGCAGCCTGGTGCTCACGGCGGTGGAATTTGTCGCCGGGTGCATCATCAACAGGGGCTGCCGGCTCGGCGTCTGGGACTACTCCCGCCGGAAGGGGAACCTGCTCGGGCAGATCTGCCCCCTGTACAGCGCGCTCTGGTTTTTGCTCTGCATCCCGGTGCTCCCGCTGAGCCGCGCCCTGCGCGAGCGGCTCTGCCAGGGCGGAAGCGGCCGGAGGATCGAGACCGCCTGACGGATAAAAGGCCGCCGTGCATCGCACGGCGGCCTTTTCAGCCTTCGCCGGGTTCGCGGGGCGCGCCGAGGCCGCGCAGCCTTTCAAGCGGCGACTTCCGCGCGGACTCTTCGGGGAACACCTTTGCGGCCGCCTCCCGGTAAAAGACGCCGAGCTCTCCGAGATAGTGCTCGTGCCACGGCTTGCTCTTGCCGCAGTAGTGGATGACGGCGGTGTTCTCCCGCACCCATTTGAGGTCGATCCTGCCGAGGGTGGCCACCTTGACGGTGTTGAAATAGCGCGCGTCGAAGTTATAGACGCGCGGGTCGAGCAGGACGGTGCGGTCGTGGTAGAGGGCGTTGAGCACGTCCTGGTCGGGAAGGATGAGCTTTTCCCGGTGGGCGCGGATGAACTCCGTCACCTCATCGCAGTCCTGTCCGGCGCGCAGCGCGTCCAGGTTCATGAGCAGCACGCCGGAATTGAAGTATTCGCTTTCCTCGGGCATGTCGAGGCGCAGCTTGTACTCCACCTGGGAGACGGGGTTGACCGACCGCGCGGCCGCGAAAAAGTGTTCCCCCAGCTCCATGCCGTAGAGCGGGGCGAGCGGGCGGTTGATCACCATGTCCGGGTCGAGGTAGAGGGCGCGCCCGAGGGTTTGGGGCAGCAGGCGCGCCGAAAAGATGCGGTAATACATCTCCTTGGGGAAATGGAAGAGCACCGGCGCGTCCGCCATGAAGTCCTCCGGAACGCGCACGTCGAAGAGGCGTAGCCTCCCGTCTGGAAGGGCGGAGCGGGCAAAGGAGAACGCCTCCGGGGAGAGGGAGGCGTGCAGGACGTAGACGTCCGCCTTCTCCCCGGGATTTGCGTCGAGCAGGCTGCGCAGCATCACGCAGAGCGGCCGCAGGTAGTTGGCGTTGAGCGAAACGACGATATTCATCGGCTGCCTCCGAAATCAAAATAGGGATGAAAATATTATAATCCCCGTATCGCGTCTTCGCAATACGGGGATTATGAACGATTTGTATCAGCCGAGGTTCTGGATGGTGAAGCCTCCGTGGAACTCGTCGGCGGTCAGCCTGACCTGGTAGGCGCCGGATACGGGAAGCGCGATGGTCTGGCTCCCGCTCGCCTCGGAGAGGTCGTAGCCCTCAAAATAGATCGTGCCGTCCGGCCCAGCGATCCGCATGTCCAGCGTACCGCCTTCGGTCGAGACGTCGACCTGCACCGTCGTGGGGTTGGAAACGGGCAGATCGAAATAGTAGCTGTGCGCGGTCATGCCGTCCGCCGAATAGACGATACGGTCGGGCCACTCGTTGCTGAAGCCGTCGTTCTCGAGGGGCTCCAGCGGCGGGAGGGCGCTCTCACCGGAAAAGCCGTCCCGGGCGGACGATTCTTCGTCCTCATGATACCAGTCCGCATCCACCCGGCGCACCAGCTCGTCCAGCTTCATGTCGAGCTGATACCGGTCATAGAGGTCGAGCCCGAAATCGACCTCCTCGCCGTCGTAGCGGAACGTCAGGTTGCGGATGTCGAGGCCCAGGGGATCGAGCTTGGAGAGGATATTCTGGATGTCCTTCGCAAAGGACTCCTTGTCGTGGTAGGGGCCGTTGAGGTTAATGTGCAGGTAGACGCGCGCGTCCCCGGCGAGCTCGTCGTAGCTCATGTCCGGCGTGTACTGCTTATAGTAGGGGAGCTCGGCGTTCACATACATCTGCCCGATCAGCTCCCGCTCGTCGATGAGGCTTTCGGAGATCCGCCCGCGGAGCTGGGTGTGGAACTCGTCCCGCACCTGCATGGCGGGCGGGCCGAAATAGTTCCAGGCGGCGGGCACGGCGGCGAGGCAGCCGCCCGCGACGATGAGCACAAAGCAGACGAAGCCGCTGAGCAGGTCGTATTTGAGCTTCTGGCCCTTGTGGGCGAAGTAGTTGTAGAGAATTTCGACGCCGAGGAGCACAAAGATGAGAGGGGAAAGCTTAAAGACGAAGACCAGGTCGAGGGAGGGCTTGAACATCGCGGCCAGCGCCACGATGCCGGTGACGATGAGCGCGAAGCCCATCGTCATGGTCCCCACCCGGCGGACCGGCTCCTCCCGCTTGCGGGAGGGAGTCGGCTCCGGCGCGGGGGATTCCGCCTTCGAGGCGCCGCTCCGCGCGGATTCCTCCTCGGGGGTTTCCAGGGACTCGATGCGTTCTTCGTTATTCATTAGAATCCCCCCTGTACTCGACGAATTCTTCCTCCGGCTGCACATGGCGCTTTTTGCCCTTCACGAGGTAGATGCCGAAGAAGATGACGGCGACCGCCACGACGACTGAAGGGATGCGGTTGAGGATGCTGCGGAGGTACCAGCTCTCATACCCCATCGTTTCCACAAAGTAGTAGATCAGCGGGGAGACGAAGCTCGAGAAGATCGCCCAGCCGCCGATGAAGATGAGCCCGCCGCCGATGAGGACGTGGCGCTTTTCCAGCAGAGGGCGCAGGCCGCTGAAGACGGAGCCGTCGACCCGCAGGGAGAAGGCGTTGTCCATCTGAAGGCGGTCCTCATAGGGGAGCTGCCTGATGTTGAAGGTCTCGAAGAAGGAATAGAACCAGATGATCGGCAGCAGCCAGAGGAGAAACTCGAACTGGAAGAACCACGCGACCGCGCAGACGCCCCAAAAGACGGACATGACCGCCAGGCCCTTTTTCATCATCCCAAGGTACATTTCACCCGCCCCGGGGATGAAGGCAAAGCAGAAGGTGAAGAAGCTATTCTTTTTCATGTTGGGAACCCCTCTCAATTTTCAGACTTTGGAGAATTTTATCCAGTGTTTCCGACAGGTTGTCGGTAAATTGCGTCGTCCGCTCGCTGAAGGTCGCCGCGCCGTTTGCCAGCGCGTCGAGAATCTTGCCGTGGTCGTTCTGGACGTCGACGTTGAAGAGGCCGATGTTCCAGAACATGATGGCGAAGCAGGCCGCGGCGGCCGCCGTCGCGTATTTGTTGACAAAGAGCTTACGGGCGCGCTCGCGGATGCGCCGGAAGACCGGAGGCGCGACCGGCTCGGGGGGAGAGAGCAGCTCGGAGCCGTCCAGGAGGGCGGCGTACCGCTCCACACAGCGGTCACAGAAGGAAAGGTGCTCGGAAATCTCCAGACGTTCCATCTCGTCGAGCGGTTCGTCGCGCAGCAATGCGCCGAACGCGTCGTCCGTCAGATGCCCGTTTGGATCAAACAGTTCTTTCATCGTTGTACCCCCTCCTTTACGAGTAGTTCCTGTAGCTTGCTTCGCGCCCGGTAGAGCTGCGTCTGCACCGTTTTTTTCGGCCGGTGCAGGGTTTCGGCGATCTCCTCGATGGTTTTTTCCTCGAGGAAGAAGAGCACCGAAACCTTTTGGTAAGGCTCTTTGAGATTGAGGATCGCCTGCCGGATCACTCCGGTTCCCTCGTCGGTTATGTACAGCCGCTCGGGAGAATTCTCGGCGCGGATGAGGTCCATTTCGCTCATGTCCTCGGATAGGCAGACGCGCCGGTTGTAAGCGCTCTTGAGGTAGTCCTTGGCCTTGTTGGTGGCGATGCGCGCGAGCCAGGCCTTCAAATTGTCCTCCGTCACGGTGTCGATGTGGGCGTATGCGGAGACAAAGGCGTCCTGCGCGAGGTTCTGCGCCTCGTGGTAGTCGCGCACGAGCTGGTAGCAGATGGTAAAGACCAGCTTTTCGTACTGTTCCACCATTTCCTGAAATTTTTCATTTGTCATCCGGTCCTGCCTCACCACCTCAATTGCCTTACACCCATCAAACGATGCTGCGCGGCATTTGTCTTCAAACAGCATACACGTTTTTTTCATTTTTGTCGATTGGCAAATCCGCGCACCCATTATGCCAAATTGACCCGCCGCGCCCGCTGTGGTATGATTGGCAGGACAGGGGGGGATTCTCATGCGAAAGATGCTGGCGCTCGACCTGGACGGCACGACCTTCGGGGTGCGCACCGAGCTTTCCGAGGCGAACCGGCGCGCCCTGCTCGCCGCGAAGCGGGCGGGCACGGCCGTCTGCTTTGTGACGGGGCGCAAATCGGTGGAGCCGATTTCGCATCTGTGCGCGCTTGCCGATTATTTCGTGCTCAACAACGGGGGCACGGTGGTGGCGGCGCCGGACATGGAGCAGCTCTATACCACGCTCGTCGAGCGGTCGGACATGCTCCGCCTCATCGACTTCTGCCTCTCGCAGGATTCCGCCATCCTCCACCTGATCTCGGGGGACTACTGGGGCGTCAACCGCATCACGCCGGGGGTGCTCCGGCAGCGGGAGGAATTCGAGGGCACGCCGGTCGTCTACCGCGGCGCGGACGACCTGCCCTTCGAGACGCTCGACGGCTTCGTCGTGAGCGAAAACTACGGCCCGGTGCGGGAGTTCATCGAGCGGGAGGGTCTGCGGCTCACCTGCGCGGTAACCAACGCCACCTCAATGGACGTGATGCCGGAGGGGGTCAACAAGTGGCGCGGCACGGCGTACGTCGCCGCCCGCGAGGGCATCGCGCATGAAAACATTGTGGCGGCGGGCAACTACTATAACGATCTCGAGCTGATCCGGGGCGCGGGGGTGGGCGTCGCGGTGCGCAACGCGCCGGAGGAGGTGCGCGCGCAGGCCGACTATGTGACCGCGCGCACCCACCTGGAGGACGCGGTTGCGGAAATCGTGGAGAAGTTCATCCTGTGAGCGGGAAAAAGAACGCGGAAAAGCCCTTTCGCCGCGCCTACATCGAGATCACAAACGCCTGCAACCTGAACTGCGCCTTCTGCCCGGGGACGCGGCGCGCCCCGCGCGTTCTGTCCCCGGAGGAGTTTGCGCTGCTCGCGCGCGCCGTCAAGCCCCATACCGATTATGTCTGCCTGCACCTGATGGGGGAGCCGCTCCTGCATCCCGCGCTCGGGCGCATCCTCGAAATCTGCGGGGAGGAGGGCCTGCGGGCCAACCTCACGACAAACGGGACGCTGCTGGAGGATGTAAAGGATATCCTCTTGTCGGCGTCTGCGCTGCGGAAGCTCTCCGTTTCGCTCCACAGCTTCGAGGCCAACGGGGACGGCCCGCCGCTCGAAGCGTATCTCTCGCGGGTGCTGCCGGTCGTGCGGCTGGCGCGGGAGGCGGGGATCATCTGCGAACTGCGCCTCTGGAACGGCGGCGGCGCGCGGCGGCTCAACGGGCGGGTCTGCCGCGCAATCGAGCGGGAGCTCGGCGTCCCGGTGGGGGATCCGCCGGACGGGGTCTGCGACCGCAAGCTCGCGGAGAACCTGCACCTTGTGACCGCGCCGGTCTTCGACTGGCCGGACATGGCCCTGCCCGCCGGGGAGGGCCGCGTCTCCTGCCTCGGGATGCGGGATCATTTCGGCATCCTCGCGGACGGGACGGTGGTGCCCTGCTGCCTCGACAGCGAGGGGACGGTCGCGCTGGGCAACGCCTTTGAGCGCCCGCTCGGGGAGATTCTCGATTCCCCCCGCGCCCGGGCGATCGCGGACGGCTTCTCCCGGCGGACCGCCACGGAAGAGCTTTGCAGGCGGTGCGGCTACGCGCGCCGCTTTTGACAGGAGGGACTGCTATGGAATTTTCAGCGGAGGCGGTCCGGCGGCATCTGCCCGCCGGCCATAAGCCGCCCGTATACTATTATGAGGAGCTCGGTTCGACGAACACCGAGGCCCGGCGGCTCGCCCGGGAGGGCGCGCCGCACGGCACGGCGGTGCTCGCCGAGCGCCAGACGGCGGGACGCGGCCGGCTGGGACGCAGCTTCTTCTCGCCGGGCGGGGCGGGGGTCTATCTCTCGATGGTGCTGCGCCCCGGGCTTTCCGCCGCCGATACGGCGCTCGTCACCCCGGCGGCGGCGGTCGCGACCGCGCGCGCCATCTCCCGCGCCGCGGGGGTGGAGGTCGGCGTCAAATGGGTGAACGACCTCTATTACGCGGGGAAAAAGCTCTGCGGCATCCTTGCGGAGGCGCCGCTCGGCGCGGACGGCAGGCCGGAATTCGTCGTGATCGGCATCGGCGTCAACGTGCTGGACGCGAGCTTTCCGCCCGAGCTTTCCGGCGTGGCGACCTCGCTCGAAGCGGCGGGAGCGGGGGAGGCCGACCGGGCCGCGCTGGCGGCGGCGGTCATCGCGGAGATGCTCGCCCTCTGCGGCGGGCTCGGGGAGCGGACTTTCCTCGCGGAATACCGCGCGCGCTCCTGTGTGCTCGACCGGCCGGTGACGCTGGTGCGGGGAGAGGAACGCCGGGAGGCCTACGCCGTCGGGATCGACGACGACGCGCGGCTGCTGGTCAGGATGCCCGACGGGAGCTGCGAGGCGATCGGCGCGGGGGAGATCAGCCTGCGGGGAGACTTCGCGTAACCGCGCGCGGATTGCGACGCGATCGTGAGAATGGACGAGCAATCAGGAGAAAACCGGCGACAGATCGGGAAAAATCGGTATAACAGCCTGCTACAAGGGTAGCAATTTACCTTGATAAAGTGTAAAATGTTCAAAAGCGGCCCGGATTTTGCCCTGCCGCCGCCCTTGAGGCAAAAATCAACGATGAATTGGGAGAAAGCATATGAAGAAAATTTTGACCGTCCTTCTCGCCGCGCTGCTCTGCCTGCCCCTCTTCGCCGCCTGCGGCGCCCCCGCCGAGCCCGCCGTTCCGGCGTCCGAGGCCGCGCCCGCGCCGGAAGCACCGGCCGAAGAGCCCGCTGCGGAACCCGCCGAAGCGCCTGCCGACGCGGCGCTGCCCGAAACGTTTGTCCTGGGCCTCGACGCCTCCTTCCCGCCGATGGGCTACCTCGACGAGAACAACGAGATCGTCGGCGTCGACATCGACCTTGCCAGGGCGGTGTGCGAAAAGCTGGGCATGAAGTTCGAGCCCAAGCCGATCGACTGGGATGCCAAGGACATGGAGCTCGGCACCGACAAGATCAACTGCATCTGGAACGGCCTGACCGTCACCGACGAGCGGATCGAAAACTATGAGCTGAGCGACGCCTACATGGACAACGAGCAGGTCATCGTCGTCATGCAGGACTCCCCGATCAAGTCGAAGGCCGACCTGGCGGGCAAGATCGTCGCCGCGCAGAAGGATTCCTCCGGCCTCGAGGCGCTCCAGAAGGATGAGGTTTTCCCGTCGATTAAGGACGGCGTCGCCAAGGAGTACGCCAACTATGTCGACGCGCTGACCGACCTTGAGATCGGCCGCTGCGACGCGATCGTCATGGACTCGGTCGTCGCCAACTATTACATCGCGGAGAACGCCAAGCCGATGACCATCCTGGAGGACAAAATGGCCTCCGAGCAGTACGCGATCGCCTTCAAGAAGGGGAACACGGCGCTCAAGGACGCGGTCTGGAACGCGCTGGGCGAGTTGGCCGACGAGGGCAAGATCGCCGAGATCTCCCAGAAATGGTTTGGCCGCGACGACATGATCAAGGTCAAATAAGTTCGGATCCACCGCAATACGCCGCACTCCCGACCGGGTTCCCCGGCCGGGAGTGCGGGCTGTTTTATGAAGCCAAACGCTTTTATCGGGCAGCGTGTTAGCGTCATAAAAGAGCCCGCATCATTTCACTTACATAGGAGCGTGCCTTTATGTCAATCAGCGAGATCGCAACCACCACCAGCGCGATCCTGCAGGGTCTGGGAACGGTTCTGACCCTCTTTTTCGTGGTCCTCGTCGCGTCGCTGCCGCTCGGCTTTTTGATGACGCTCGGCACCCGCAGCCGCGTCGCGCCGCTGCGCTGGATCATCAACGCCTATATCTACGTCATGCGCGGCACGCCGCTGATGCTCCAGCTCTTCTTCATCTATTACGGCCTGCCCTTTGTGAACGACTTCTTCAAGACCGCGCTCCATTCCGCGATGGTCTGCGCGCTGATCGGCTTCTCCCTCAACTATGCGGCGTATTTCGCGGAGATCTTCCGCGGGGGGCTCCTGTCGATCGACCGCGGGCAGTATGAGGCCTGTCAAGTGCTTGGGCTTAACAAGGTACAGACGACCTTCCATGTGATCCTGCCGCAGATGATCCGCGTCGCGCTGCCGAGCATCACCAACGAATCGATCACGCTGGTCAAGGACACCGCGCTCGTCTTTGCGATCTCGATCACCGAGATCCTCTATTACGCCAAGGCGGCGGTCACCCGCACGGGCAACGTCTTTCCCTATGTGATCGCGTTCGTCATCTACCTGGCGATGAACACCGTCCTCCAGTTGTTCTTCAACTGGCTGGAAAAGAAAATGGCATATTGAGGAGGGCGGGAAAATGAACCTGATCGAAGTAAGCGGCCTCAAAAAGGGCTTTTCCGGACAGGACGTGCTCACCGACGTGAGCTTCACCGTAAAGCGGGGCGACGTGATCGCGGTCATCGGGCCGTCGGGCGCGGGCAAGAGCACGATGCTGCGCTGCCTGATCGATCTGGAGAAGGTCGACGGCGGGAGCATCGTCGTGGAGGGGGAGCCGTTTGTCACCGACGGGGTCTATCCGCCGGCGGCCAAGGTGCGGGCCATCACCGCGAAGATGGGAATGGTCTTCCAGTCCTTCAACCTTTTCCCGCATCTGTCGGTGCGCAAAAACCTGACGATGCCGCTCGTCAAGACGCAGGGCGTCGCCCGCGAGGAGGCGGACGCGCGCGCGATGTCCATCCTCGGCAAGGTGGGGCTTCAGGACAAGGTCGACGCAATGCCCTCAACGCTGTCGGGCGGGCAGAAGCAGCGGGTCGCGATCGCGCGCGCGCTCATGCTCAACCCCGACATCATGCTCTTCGACGAGCCGACCTCCGCGCTCGACCCGCAGCTCACCGCCGAGGTGCTCGGCGTCATGCGCAAGCTCGCGGAGGAGGGGATGACGATGGTGGTCGTCACCCACGAGATGTCCTTTGCGCGGGACGTGGCAAACAAGATCCTCTTCATGTGCGACGGGGAGATCGTCGAGTCGGGCCCGCCGGAGGAGGTCTTCGGCAATCCGAAGGACCGCCGGATGGCGGAATTTTTCGGCAACGTGTCCTGAAGACCGCCCGTTTTTTGTCCGCATAAAAATTTTTTCCAGTTTTCCTGAAGTAATCCGCGCGTTTGGGCATACTCTATGAGGGAAGAATGAAGCCCGTTGCGGGCAATGACCAAAGGAGAATGTACCATGAAAAAGATATTCGCTGTTCTGCTTTCCGCCGCGCTGTTCGCCGGGATGCTTGCCGGGTGCGGCTCGAAACCCGCGGCCTCCGGCGATTCCACCGAGATGAAGGAGGGGCAGACGATCCAGACGGTTGTCGACCAGATCATCGACGAGGTGGGGATCGCGATGCCCGCCGAGATCGACGACACCCTCATGAAGGACGTTTTCTACATCGACCCCGAAAAGGACGTGGACGAGTATTACGGCCAGTTCGCGATGGTCAATGTGAGCGCCGACAACCTGCTTGCCGTCAAGGCGAAGCCGGAACAGAAGGACGCGGTGATCGAGGCGATGGGCAAGCGCCTCAAGGATGTGCAGGCCTCCTTCTCGAACTACCTGCCCGACCAGTCGGAAAAGGCGCAAAAGGGCCGCGTGGTCGACCGTGGGAACTATGTGTTCCTGGTCATCCTCGGAGAGAGTCCGGAAACCTTTGACGACGACCTCGACCGGGCGGTCAAAATCATTGACGAGGCGTTTGCCGCTTAAATCTTGCATAAATCCGCAGGATTTGGTAAAGTGTACTGGATAGCTTCTATTCGGTACACTTTCATTTTGTGACAAAAAGGGGAGAAACCCGTGGTATTCAGCAGCCTGCTGTTCCTGTTCTGCTTTTTGCCGGTGACCTTCGCGGTCTACTATATCGCGCCGGTGCGGCTGAAAAACGCCGTCCTGCTGGTAGCGAGCCTCGTCTTCTATTCGTGGGGGGAGATCCGCTTCTTCCCGGTGATGATCGCGGTCATCCTCGTCAACTACTTCGCGGGACTGGCCATCGGCCGGTGGAGGCGGAACCGCGCGCTCAGCCGCGCCGTCCTGCTCCTGTCGCTCGTTTTCAGCATCGCGTGGCTCGTCTTCTTCAAGTACAGCAATTTCCTGATCGACAACTGGAACACGCTGACGGGGATGGCGGTGCCCTATATCGAAGCGGCCAGGACCCTCCCGCTCGGCATCAGCTTCTACACCTTCCAGATCATGACCTATACGGTCGACGTCTACGCGGGCAAGGTGGAGACCGAACGCAACATCATCAATTTCGGCACCTTCGTCGTCCTTTTCCCGCAGCTGATCGCCGGCCCGATCGTCAAGTACTCCGACATCAGCCGCGAGCTGCACAGCCGTAAGATCACCCTCGGCGCGGTGCAGGACGGCATCGGGCTCTTCATCCTCGGCCTGGGCAGCAAGGTGCTGCTCGCCAACTCGATCGGCGCGTTGTGGAGCGACGTGGCGGCGGTCGGGTTCGCGAACGTCTCGACCGCTTCGGCGTGGCTCGCGCTCATCGCCTTCACGCTCCAGATCTACTTCGATTTTTCCGGCTATTCGCTCATGGCCATCGGCATGGGCAAGGCGCTCGGGTTCACCTTCCCGCAGAACTTCAACTACCCCTACATCTCCCGCAGCGTCACCGAGTTCTGGCGGCGGTGGCACATGACCCTTTCGGGGTGGTTCCGCGACTATGTCTATATCCCGCTCGGCGGCAGCCGCAGAGGCCCGGCGCGTAACGTCCTGAACCTGCTGGTCGTCTGGGCGCTCACCGGGCTGTGGCACGGCGCGAGCTGGAACTTCGTGCTGTGGGGGCTCTACTATTTCGTCCTGCTCATGATCGAACGGATGGGCCTGCGCGTGTTTCTGGACAGGCACCCGCTCATTTCTCACGCCTATTCGCTGCTGGCGGTCATGCTCGGATGGGGGCTCTTCGCCATCGAGGGGAGCTTCGGTGCGCTCGGCGTCTTCTTTGGGAAGCTGTTCTCCCTTACGGGCGGGAATGAATGGATGTTCTACCTGCGCAACTATGCGGTCGTGCTGGCGCTGGGGATCCTTTTCTCCATGCCGGTGCTGAACCGCATCCGCGACCGGCACCCGAAGGTCTGCCGCGCGCTCGCGCTGCCGTTTTTGGGGCTCATACTGGTGCTTTCGGTCGCCTATCTGGTGGACTCCACCTACAACCCGTTCCTCTACTGGAACTTCTGAGGAGGAAGCATGATGCAGACCTTAAAAAAATATCCGCTCGTCTTCCTCTTCGCGGCCTTCCTGCTGATCGTCTCGGCGGCGAACCTGCTGACCTCCGACCGGGAGAAGAGCGAGCTCGAGAACCGCCCGCTCGCCCAGAGGCCGAAGCTGACGGCGACGGCGCTGCTGGCGAAGGACCAGGAGAACAAGTACACCCAGCGGTTTGAAACCTACCTCAACGACCAGTTCGTCGGGCGGGACGGATGGATCACGCTCAAATCGGTGAGCGAATCGGCGCTCGGAAAGATCGAGAACAACGGCATCGTCTACGGGTCGGACCACTACCTGTTCGACCGGTACGAGACGGTGGACGAGCGCCGGTTTTCGATGAACATCGAGCTGCTCGGGACCTATCTGGCCTCCTACCGGGACACCGCGCCGATCACTGTGGCGGTCATCCCGAACTCCTATGAGATCCTCGCGGACAAGCTCCCGAAGGGCCTGCAAAACGTCGGCCAGGCGGCGCGCGTCGCCGAAATCTACGGCGCGCTGCCCGGCGGCGCGGACACGCTCGACCTCTTCCCGGTGATGCGGCTCGCCGCGTCGGAGCGGCAGGCCTACTACCGCACCGACCACCACTGGACGACCTGGGGCGCCTACAACGCCTACCGCGCGTTCGTCGAGTCCCGGGGGCTTAAGGCGGTGGAATTTTCCGCGCTGGAGCCGCTGAGAAGGGAGGCTCCCGGCTTCTACGGCACCTACTTCAGCAAGTGCAAGCTCTTTTCCGCGGTCCCGGACACGATCGAGTGGTACGACATCCCCGTCTCCTCGGTCACGGTGGGCGGGGAGGAGAGGCCCGGCCTTTACGACGCGGAGAAGTGGGGGGAGCGGGACAAGCACGCCGCCTTCCTGTGGGGCAACAGCGACCTGACCGTCGTCAAATCGGAAAACAACCTCAACCACCAGGAGGGGCGGACCTCCCGCGTCCTGCTCATCAAGGACAGCTATGGGAACCCGTTCGCGCCCTTTCTGACCTACAGCTACGACGAGGTGTGGATGGTCGACCTGCGCAACCTGACGGCGCCGATGAGCGAGGTCATGGCGCGGGCGGAATTCGACGACGTGCTCGTGATGTACAACTTCGAAAACTTCGCGCAGGACTCGAATTTCACCTTCCTCAACCGTTGACGATCAAAAAAGACAGCCGCCCGCGGGCGGCTGTCTTTTTTATTTTTTCGTCTGTTCGGGCGGGTCGCCACCGGGCAGGGCGTCGAAGTCTGGAATCTCCGCCTTCATCGGGATATTGAGCTCGAGCGTGCGGGTATCCGCGCCCGCGCCGGGCGCTTCGCCGGGATTCTCCGGTTCCGCGGGAGGGAACTTGCCCCAGCGCTTGCCGATCTTCCCGGTGAGGATCAGGATCAGATAGAGCAGCCCGAAGAGGAGCAGGAACCCGAAGAGGAACCGCAGAAACACATAGGCGTTGTCGGGCTGCGGCTCCACATAGCCGGGATACCGCTCGGGCGGCAGGTAGGGCGAGAGGCCGGACGCGTCGGTCGAAAGGGCGATCACCGCCGCCTCCGTTGCCGCGACCTCCGAAGGCCCGCCGGGGGTGGCGGCGTAGCCGCCGTCCTGCTGCCGGAAGGATTGGAGCGCGTCGTGCAGGTCCCGTCCGTTTTTGGTGAACCGCGCGTCGCCCAGGCCGATGCCGCAGGTGCGCACCGCCGTCAGGACCGCCGCGGTGCTTTCGCAGTCGGGGCGGCCGTTGCGGAGGAAGGCGCCGTCCTCATCCTGCTGGGTGCTCAGCCAGGAGAGCGCCCGGTTGACCGCGGTGTTCACGTAGGGGATGTCCCGGCTCGCCGCGAGGACGGTGACCGCCCGCGCGGTGGTCCGTACGTCCGGGTCGCGTCCGGCGGCGGAACCGAACCCGCCCGCGCGGAGCTGGGAGGATACGATATAGTCGATGACCGCGGTGGGGGAGTTGTGCGCGGAGACGGGAGACTGCGCGTCCGCCGCGCTGTAGGCGGCCAGCGCCAAAAGCGCGCCGTCCAGCCCCTCCTGGTAGATGTTTTCATGGGAGTAGAGAGCGGAAACAAGGTCGGTCTTTTCAAACGAGGCGGGATCCTGCCCGCTCTTGACCAGCCCGATGATGCCCCGTTCCAGCGCGCGGGGAGAGGAGAATCCATCCGCTACGCTGCCGCGCAGGTCTCCGGACAGCCTGGTAACGGCGTCCTCCCGGACGGCCTGTCCGCCGAGCGAATAGGCGAGAATGCTGTTTTCTCCCGGGGGATTGGCGTCGAGGTACCGCCAGGTCTGTTCGGCGACGGGGGCCGGGGCAGCGTCGCCGGGAAGGGTTTCGGCGCTGGCCGTGACGGCCGAAAACAGGAGCAGCGCGCCGGCGGCAAAGGCCGCGAACCGTCTTTGCAAGCAGCAGTTCCCCTTTCATTAAGTGGCTCATAAAAGTATAATACATTGCCGGGTGGATTTCAACTGCATTTGGAAATACATTTTTGCCCAAAATAGGGTTTGAAAGATGCGCCTCCATCATGTATAATAGCTAGAGGAATATCGACGGAAAACGAATAAAGAAGGTGCTCATGTGGCGACAAAATTTATTGTGCCCCTCCAAAAGCTGATCAGGGATTTTAACCTTGAGGTGGTCTATCTTCCCGAAGACGCCGCCGGGATCTCCATCTCCACGCCCGAGGTCAACCGGCCGGGGCTGCAGCTGTCCGGCTTTTTTGATTATTTCGACCACCAGCGGATGCAGATCCTCGGAAAGAGCGAGTTTGCCTTCCTCGACCAGTTCGACGAGGAGGAGCGCACCCGCCGCGTGGACGACTACTTTGCAAGCCAGCCCTCCGCGGTCGTCATCACCCGGAACATCGAGGTGACCGACCGGATGCGTTCCGCCGCGCAGAAATACAAGGTCCCGCTGCTGCGCACCGCGGACGGCACCTCCGCCTTCATGGCGGGGCTCATCGGGGAGCTCAACGTCGAGCTCGCCCCCCGCGTCACCCGCCACGGCGTGCTTGTCGAGGTCTACGGCGAGGGCATCCTGCTGCTCGGGGAGAGCGGCGTCGGCAAGAGCGAGACGGCCATTGAGCTCGTCAAGCGCGGCCACCGCCTCATCGCGGACGACGCGGTGGAGATCCGGCGCGTCTCCGCCAAGAGCCTCGTCGGCTCCTCGCCCGAAAATATCCGCCACTTCATGGAGCTGCGCGGCGTGGGCATCATCAACGCCCGCCGCCTCTTCGGCATCGGCGCGGTCAAGATGACCGAGAAGATCAACATGATCGTTCAGCTCGAACAGTGGGACGCCGCCAAGGTGTACGACCGGATGGGCATGAACGACGAATACACCGAGGTGCTCGGCGTGCAGATCCCGTCGCTGACCATCCCGGTGAAGCCGGGGCGCAACCTCGCCATCATCATCGAAGTCGCGGCGATGAACAACCGCCAGAAGCGCATGGGCTACAACGCCGCCCAGGAGCTGCTCGAAAAGCTCGGCATGGTCGAGCCGGACGGCGGCAACCCCACCGACTGGGGAGATTTCTAATCCGGAAAGGAACCTGACTGCATGCAGATCATCGCGGAAACCCACAGCCATACCGTTGCGTGCGACCACGCGTTCAGCACCCTCTATGAGAACGTGCGGTACGCCGCGCGCAGCGGGATCCGATTTCTCTGCGTCACCGAGCACTGCCCGGCGATGGAGGGCGCGCCGGGCGGGATGTTTTTCAGCAACCTGCCCAACGTGATCCCCGACCTGATGGAGGGGGTCGTCGTCCTCAAGGGCGCGGAGACGAACATCATCGATTACGAGGGGGGCCTCGACCTGCCCGACCGCAAACTCGCGCGGCTCGACTGGGTGATCGCCTCCTACCACATCAACTGCCTCGCGTCCGCCACCGAGGAGGAGCACACCGCCGGCTGGCTCGCAGTCGCGAAGAATCCCCTCGTCGACGTGATCGGCCACGCGGGGGACGAGCGCTACCGCTTCGACGTGGACGCCGTCGTAAAGGCGTTCGCCGAAAACGGCAAGATCGTCGAAATCAACGCCCACTCCTTTGAATGCAGGCCCGGTTCGGCGGAAAACTGCCGCAGGATCGCGGAGAGCTGCAAAAAATACGGGGTGCGGGTGGTGTGCAGCTCGGACGCGCACTTTTTCACCCAGATCGGCAATGTCGGCGCGGCCGTCGAGATGCTGGAGGAGATCGGCTTCCCGGAGGAGCTTGTCATGAACGCCGACTACGGGCGCTTTCTGGCGCTCGCGCGGGAAAAGAGCGGGCGTCCGCTGATATAAAGCCACCAGGAGGACATCAAGAGGAAAGGGAGAGCATACGATGAGTTATTACGTGGGAATCGACCTCGGCGGCACCAACATCGCCGTCGGCGTGGTGGACGAGGACTACCGGATCGTCGGCCGTGCCAATGAAAAGACCAAGGCGTTCCATCCGGCGGAGGAGATCGCGGACGATATGGCGGCGACCGCGCGCCGGGCGGTCGAAAACGCGGGCGTCACCTTCGACGAGGTCGCGTGGGTGGGCGTCGGGACGCCCGGCACCGTGAACCCCGAAACGGGCATGGTGGGACTCGCGGCGAACCTCGGCTTCCACGACACCCCGCTGGGAATGCTCGTCGCGGAACGGCTCGGCAAGAAGGTCTACGTCGAAAACGACGCCAACGCCGCCGCTTACGGGGAACTGATGGCCGGCGCGGCCAAGGGGCTCGATTCGGTCATCCTGATCACGCTGGGCACCGGCGTGGGCGGCGGCATCATCATCGACGGAAAAATCCAGTCGGGATTCAATTACAAGGGCGCGGAGCTCGGGCACATCGGCATGGTCTACCAGGGCGTGCCCTGCACCTGCGGCCGGCGCGGCTGCATCGAGTCCTACTGCGCGGTGACGGGGCTCATCCGCATCACCCGCGAGTCCATGCAGCTCAACGCGAAATCCAAGATGTGGGAGCTCGCGGAGGGCAGCCTCGACAAGGTGAGCGGCCGCACCGCGTTCGACGCGATGCGCGCGGGCGACGAGGCGGGCAAGGCGGTCGTCGACCAGTATATCGACTACCTCGCCTACGCGGTCAGCGGCATCATCAACCTCTTCCAGCCGCAGGCGGTCGTCATCGGCGGCGGCATCAGCAAGGAGGGGGAGACCCTCTTCGGCCCGATGCGGGAGCGCGCCTATCCGCAGACCTTCAACCACGACCCCAACAACTGTTCGCAGATCATCAAGGCGAAGCTCGGCAACGACGCGGGCATCATCGGCGCGGCGCTGCTCGGCAAACAATACAAATGATTTTCCAGGAGGCTTCATGAGCGGGATACACGAACTGCGGGCGTACTGCGAATCGATCGGGTGCGCCTGCCATGCGGACGAACCGATGTCCAGGCACACGTCGTTTAAAATCGGGGGGCCGGCCGACCTGCTGGTCCGCCCGGCGGACGCCGAGACGGCCGCGAAGGTTATGCGGCGGGCGGGGGAGCTGGGCGTTGCGCTCACGATCATCGGCAGGGGGTCCGACCTGCTCGTCTCGGACGAGGGGATCCGGGGCGCGGTGCTCTCCTTCGACGAGCAGGCCGCGAAGCCCGGGATGCAAGGCCCGGAGACGATCTTCTGCCCCGCGGGCGCGAGCCTGACGGCGCTCTGCGTCTTCGCGTGGCAGCGGGGTCTGTCTGGGCTGGAATTCGCCTACGGCATCCCCGGCAGCGTGGGCGGCGCGGTCTATATGAACGCGGGCGCCTACGGCGGCGAGATGAAGGATGTGCTTGAAAGCGTCCGCTGTCTCACGCCGGAGGGCGGGGAACGCGTCCTCGGCGCCGCGGAGCTGGAGCTCTCCTACCGGCACAGCTGGTTTACCGGCCGTCCCGGGCATCTCATCACCGGCGCGGCTTTCCGGCTCCAAAAGGGCGACCCCGCCGCCATCCGCGCCAAAATGGACGATCTCATGGAGCGCCGGAAGCAGAAGCAGCCGCTCGAATACCCGAGCGGCGGCAGCACCTTCAAGCGTCCGGCCGGCTCCTACGCGTCGGCGCTCATCGACCGGTGCGGGCTCAAGGGCCGCCGGGTGGGCGGCGCGATGGTCAGCGAAAAGCACGCGGGCTTCGTCATCAACTACGACAACGCCACCTGCCGCGACGTGCTCGCGCTCGTCGAACTGGTCCAAAAGGAAGTGCTGGAGAAGACCGGCTATACGCTCGAATGTGAAATCAAACTGCTCTGAGAGCGCCCGCCAGGCGGGCGGAAAAGGAAGCCTATGGAATTTGTAATCATCACCGGCATGTCCGGTTCGGGAAAATCCCGCGCGATCGCGGCGATGGAGGATATCGGCTACTACTGCGTCGACAACCTCCCGCCCAAGATGGTCAAATCCTTCACCGACCTGTGCCTCCAGGCGGAGGATAAGGTGGATAAGGTCGCGCTCGTCATCGACGCGCGCAGCCGGGAAATTTTCGGGGACATCTTCGAGGGAATCGAGGAGTTTCTGGAGGCGTCGAGCGGGTTTCAGACCCTCTTCCTCGACTGCGAGGACGCGACGCTCATCCAGCGGTATAAGGAGACCCGCCGCACCCACCCGCTGATGGACGACGAAAACACCTCGATCGAGGAGGCCATCGCGGAGGAACGGCGGCTGCTCTCCCGGCTGCGGGAGTGCGCCGACTATGTGATCGACACCACCTACCTCTCGGTCAACCAGCTGCGGGAAAAGGTGGTCGGCATCTTCCTCGACGACAAAAACCAGGCGATGCTCGTCAACTGCATGTCCTTCGGCTTCAAATACGGCCTGCCCAAGGAGGCGGACCTCGTCTTTGACGTGCGCTGCCTGCCGAACCCCTTCTACGTGCCCGAACTCAAGAGCCTGACCGGCCTCGATGCGCCGGTGCGGGAGTACGTCCTCAAATGGGAGCAGGCGCAGAAGCTGATCCCCAAGCTGTTCGACCTCGTCGACTACCTGTTGCCCCTCTACCGGGACGAGGGGAAGACCCAGCTGACCATCGCGGTCGGCTGCACGGGCGGGAAGCACCGCTCGGTGGTCTTCGCGCAGCTTCTGGAGGAGCACATGCAGGAACAGAAGGTGCGCAGCACCGTGACCCACCGGGATATCGCCAAGCGCAAGGAGTAGCCATGTCGTTTGCCTACCGCATCAAAAGTGAAATCTGCAATAACAGGCCGTTTCGCCAGCGCCGCAGGTGGGCGCTCGCCTACGGCCTTTTGCTGTTCGGACGCGCGTTCGGGCCGGAGGAGATCTCGCTGCACACCGAGCACAAATTCGTCGCGCGGCTCTACGCGGACAGCATCTCCGACCTGGTGGGCCTCGGCGGGAGCATCACCCTGCGGGAGGTCAAGCGCAAGGACCGCCGGAGCGTCTACCTCGTGACGGTGGACAGCCTCTCCGACCGGGTCGCCGTGCTCTCCCGTTTCGGGTGCAGGGCGGGGGAGGACCCCCGCCGCATCGACTTCGCGCATGTCCCCGAGGAGGAGGCCGCCGCCTTTTTGAGCGGGGCGTTTCTGGCGTGCGGCGCGGTGTCCGACCCGGAAAAGGGCTACCGCGTCGAATTCGCGACCCAGCACCAGCCGCTCGCGGACGACCTCGCGGCGCTGCTCGCGGAATATCTCGCGCCGCCCAAGCGCACCGTCCGCCGCAACGACTACCTGCTCTACTACAAGGAGAGCGAAAACATCGAGGACCTGCTGACCTACCTCGGCGCGCCCAAGTCGTCGCTCGAACTGATGGAGGTCAAGATCGTCAAGGAGCTGCGCAACCGGGTCAACCGCGCCACCAACTGCGAGACGGCCAACATCTCCAAGACGGTCAACGCGGCGCTCTCCCAGATCGAGGACATCCGGCTGATCGAAGCGTCGGGAGGCATCGGGTCGCTCGACGAGGAATTGCGGGAGCTCGCGCGGCTGCGGCTGCAAAATCCGGACATGTCCCTGCGGGAGCTGGGCAAGGCGCTTACGAGCCCGATCTCCCGGTCGGGCGTCAACCACCGCCTGCGGCGGATATCCGAATACGCCGCGGAGCTTCGAAGCAAAGAGCACAGGGAGGAACAGGCATGATTCTGACGACGACCCCTTCGGTGGAAGGGAAGCATATTACGGAATATCAAGGCGTCGTGTTCGGCGAGGTGATCGCGGGCGTCGATTTCATCAAGGACTTCACCGCCGGGCTCTCCAACTTCTTCGGCGGCCGTTCGGGGACCTATGAGGAGGAGCTGCTCCGGGCGCGGGAGGAAGCGATGCGGGAGCTGGAGGAGCGCGCGCGGGCGCTCGGGGCCGACGCGGTCGTCGGGATTGACGTGGATTACGAGGTGCTCGGCGCGAACAACGGCATGCTCATGGTGACCGTGTCGGGCACGGCCGTGCGGCTCGGATAGGGCGTAAGAGGAACGGGCAAAGGGGGAACGGAAATGGCCGATTTTGCGCATCTGCACGTACATACCGAATACAGCCTGCTCGACGGCGCCTGCCGGATCGAGCGGCTGGTCGAGCGGGTCAAGGCGCTCGGGCAGTCGTCCGTGGCGATCACCGACCACGGCGTGATGTTCGGCGCGATCGACTTTTACAAGGCCGCCAAAAAGGCGGGCGTCAAGCCGATCATCGGGTGCGAGGTCTATGTCGCGCCGCGCACCCGCTTCGATAAGCAGCACAAGGTCGATTCCTCCCCCTACCATCTCGTGCTGCTCTGCAAAAATAACACCGGCTACCAGAATCTGATTAAGATGGTGTCCGCCGGGTTCGTCGAGGGCTTCTACTCCAAGCCGCGCGTCGATCACGACCTGCTCGAGGAGTATCACGAGGGGCTCGTCTGTCTGTCGGCCTGCCTCGCGGGGGAGATTCCCCGGATGCTCGCCGCGGGGGATTATGACCGCGCGAAGGAGACGGCGCTCTGGTACCAAAACGTCTTCGGCGAGGGAAATTACTATATCGAGATCCAGAACCACGGCATCCGGCTTCAGGAGCAGATCCTGCCCGACCTGCTGCGGCTCTCCAAGGAGACGGGCATCGGCCTCGTCGCCACCAACGACGCCCACTACATCGAGAGGGCGGACGCCAGGATGCAGAGCGTGCTGATCTGCATCCAGACGAACACCACGGTGGACGAGCCGGGCGACCTCGAATTCGAGACGGAGGAATTCTACGTCAAGAGCCGCGACGAGATGGCCGCGCTCTTCCAGAACTACCCCGGCGCGCTCGACAATACCCTCAAAATCGCGGAGATGTGCAACGTCGAGTTCGAGTTCGGCAATACCAAGCTCCCGCTCTTCGTAGCGCCGGGCGGGGAGGACAACCTCTCCTACTTCAAGCGCCTCTGCTACGAGGGCCTGCGCCGCCACTACGGCGATCAGCCCGACCCGGCCGTCGCGGAACGGCTGGAGTACGAGCTGGACGTGATCATCAAGATGGGGTATGTCGACTACTACCTCATCGTCTTCGACTTCATCAACTACGCGAAATCGGTCGGCATTCCGGTGGGGCCGGGGCGCGGTTCGGGCGCGGGAAGCCTCGCCGCCTACTGCATCGGCATCACCGGCATCGATCCCATCCGCTACAACCTGCTCTTCGAGCGGTTTTTGAACCCCGAGCGGGTCAGCATGCCCGACTTCGACATCGATTTCTGTTACGAGCGGCGGCAGGAGGTCATCGACTACGTCGTGCGCAAGTACGGCGCGGACCATGTCGCGCAGATCATCACCTTCGGGACGATGGCCGCGCGCGCGGCCATCCGCGACGTGGGGCGGGTGCTCGGCGTCCCCTACCAGCAGGTGGACGCGATCGCCAAGCTCGTGCCGAACGAGCTGAAGATGACGCTCGACCGGGCGCTTTCGGTCTCGGCGGACCTCAAGCAGATGCGCGAGAGCGACCCCAAGGTCGCAGAGCTGCTCGACATGGCGCGCAAGATCGAGGGGATGCCCCGCCACGCCTCGACCCACGCGGCGGGCGTCGTCATCACCCGCGACCCGGTGGACAGCTACGTGCCGCTCTACAAGGCGGAGGAGACGATGCCGGTCACCCAGTTCACGATGACGACGCTTGAGGAGCTCGGGCTGCTCAAGATGGACTTCCTCGGCCTTCGCACGCTGACGGTCATCAGCTACGCCGAGAAGGAGGCCGCCAAACGCAGTCCCGGCTTTCGCGCGGACAGCATCCCGCTCGACGATCCCGACACCTTCGCGATGCTCACCAAGGGGCAGTGCGTCGGCGTCTTCCAGTTCGAGTCCGCGGGCATGCGCAACGTGATCGCCCAGCTCGGCCCCGAGTCGATCGAGGATTTGATCGCGGTCATCTCCCTCTACCGCCCCGGGCCGATGGAGTCGATCCCCACCTACATCCGCAACCGCCACAACCCCGGGCTCGTCACCTACAAGCACCCGCTCCTCAAGCCGATTCTCGACGTGACTTACGGGTGCATCGTCTACCAGGAGCAGGTCATGCAGATCTGCCGCGCGCTCGGCGGCTACTCCTACGGGCGCGCCGACCTCGTGCGCCGCGCGATGTCCAAGAAGAAGCACGATGTGATGGAGAAGGAGCGGGAGGTCTTCGTAGAGGGCGCGCAGGCCAACGGCGTGCCCCGCCAGACCGCGAACGAGATCTTCGACGAGATGAGCTCGTTCGCCTCCTATGCCTTCAACAAGTCCCACGCGGCGGCCTACGCCTTCGTCTCCTACGAGACGGCCTACCTCAAATGCCACTATCCGCGCGAGTTCATGGCGGCGCTGCTCACGAGCGTGCTCGACAACACCGACAAGGTCATCGAGTATATCGGCGAGTGCGGCCGCATGGGCATCAAGGTGCTGCCCCCCGACGTCAACATCAGCGGCGAGGGCTTCACGGTGAGCGGGGACGCGATCCGTTTCGGCCTGCTCGCGGTCAAGAACATCGGCCGGGGCTGCATCCGCGAGCTCATCGCCGAGCGGGAGGAGAACGGCCCCTTCCTCGACTTCTCCGACTTCTGCGAGCGGATGTACGGCAAGGAGACGAACAAGCGTGCGGTCGAAAGCCTCATCAAATCGGGCGCGCTCGACTGCGCCTGCAAGAACCGCCACAGCATGCTGGAGGGCCTCGAAGCGATCCTCGACGACATCGACGCGGCCGCCAAGCGCAATATTTCCGGCCAGATCAACCTCTTCGACAACCCCGACGTGGGGATCAAATCCGCCCACCAGCTTCCGCATGTGGAGGAATACGAGCCCTCCGAGCTGCTCGCGATGGAGAAGGAGACGACGGGACTCTATATCAGCGGCCACCCGATGGCGCGCTTTGCCGAGATGATCGAGCAGGAGCACTGCACGCTGATCGCCGACATTTCGAACGCCGAGGAGCGGGGGAGCCATATCGCCGACGGCGCGTCGGTGCGCGTGGCGGCGATCGTCTCCTCCAAGCGGCTCAAATCGACCCGCGGCGGGGAGATGATGGCGTTCGTCATGCTCGAGGACACGAGCGGCAGCATCGAGATGCTGGTGTTCCCAAAGGTGCTCACGCAGTATTCCCACAAGCTCGCGGAGGGCAGCGTCGTCATCGTGCGCGGCAGGGTGTCGATGCGCGAGGAGGAGGACGCCAAGCTGATCTGCGAGGCCGCCGCCTCGCCCGGCGAGCCGCTGCCCGAGGGTTCGTCCGCGGGGGCGGG
>ENA-UOIV01000958-UOIV01000958.1-human-gut-metagenome-genome-assembly--contig:-C59-NODE-958-length-27600-cov-6.685642_pt1 | contig 27600 bp, 22 predicted proteins | sample MGYA00242333_ERZ723880 | MGnify/ENA metagenome assembly ERZ723880 | reverse complement strand
CAGGCTCTTATTGATTCCTTAATATCATATGCACAATCTTTTGCCCGGTTTTAGCTCCTACATATTATAATAATGCCACATAAGGAGGGATTGCTATGGCAACTGTGAGAGGGCGTATACGCCGCTTGGAAAAGTACGTTGATGCGGCTTTCGAAAAATTTGTTTTCCACCATAAGATCCTAGGTTGCTTACTGATATTTATTGGAATCCCTCTGGCTACGCTGGCGGCAGTGTGTGCCTGCTCGGCCATCCTTGCGCTGCCCGTGGTATGGGTGTTGGGCCTGATGTGATCCACCGTAGGTGAAAGCCTGCCGTAACTCTAGATGGCGCGTTAAAAAATCACCCACATAAAAGGGTGATTTCGACCACTCTTTAGCTGGGAAATTTATTTAGCAATTTGTGCGGACAAAAGCCCACTAATTATGCTATAATAAATACTCAGTTGAAAGGAGGGGGCGACATGGGAACGGCTGTTCAGCCTAATCAGAGGGTAGAAAAGAGGCATGGAAAGCTCACAATTTTTACCAGCTATTTTTCTGGCGCTGGAAAGAGCTACCGGATGCTGGAGACGGCCAAGCGTGTTAAGCGGGCAGGTGTGGACGTGGCGGTGGGAGTGGTTTCCTGCGACCAGTGGCCCCAGACAAAGGCGCTGGCAGAAGGGCTTGAGAGGCTTCCCTGCAAAGCCGTCGCATGCGGCGGACAAACCGAGTATGAGCTTGACTTGGATGTATGCCTGAGGCGCCAGCCGCAGTTGCTGTTGATTGACGACCTTTCTCATCGAAATGTGGATGATACCCGCAACAAAAAAAGGTACCAAGATATTAAGGAGCTGTTAAAGGCGGGGATAGATGTCTACACTACATTGGATGTCCAGCATATTGAGAGCATTCAGGACACGGTTTCCGCCATAGTGGGAAGCGTGATTCCCGAACGGATTCCGGACGATGTGTTCGACCAGGCCGCACAGGTGGAATTTGTAGATATTGAACCAGAAACGCTTCAGAGGCGTCTGGCTGAACAGAATAAGAGAACGCTTCTGTCCAGTTGTTCCCTGCCGCAGTTGAGTGCGCTTCGGGAGATTGCTCTTCGCCGGTGTGCAGACCGCGCCGCACAATTCGCCCAAGGCAGGCAGAGTCCAGCAAAATACCGCACTGAGGAACAGATCTTGGTGTGCCTTTCTCCGTTTGAGTCCAATGAGAAGGTCATCCGCACTGCGGCCCGGATGGCAGGGGCGTTTCGATGCGGCTTTACTGCGCTGTTTGTTGAAACGAAGGACTTTCAATGGACACCCCAGGCAGACCAGGAGCGGTTGAAGGCAAATTTTCGCCTGGCGCAGCAGTTGGGTGCGTCTGTTGAAACGGTTTACGGCGATGATGTCGCCTACCAGATTGCAGAGTTTGCGAGGCTGTCCGGAGTAACAAAAATTGTGCTGGGACGTAGTGGAACGCCCGGTAGGACGCTGCTCCACCCACAGACGCTGACGGAACGGCTGATTGAATTGATTCCGGAGCTGGATATCCATATTATTCCGGACACTCAGACAAACCGACGGTTTGCGGCCAGGTACCGGGCTGTTATCCATGCGCCTTCCATATCTCTGCTGGATCTGATCAAAAGCGTACTGATCCTTGTTCTGTCCACCTTGGTGGGATTTGTATTTTACTATCTTGGCCTGAGCGAAGCAAATATCATTACGCTCTATATTCTGGGCGTTATGCTGGTTTCGGTGTTTACCAAAAGCTCTGTTTGTAGCTTGATTGCGGCCATCGTCAGCGTGTTGACCTTTAATTTTTTCTTTACGGAACCAAGATTTTCTCTGCATGCCTATGACAGCGACTACCCGGTCACATTTGTGGTCATGTTCCTGGCAGCGCTTTTGACTGGCTCTCTGGCAACTAGGCTGAAGTCCCACGCGGCGCGGTCGGCCCAGGTGGCCCGGCGGACTAGGCTGCTGTTTGAGACCAGCCAGAATCTGCAAAAGGCGGAAAGCCAGCGGGAGATCATCCAGATCACCGCCGGGCAGCTGCTGAAGATTTTCCAGCGGGATATTGTGGCGTACCCTGTAAATGGTGGGGAACTGGGCCAGCCGGAGGTTTTTCCGGCAAATGAGTCGCTGCCCGGAGATATGTACAGTTCGGAGAAGGAACGGCAGGCGGCCCACTGGGTCATGATGAATAACAAGCGGGCTGGCGCTGGGACAGAGACCCTCTCCGACGCCCGATGCACGTATCTGTCTGTCCGCATTGGGGAACAGGTATACGGTGTGGTGGGAATCGCCGCTTCAGATAAGGAACTGGATTCCATTGAAAACAGCCTGCTTCTTTCCGTGCTGGGTGAGTGCGCCTTAGCCCTGGAAAACCAGAAAAACCTGGAAGAGAAGGAGGCTGCCGCAGTTCTGGCAAAAAACGAACAGCTCCGGGCCAATCTGCTGCGGTCTATCTCCCATGACTTACGCACACCCCTGACCTCTATCTCGGGGAATGCCAGCAATCTCCTGTCCAACGGAGAGCTGTTTGACGCAAAGACCAAGCAACAGATGTATACCGACATCTATGATGACGCCATGTGGCTGATCAACCTGGTGGAAAACCTGCTGTCCGTCAGCCGGCTGGAAGAGGGCAGGATGAACCTGCGGCTGTCCACTGAGCTGATCGACGAGGTAGTGGCCGAGGCCCTGCGGCACATCAACCGGAAAAGTGCGGAATACCACCTGCATGTGCACAGCGGCGGGGAGTTTCTTTTGGCCCAGATGGATGCCAGGCTGATCGTGCAGGTGCTCATCAATATCATTGACAACGCCATCAAGTATACGCCCCCCGGCTCTGACATTGAAATTGGCTGGAAGCGGCAGGGCAAATGGATTTTGATTTCCATTGCGGACAACGGGCCTGGGATTCCGGATGAGGCCAAACCCCATATTTTTGAGATGTTTTACAGCGCGTCCAATCGGATTGCGGACAGCCGCCGGAGTATGGGGCTGGGACTGGCGCTGTGCAAAGCCATTGTCAACGCCCATGGCGGGGAGATTACGGTATCGGACAACGCGCCCCATGGGTCGGTATTCACATTTTCAGTACCAGCCGGGGAGGTAGAGCTGCATGAATAAACCACTGATTTTGGTCGTTGAGGACGATGCGCCGGTGCGCAATCTGATCACAACGACGCTGAAAGCGCATGATTACCGTTTCCTTACTGCGGCCAACGGGGAGTCGGCCATTCTGGAGGCCAGCTCCCACAACCCGGAGATCATGCTGCTGGATCTGGGGCTGCCGGATATCGACGGGGTGGAGGTAATCCGCCGGGTCCGCTCCTGGTCCCAAATGCCCATCATCGTCATCAGTGCCCGCAGCGAGGACGCGGATAAGATCGACGCGCTGGATGCCGGGGCGGACGATTATCTGACCAAGCCGTTCTCTGTGGAAGAGCTGCTCGCCCGGCTGCGGGTGACGCAGCGCCGCCTGACAGTCCTCCAGGCCGGGGTGGCAAATACAGAGCCTGTGTTTACCAATGGGAAATTGAAGGTGGATTATGCTGCAGGCTGTGCCTTCCTGGATGGGGAGGAGCTTCATCTGACACCCAGTGAGTATAAGCTGCTGTGCCTGTTGTGCAGGAACGTGGGCAAGGTGCTGACCCATACCTTTATCACGCAGCAGATCTGGGGAAGAAGCTGGGAGAACGATGTAGCATCCCTGCGGGTATTCATGGCGACCCTTCGTAAAAAGCTGGAAAAGGAACCCGGTTCGCCCCAGTATATCCAGACTCATATCGGGGTAGGCTACCGGATGCTGAAGGTGGAATAACGGGACAGCCCGCCGGAAGGAAATACCGTTCCTGAGGGCTTGGTATTCTGCCTTCGAAATGAGAGCGCCCTGTCGGCATAGGTCCGGCAGGGCGCTTTGCTGTGGCCGGTATGTGTCCGGAACAGACAAAAATAGTTCCTGCAGTTGGCTGCCGGGGCTGATGCTTTTTTAACAGGAAGCCATTATGATAAGTAGGGGAGCACGGGAATGTCCCTCTGCCGGAGCAAAGGATGGGAGGCCTGTACATATGGGGCAAAAGAAAATGCTGGTTCTGACGATGCTGTGCATCTCGCTGTTCCAGATGGGAATGGTAGGGTTGGCACCCGTGGTGTCCGCGGTGGTGGATGCCTTCCCTGGCACATCGGCGCTGGCTGCGCAGATGGCCACCACCTTTTTGAACCTGGTGCTGGTGGGAGTTGCGTTGCTGTCAGGCACAATTTCCCGGCATTTTGGGCGCCGGAAAATGTGTGCCGGCGGGATGCTGCTGTTTGCACTGGCGGGGATATGCGGTGCTTTTTTCACAGTGGGGCTGTGGGGGGTGTTTGTTTGGTCGGCTTTTTTGGGGGCCGGGACCGGGCTGTTCGTCCCGGCGGTGTCCAGCATGATGATCGACTATCTGGATGACGGGGAGCGCAGTGCGGTGGCCGGACTTCAGACAGCTTTTGTCAACTTGGGAGGTATGGCTTTGAGCTTTCTAGCCGGGCTGCTGGCGGGGACGGTATGGAGCAACGCTTATCTGGTGTTCCTGGCTGCGGTGCCGGTGTTTTTCCTGTGCCTGTGCGGTCTGCCCCGGGAGAAAGCTGCGCCGGGAAAGGCTGATAGAGGTTGGAGATCCGGTAAGCTCCCCCGGGCGGTGTGGCTGGCCGCCCTCCAGACCTTTTTGTTTGCTGTGCTCTATTTTGCCTTTTCCACCAATATCTCGCTGCTCTTGGTGGAGCGGGGAGTGACAGACACGGCCATGTCTGGAATAGCCACGGCCATTTTTATGCTGGGCGGCTGCCTGTTCGGCTTTGTGTTTACCAGGCTTCTGGGGCTATGCAAAGGATGGACCGCCTGTTTGGCTTTTGTTTTGCTGGCGGCCAGCTATCTGGTAATCTATTGCTTCGACGGTATCGTTCCATTGCTGGCGGCCGCCTTTGTGGGGGGCGGCAGCCTCAGTGTCATATTTCCATTCTTTTTGGTCACGATCGCAGGCCAGGTAGATCCGACAGTTTCTGTCATGGCATCCTCTCTCATTCTCTCGGTAGGGCCAAACCTAGGCTCCTTCGTCTCGCCTATGATTCTGACCAACCTATCTAGACTTTTGTTCGGTCCTGGGGTATCGGGACGCTTCCTTTTGGCCGCCATTTTGGCGGTCAGTCTGGCTGGTGTTCTGTTTGCCCTAGGGTTGAAGAAGAGGGGGGCAGCTATAAAATGAGAATGGATATGGAAACAAACCAAGCGGCCCTGGCTTTTGCCAGGGCCGCTTAGGTTTGGGATTACAGTTCCGCAGGACCGGCAGGCCGGAATTTTTCCTGGTATTCCATCAGCTTGAAGGAGAGCATCAGTTGCAGGGCGGTCTCGTCATCCTTCAGGTCCAGGCCAGTGAGCTCCTGAATCTGGGCGATTCGATATTTGACGGTGTTCACATGGACCGATAGCTGTTCCGCCGCTCCAGATTTGCTCCGGTCGCAGCTTAGATAGGCCCGGAGAGTGTCCAGCAGCTCCGGCCCGTTGTTTTTGCAGTGCTCGATAAGCTGGAATAGCTCTGGCAGGCACAGGGCAGGCAGAGCGTCATTTTTCAGGCACAGCTCCGAGATATAATAAATGGAATACTCCCGGTAGGCATAGAACGGCGCGCCTGGATGGACGCGGCTTCCCAGCTCAATGGCCTTGGACGCTTGATACCCTGCGTCCCGGAGCTGGGTCACTGAGGCCTGAGCGTTGCTGATCCCTACGACCAGGTCGTACTGGCGCAGCGAGGGGAGCAGCGGAGCCAGAAATTTTCCAAAGTCCCGGACAGGCCGGGCAGAGGATACCAAGGCAAAGACGATATTCTGGTACAAAAAGCTGTGGCATCCGGGTAGCGTGGCCTGAACCTCAGCGGCAAAATCAGAAAACGAGACCCGGTGGGGGGCCAGTGTATCTCGCAGCGTAAAGACCAAGGCATAGAGATGAGGCGGAAAGGTGATGCCAAGTTCCCGTTGCCGCCGCAATACCTCCTCCGGCTCCCCCAGAAGATTGTCCAGAATGTCCCGGAGAAACCGCTCTGTCTGGTCTGCACGCCGCTTGGGCCGGCTGCCCTGCTGATGCCAGAGAGAGATCGTGAGCAGATTGCCCAGCAGTTCGGCAATGCTGATGTCCTGTTCGTCAAGGGGACGACCTAGCTGGAGAATATGAAGATACCCGATGACGGCGCCGCCGACCATTAGGGCTTTATACAGGATGGGCGGCATATGCCCGTCTCCGCTGGCGGCGGCCAGGGAGGCGGCGGGATGCCACAAGGCGTCCAGCTCTGTGTCGGGATGCCCCACAGGCAGGTATTCCGAAATAAAAAATTCCCGGTAGGTGGGGCTGGACACCTTCTCCGGACTGGTACAGCATAAGATCTTCTGTTCCCGGTCTGTCACCAGGATCGGGCACTTTAGGGCCCGATACCCCTCTTCCACCAGCTCTGGGATAGACCGGCATTTCAAAAGGGAGCGGGAGACTTCTGTAGCCAAGGAGGATTTACACCCCAGATCGTAGGCGGAGTTGAGCAGAGCCAGCAGCGTGTCGGTCAAGGTGGCTCCATACACGGCAATGACGGCCCGGTTTTGAAAAAATACCGGATCCGCGGTCACATAGGGCTCCACCACACAGCAGATGGGCGGCAGGTCCAAGTGGGGATCGAACTGCTTGAGTTGCCAGTAGTTGCACAGGTAGGCGGTGTCAGGCTTGAGCTCCTGCTGCCCGGGCAGAAAGGGGATGGGCAGAACCTGAATGTCGGAAATCACCTGTCTCTGGGTCACATTGTAGGTTTGGATGGGCAGATTCCGGCCCAACTCCCGCGCCAGTACGTCAAAGGAAAGATACATACGGCAGACCTCCGCTCTCTGTGGGATAGGCCCCGGGCCATACGGCCTGGGGCTTGTCATCATTATACACGAGCTGGCGGCTCGGCGCAATCCATTTGTTCAAACCAGACAAATTGGCCAGGACAGACAAAATTGCTCCGCAGGCTGTCTGTGAAAGACAACGACAAGGGGCCTTCGCTCTTTTATACTAAATTTATCAATTTTGGAACAGAAAAGAGTGATGACATGAACTGGAATACAGGTTCGCTGGAAGAACAGGTGGGGCGCTGGGAGGATCAGCGGGATATCAAGAATCTCATGGGCATCTATGTCAACCATATTATCATGAATATGGATGCCGAAATTTTCGATGCCCTGTGGTCATCCAGAGACGACGTGTGCTACGGCGACAACGACGGCTGGTATGTGGGTCCAGATGCGGTGCGCGGCTATTATCAAGCCGTCCGCGCCCGCAACGCCTTGGTGGCGGAGCTGCTGCAAAGAAAGTTCCCCCAGGAGATCGGCCAGAGGACGGCGGAGGAAAACTTCGGCATCGGCACCTTCCGGGATTTTCCCGTAGCCTGCCCGGTGATCGAGGTGGCGGAGGACGGGGAGACGGCAAAGGGCCTCTGGTACTGTTGGGGCAGTCAGGCTCAAGTGCTCTCCTGCGGCCCCACCGCCAGCTGGACCTGGGGGTATTACGCCGCGGACTTTGTCCGGGAGGGGAATGGTTGGAAGCTCTGGCACTTGCAGATCACCAACGACGTGGACGCCCGCTGCGGCACCGACTGGGGCCAGCCTGCCCAGCCGCTGCCCGAGCTGCCGGAGTTTGCCCCTCTGAAGGACTTCACCATGCCGGCTTACTCCATGGCCCGGCCCAACCGGGTGCAGTACAGCGGCCGGCGGCCGCTGACTGGATCGCCCCGGATACCGGAGCCCTACCACACGTTTGCCGACACCTTCAGCTACGGTGTCTGAGAGGAGGTACATAGATGGAACGGAATGAACTGGCCCTGGAACAAGAAATGCGCCGTGTCTGGGATGTGGAGCAGATCAAGCAGCTGATGCACAAGCGGGTGTTCCTCCAGACCTGGGACCGCCGCCAGGAGGAGCTGGACACCCTGTGGGTGACGGAGCCCGAGCGGAAAAAGACCGCCTCCTACGGCTCCAACTGGGGCTACTACGTGGGTATGGAGGCCATCCGGGGCTACTATGTAGACGCCCACCAGGCCCATCTGGAGGAACAGCGCGCCGCCAATGGGGCAGAGGAGCTGAACCTAGGCAATATGTATGCCCATCCCCTGACCACCGGGCTGGTAGAGGTGGCGCGGGACGGGCAGACCGCTAAGGGCCTGTGGTACTCCATCGGCAACGAGGCCATGGCTCGGCCCGATGGCACCGCCCATGTTCAGTGGATGCTGGGCAAAGTGGCGGCGGATTTTGTCCGAGAAGCGGACGGCTGGAAGCTTTGGCACATCGTGGTATCCACCGACGTGGACTGCCAGGCGGGCCACGACTACGGCGAGTACCCGGTGTATGAGGACTGGTCCGCCGAGTCCCGGAACCCGGTGCGCCGGGAGTTTGGCCGGCCTATCGTGGAGAGGCTCACCCACGACGTGACCTTTAACTGGTGGGATGACTATCCCCCCATGCCCCCAAAGAACTATGAGACATGGAGCGACGACATCAGCTACGGCCCCGAGGGCTACCGGCCCCCGGCCGTCGTCGGCATGAGAGCCGGAGAAGGGAGGAACTGGAGATGAAAACACATCTGAGCCTGGAGCGGCGGATCCATAACGCGGCGCTGAGCCAGGAGGCGGAAAACGTCAAGGCCCGGCACCAGTATCTCCACGCCCGTTGCGACGGAGCCACGGAGTATGACCAGCTATGGGTGCATACAGAGGACTGTGGCTGGGGCCACTTCTTCGGTTGCATGGTGGGCTTTGACCAAGTCTGGCACGGGAACATCACCGACTATGAGCGTATGGGGATGGAGCGGTGGATGCAGATGATCGACCTCTACCCGGAGATCGCCGGGAAGGATTTCCGGCCCCTGATGGAGTGCTCCGTTCACACCCTGACCTGCGATGTGATTGAGGTGGCCGACGACGGCAGGAGCGTCCGGGGCTCCTTCGTCACCCCTGGTGCCATCCACTCCACACTGGACCCCGACGGGGCCAAGTGGTGCCATATCATGTGGGAGCGGTACGGGTCCGACTTCGTGATCGATGAGACAGACGGACGGCTGAAGTACCTCAACGAGCAGGTGTGCCCCGATATCATGTCCGACTTGGACTACCGGGACTGGGCTGCCGAAGAATACGCCCGCCGTACGGATCCCGACGCGCCCCCGCCCCCTCCGGTCACCGCCGGGATGCCCGCTGTGACCTATCCCGGTCCATGGCACAGGCCGTACAGCCTGCTCCAGCCGCCTCAGCGGGACGTGATGTGGCCGGAGCCCTACGAGACGCTGGACCAGGATCACCGCTATAACGATCCCCGCATCCCGGAACACCAGCCGGGCCGGTGATGCCCCAGGAAAAGGAGATAATGATGAACACTAAGTATCCCAAGCTGCTCCGTCCAATCACCCTGGCGGGGCTGACGCTGAAAAACCGCATCTTCTCCGCACCCACCTCGCTGTCAGAGCTGGGGCCGGACACCAAATATACTCGGGAAGGCATCGAGTATTACAAGCTTCGGGCCGCCGGCGGGGCGGCGGTGGTCTGTGTGGGCGAGGTCATTGTAGATCTTCAAAACGGTAAGTCCCACCCGGAGCAGATCGGCATTGACGACCCCAAAAACGCCAGCAGCTTCTGCAAGCTGGTGGATGCCATCCACTCCCAAGGCGCGGCGGCCTCCGCTGAACTGGACCACGGTGGAGCCTTATGTGCACCGGAATTTCTGGGCAAAACTCCCGCCGGGCCCTCGGCCTATGTGGACGACTGGGGAGACGAGGTCCGGGCCATGAGCGAGGAGGAGATCGTCCACGCGGCCAAAATGTTCGGCCAGGCCGCGGCGAATGCCAAGCACTACGGTTTTGACATGGTCACCGTCCACGCCGGTCACGGCTGGCTTATCCACCAGTTTTTGAGCCCCCTGACCAACTTCCGCCAAGACCACTGGGGGGGAACGCCGGAGAAACGGCTGAATTTCCTGCTGCTGTGCATCGACGAGATCCGCGCCGCAGTGGGCAAGAATTTTCCCATCGAAGTGCGCATCTCCGGCAGCGAGCGCACGGAGGGAGGCTACGGCCTGGACTACGGCGTCCAGATCGCCCAGGCCCTGGACGGCAAGGTGGAACTCATTCACGTCTCAGCCGGCACTCAGCAGGTGGAGTACTCCTGTGTGAAGATGCACCCCGGCCCCTTCGAGCACGACATGGAGAACCGGAATCTGGCTGCGGAGATCAAAAAACACGTCAAGACCCCGGTGTGCTCCGTGGGCGCTTACAACTTCCCGGAGCAGATGGAGGACGCCATCGCCAGCGGCGACGCGGACTGTATCGCCATCGGCCGGGGCCTGGTAGCCGATCCCTTTCTGCCCAAGAAAATCATAGAGGGGCGGGAGGATGAGATCACGCCCTGCCTGCGCTGCTCGGACTGTATGAGCTCCATGATCGCCTTCCGGGGAATGCGGTGCGCGGTCAACCCCATCATCGGCCGGGAGTGCGACTTTTTCCACCCCCTGCCCGTCAATCGCCGGCGGAGGATTCTCATTGCCGGGGGCGGCCCGGCGGGAATGGAGGCGGCCCTCATTGCGGCGGAGAAGGGCCACAGCGTGGTGCTGTGCGAGGCGCGGGATAAGCTGGGCGGCGCGCTGAAGTTCGCCGATAATGGCGCCCCCAACAAGCTGACCATGAAACGCTATCGGGACAGCCAAATCCGCAAGGTGCTGGCTCATCCGGATATCGAAGTACGGCTGAATACCACGGTGGACGCATCCGTCGTAGATGAGGTCAGGCCTGACGTGCTCATTGCCGCAGTGGGCGGCCGGCCGGTGACGCCCCCCATCCCCGGCGTGGAGGGGGACAACGTGTTCTTCGGCGCGGATCTGATGCCGGATACTCCCCTGGGCAAGCGTGTGGTGGTCATCGGCGGGGGGATGATCGGCTGCGAGGAGAGCGTCTACCTCAGCGACCTGGGCCATGAGGTCACCATCGTGGAGCTCCAGGACGACATTGCCGCCGACTGCCTGAAGTACCCCTTCCTGTGGCTCCACCACGAGGTGGAGGCCCGGGCCATCCGGGTGCTCACCAGCGCCGGCTGCACGGCCATCACCGGGGACAGCGTGACGGTGAAGCACCTGGACAGCGGCGCGGAGGAGACCTTCCCCTGCGACAGTGTGGTGCTGGCCGCCGGGATGCGCTCCCGCAGCGACGAGGTGGAGGCCCTGCGCCCTCTGTGCTCCACCTTCTATGTGGTGGGCGACGCGCGCCAAGCCAAAAATGTCATGATGGCGGTCCGGGACGGATATGACGCTGTGGTGGACCTGGGGCTGTAAACCTATGCTGTCATCGCCATAAAGTCCAAAGGAAAGAAAGGTGATAATAAAAATATGCAAGAAAAAACGATTTCCAGAGGCGTCTGGATGGTCAAAGAAAGCCAGGCGCTGTCCCGCCTGACCATCGCCGAAGGGGCTTCCATTGCAGCCCCGGAGGGAAAGTACCTGACCCTGACGGTAAACGGCGTGACTTGTACACCCAGGCCCGGAACCTATGAGGGAGACGTATACCTGACCGTATCAGATAACTTCACCCGCACGTCCCTCCGGTTTGGAGAGAAGACAGTGAGCAATTTCCATGCCGCCGTCATCCTGGATGACGGACGAATTGTGGAGAGTAGCTCCGTCTTGGCGGCCCTTCAAGGAGGACAATTCAGCGATAAGAAAGCCCAAGGGGTCCGTATCGAGTCCAGAGAGTGGGATTTTAACGGCTTTTACATCACCGGCGATTCCCAATATGAGATCTCCAACACCGTCATCGCCCTGGAAGGGGACGGAACGGACGATTTTGTAGGTATGGGCGCGGCCATCGCCGCTGCGGGAAACGCGGAGGTGACCATCCGCAACACGGAGATCCATACTAAGGGAATCGGCCGGGGAACGCTGTTCGTGGGGGAAAACGCCAGGGTGACCATGGACGACTGCCAACTCCACGCCGAGGCCAAGGAACCCACCCCCGAGGAACTGGAGGCGGGCCGGGCCATGGAGCGTATGATGGAGCCGCCCTGGTCCATCGGCCTGCGGGGTAACGTCCGCACTCTAAACTTGGCGGGCAACGGGGTGCTGACGATGAACCGCTGCCACTGCACCTGTGACCGCTGGGGTGTGCTGTCCATCGATGGAGCGCGGCTCAACCGCATGTATGTGAACGATTCCCTGGTGGAAATCACCGGAGACAACGGCTATGGCTGCTTCTGCATCGCGGACGACATCATGTTCGACTATGATTCCATCGACGAGCCGGGCTGCCTGAATGTGATCGACCACTCCACCTTCAACGTGGCCTACACCGGGGCGCTGATGAGCCTGGGCAACGGCTGTGTGGAGTTCAAAAACGGAGCGGTGGTCAACTCCAAGCGGTTTGGTGTGTTTTGTCATCGGCACAACGGCGGCTGGCTGAAAATAAACTCCGGCGCGCAGTTTCACACAGATGCCTCCTGTATGGTGGTCAAAGGCTCCAACCTGCACATCGAGCTGGACGAGGCGGTGATGGAGGCAAAGAATGGCACCATTCTTCAACTCATGGACAACGACGATGTGGGTATGTGTGACGACCCCTTCCTCATCCCCGTGGGCGAGGTGGACGTGCGGGACGACCGGGACCTGGCCACGGCCATCCCGAACGAGGATATTTTCGTGAAGATCGCCCATATGGAGGTTACCGGGGATTTTCTCAACTCCACCACAAATTTCCGGGCCTGCAACCGCCGCCAGCCCAAACCAGCGGACTGCCCGCCGCCACCGCCGCCTCCTCCTGGCGCCGAAAAACTGCGGGGTTTCCTCGGTGATGCGCTCATGGGAGCCAAAAACCTGGACATCTACATCGAAAACGCCACCGTGAACGGCGTGATCTCAGCGGCCAACGCCTTTTACAAGGACGGCCTGACCCAGATCACCAAGAACAACTGCCAGGAACTGTCCAACATCACCCAGATCCCCGCCCCTCCCGTCAACAACGGGGTCATCGTCACCGTGGCCGACGGCGGCGTGTGGAACGTCACCGGAGACTGCTATCTGACCAAACTGACCATCGCCAAGGGCGGCAGGATGACGGGTATCCAAGGGAAAAAGCTGACCATGACGGTGGATGGTACGGAAAGGGGGGTGGAACCCGGCGAATACACAGGGCTCATTCAGCTGACCATCGCGTAAACGAATCAAAAAAAGAGAGGAAGCGTTTTGTTATGACAAGCGTAGCAGTCTCCGCGATCCTGTTTATTCTGTCCTTCGTTGTTCTGATGGTTCTCGTGATGAAGGGGGTCAACCTGATTCCCGCCGCCATCATCGGCAGCCTCATTCTCTCCTTCGCTGTGGAAGGCGGCCCCGTCAACGCGCTACTGACCCTGTTCTCCGGCGGAGCGGGCGGCTATTGTACCAACCTATTTATCGCCTTCATGTTCGGCGGCATGTTCAGCGCCTGTATGATCGGTACCGGCTCCGACGTGGTGCTGGGCCGCATGCTCATTAACAAATTTGGCACTAACTTTGCCGTGTTCAGCTTGGCTATCTTCGTGGCCATCTGCGGCTTTGTGGGCATCCAGTCCTGGCCTTTCCTGGCGGCCGTGTTCGCCTTCTCCCTGATGAAGGCCGCCGACCTGCCCCTGAACGTGGCCTGCGTGGTGATGGTGGGCATCAACTCCGCCTTCTCCTTCATGATGCCTGGTTCTCCCACCATCCCGAACCTCATCGCCTCCCAGGCCTATGGTACCACCATGTACTCCGGTGCCGCCGTCGGCGTGGTGATGTGCGTGGTGCAGGTGGCGCTGGTTCTACTCTATGTAGAATTCCTAATGGTGCGCAAGTATCGCAAGCTGGGCATCGGTTACAAGCCTTCCCCTGCCGAAGCGGGGATGCGGGCGGATGCGGCCGATCTCGCTGAGGATCAAATGCCCTCCTTTGTAGAGGCTATCATCCCCCTGCTGGTGGTAGTGATCGTCTGCCCTGTGCTTCAGTTCGGCTTTCAGATTGAGTCCACTCCCGCCACCGTCATCGCCCAGATTGCTGCCATTGTGGTCTGCCTGCTGCTGAACATCCGGCGGGGCTTCCACAAGCGTCTGGCCAAGACCCTGACCAATGGCTGTGTTCAGACGGCGGTACCCCTGCTGATGGTGTGTGCCATCGTGGGCTACTCCACTCTGATCTCCAATACAGCCTTCTTCAATGCCGCTATGGATGCCATTGGCAGCATGAACGTCAGCCCCTATGTGATGGTGGTCATCGGCACGGCCCTGTTCGCCGCGCTGAGCGCCGACTCTATGGGCGGCATCTCCGGCGCGGTGGGCACCGTTGGCGCCAAGGCCATCGCCGCCGGCGCCAACGCGGGGCTGGTCCACCGCCTGACCCTGGCCGCCGCCACCACCTTTGACTCCATGCCCTTTTCCAGTATGCTCAATGTCTCCATGAGCTTCCTGGGCCTGAGCCACAAGGACGTGTACAAGCAGATCGTGGTGGTGCAGATCGGCGCTACCTCGGCCGCCACCATTGTGGGCATGGTCATTGCAATGATCCTTGGCTGAATCCTGTCAGGAAGCAGTTGTGTTTCCTTTTCTGCACGCAAGGGGCGGCAGCACAGAACCGTGCTGCCGCCCCTTGGCGGTTTTGGTAATCCGGAAGGTGGCCCGGGCGTAATGTTAACGGGACTGGGAAAGCAAGGTGGCTGCGTGGCTGCCAGCCAGAAAGCCGCTGGCAAAGGCCCAGGCCAGGTCGTTGATGATCTGCACTTTTACTCCGCCTTGATTGAGAAAGCGTCCTGAGGCAAAGTCTCCGGTGACATAGAGATTTTCCATGGCCGTGCCGTCCGGGCGCAGAGCGCGGCAGCACGGGTCCACTGGCACGCCGCCAAAGGCGCCGTCCGTAGCCATGGAGCACCGCAAGGCGTAATAGGGGGCGCGGCAGAGTGGGACCAGTTCTTCGCCCTGTTTGCAGAAGTCCGTGTCCCAGCCTTGGGCGCACATGGCGTTGTAGTGCGAAACTGTCTCGGCAAGAGACTGGGGATCTACCCCCATTTTGCCGGCCAGCGCCTCCACCGAGTCCGCCTGGTAGAGGGCAAAAGGGTATTCCTTCGCTGCGGCGTCCATATCTGCTTTCCAGTCCTTGGGGAATTCCACGCCGCCGAAGATGCCCCGCTGACCGCCGCCTTTGGCCCGTTCAACCGCGTGCGCAATACAGTTGGCGTCAAACAGGGTGAAGGATATTCCGCCCGGCTGCTCCCGCAGTGAGATGGCCGTGTCAAAAAAGCCTTTGCGGGGGCCGGTCTGCTCGTTGATCCATCGTTTCCCGTTCTGATTGACAAAGATGACCGAGGGGTCAAACAGCATGGCTCCCAGCGTCTGATAGGGCGTACCGTCCGCCGCCATGAGCAGAGGGCCCATGAGCCGCAGGCAGAAGCTGTCATAGTCCAGCTTCGCCCCGACCTGCCTGGCCAGCCGGAGTCCGTCTCCGGTGTATTTGGGACTGCGGTGGGGACTGCGCACCGGAGACATAGCGGCGAATTTAGGATCTACCCGCTCCAGCAGCTGTTGGTCTCCGATCCAACTCCCGGTGGCCAGGACACAGGCCCGGCAGGTGATGCGGGTCATCCCTCCGGCATCCCGTACCAGCGCGCCGGTCACCAGATCCTGGTGGGAAAAAAGCTCCACGGCCTTGTGTCCAGTGAGAATTTCTACCCCTAGCCGTTGGCACAGGGCTGTCATCTGGTCCACCACAAACTTTCCCGTGCCGCCCTGCCTACCCCGGCGCATCTGCTTAAACACGGGGATTACCGGGCCGTTGGGACCATCAAAGATATAGGTCCCCTCCCGGAACTGATCCTCCACGCGCTCTCCGGTATCGCACAGCCAGTCAAAAAATGCTCCGGTGGCCTGAAAGCAGTTTCGGGCCAGCTGGGGATCCAGCTTCCAATAGGTGTCATCCATAGCCCGGCGCACGCTGTCCTCCAAGATGTCCGGGATGCCGCGCTGCTGCTGCCAGCGGCTGTTGTAGATTTTGAAGTCTGCGGCGTACCAGGCGCCTCCACCGGGTTTGGGGCCTTTTTCCACTACAATAACCCGTTTCCCGGATAGCCAGGCCGCCCGGGCGGCAGCCACCAGTCCGGAGCCGCCCCCGCCAAGCACCAGCAGGTCGCAGTCTTTTTCCAAGAGGGGGTGAAGGGCGGGAAGCGCCGGGGGCGCATTTAGGTCGATGGGCGCCCCCTCGTTGCAAATCACAGCGCAGGTCCCGCAGGAGACGCACTGGGCTTCGTCGATGACCGGTCTGTCCTCCGTCAGACGGATAGCGCCCACGGGGCACTCCACCTTGCACTTTTGACAGGCCACGCAGTTTTCCTGAATATAGTAGGCCATATTCTGGTTCACCTCATATCACAAAATGAGTCCCCTGCCGCTGAGAAACGGCGGCAGGGGACTGCTTTCACCGGCGTCGGCGGCGCTTGCCCGCGCTGGCCAGCCGGCGGTACGGGTCGCCAATGCGGCGATCCTCCAGAATGGGATCATATCCGGCTTCCTCCTGCGTCCGCTGCCTCCGGCTGGTGATAGCCCCAAAGATCAGGAGCGCCGCCAGGCCGATGCCGCCCGCCAGAGGCGGGATGGAGGGCACGGCCTTGGCTGCATTGTCCCGGGCCAGTTGGGCAGCAATCGCCTGTTCTTCGCCAGAGACGGAAGGAGCTGTTGCTGCGGCTGTTCCCAATGCCAGGCACAGGCAGACGACGAGCAGGAGCAAAGCAGTCAGCCATCGGTTACAGTTCATTGATTTCCCTCGCATAATGGCAGGCCACAAAGTGCTCCGGCTGAACTTCCTCGTACTGAGGCAGCTCCTGGCGGCACCTGTCCTTGGCATAGGGACAGCGGTTGGCAAAGCGGCAGCCGGGCTTTGGGTCCACCGGACTGGTCAACTCTCCCTGCATGATGATGCGGCTGCGCTTGCGCCGGATGGAGGGCACGGGGATGGCGGACAGCAGGCCCTTCGTATAGGGGTGGAGCGGAGCCTGGAACAATTTTTTCGACGGACATTTTTCCACCATGGAACCCACGTACATCACCAGGATATCATCGGAGATGTGCTTGACCACCGACATATCATGGGTGACAAAGATATAGCTGAGATTTTTCTGTTCCTGTAGGTCCTGCAACAGATTGAGCACCTGGGCCTGGATAGACACGTCCAGGGCGGATACCGGCTCGTCACAGACGATGAATTGCGGGTCCACCGACAGGGCCCGGGCAATGCCGATGCGCTGGCGGCGGCCGCCGTCCAGCTCATGGGGATAGGCGTAGGCGAAGCGCCGGGCCAGGCCCACCGTATCCATCAGCTCAAACACCTTACGCTCTGTCTCCGCTTTGCCCCGGCACAAGCGGAAGGTGCGGATGGGATTGGCGATGAGCTCGAACACTGTATACCGGGGATTGAGGGAGGAAAAGGGATCTTGGAAGATGATCTGCATCTTTTTCTGCAGCTCCCGCCTGGCGTGGCCTTTGGCAAAGGTGATATCCTCCCCTTGGAAGAAGATCTTGCCGTCGGTGGCGGAGGTGAGGCCCAGGACCGTCCGCCCCAAGGTAGACTTGCCGCAGCCAGACTCGCCCACAACGCCTAAGGTCTTACCTGCGTTTAGGGTGAAGCCCACGTTGTCCACGGCGTGGAGCTTGCCCCGGGGGGTGTCAAAATATTTCTTCAAATGCTCGACACGGAGGATCTCTTGACTCACTGGGAATCACCCACCTTTCCTGTGGCGCCGCGCCCCGGAAGACCCTCGGCTTGGCACCGGCGGCACTGGCACAGGTGGCCAGGGGAAATTTCCCGCAGCGCAGGCGCTCCACTCCGGCACTGGTCCACCGCATAGGGGCACCGGGGATGAAATTTGCAGCCGTCCGGGAGGTTGGCCGGGTCAGGCATCAAGCCCTGGATAGGCTTGAGCCGGTGTACGTCGTTTTCCAGGGAGGGCAGAGAGCCGAACAGCCCTTCTGTGTAGGGATGGGCCGTGTGCTCGAAAATATCTTCCAGACTGCCGTACTCCACGATCTCGCCGGCGTACATGATGGCCACCTTGTCGCAGGTCTCCGCCACCACCCCCAAATCGTGGGTAATCAGCAGCATGGAGGAGTCCATTTTGGTTTTCAGCTCTGTCATCATGTCCAGCACCTGGGCTTGGATGGTCACATCCAGGGCGGTGGTGGGCTCGTCGGCGATGAGCAGCTTAGGCGAGCAGGCCAGCGCCATGGCGATGACCACCCGCTGCTTCATCCCGCCGGAGAACTGATGGGGATAGTCGCTGCCCCGTTCGGCGGGGATGCCTACCAGCTCCAGCATCTCCCGGGCCTTTTCCACCGCTTCGCGCTTGGATTTTTTCTCGTGGATGCGGATGACCTCAGCGATCTGGTCCTCCACCCGGAAAATGGGATTCAGGGCAGTCATAGGGTCTTGAAAGATCATGGAGATGGCGGAACCCCGGATGGAAAGCAGCTCATCGTCCGTCATCTCCAGAATATTCCTTCCGGCGAACAAGATCTGGCCCGACTCAATTTTCCCCGGCGGGGACTGGATCAGGTTCAAAATGGCCAGGGCAGTGGTTGTCTTCCCAGCGCCGGTTTCTCCTACCAGACCCAGCGTCTCGCCAGCATCGATGGCCAGGTCAATGCCGTTGACGGCGTGCACATCCGCGTCCATGGTCTGAAAGCGGACGGACAAATCTTTAATCTCAAGCAGATGTTCCATTGTCGTTCCGCCTCCTTACTGCTTCAGCCGGGGGTCCAGCGCATCCCGCAGTCCATCACCCATAACGTTGAAGGCAAAGACGGTCAGCAGGATGGCGATACCCGGGAAGGTGATCATAGGCCAAAAGGTGGTAATGAATTCCTGTCCGTCGCTCATGATCGAACCCCACTCCGCCGTGGGAGACTGTACGCCCAGGCCAATGAAGGACAGCCCAGAAATTTGAAGAATGTTGCCGCCGATGCGCATGGTGGAGTCCACAATCAGCGGAGAGAGGATGTTAGGCAAGATCTCGTGGAAGATAATTTTCAGCTGGCTGGAGCCGGTGGCCTTGGCTGCCTCCACAAACTCCTGGCTGCGGATTTGGAGGACTGTGGCCCGTATCATCCGGATCGCGGGGGCCACGCCGCTGACGGCGATGGCGATGGCGGTGTTGACCTCGCCGATGCCCAGCAGGGAGGAGATGCACACCGCCAGCAGCATCCCGGGGATACACATGAGGATATCGCAGATGCGCATGATGACAGATTCATACCAACCTCCGAAGTATCCGGCGGTAGCCCCCAGCCCGATGCCGATGATAAGGGAGAACACCAGCGCCATCAGGGAAATGAGCAGGGACACCCGTGCGCCATAGATGATGCGGCTGAACAAATCCCGGCCATAGTTGTCCGTCCCCATCAGGTGCTCCAGGCTGGGTGAGGCCAGCCGGTCTGTGGAGATGGCCGCCGGGTCATAGGGAGCGATGAAATTGGCGAACACAGCCATCAGAATCAGAAAGACGGCCAGACCCATGCCGAACACAGCCAGCTTATTGCGCTTGAAGCGGCGCCAGATGTCCACAAACTGGCTGTGGCGCTCTAAGGTTTCTACTGTGGGGGCCGCAGCTTTTTTGGAAAACATCAGGCCACCTCCTTGGTGGCGCTTGCCCTGCGCCGGCGGCCCGCATTCTCGTATTGGGACTTGATGCGCGGGTCCACAAAGGCATAGGCGATATCTACCACCAGATTGATTACACACACAAAGATGGACAACACCAGCACGGTCCCCTGGATGGTGGGGAAATCCCGGGTGTTGATGGCGGACAGCAGAAGCATTCCGATGCCTGGAATGGAAAAGACAGATTCAATGATAAAGGAGCCGCCGACCACCATGGTCAGCTGGGCACCCACCACTGTGAGCACCGGAATCATGGCGTTGCGCAGGGCGTGGTTGAAGATGACGGACCGCTCCTTGACGCCTTTGGCACGGGCGGTGCGGATATAGTCTTGGTTGATGACGTCCAACATGCTCGTGCGGGTGATGCGGGCCACCAGAGAGACCGGACTCAACGCCATGCACACCACAGGCAGGACAATTTCCCGCCAGCTGCCAACGCCCCAGGAGGCGGGGAACCACCCCAGATGGAGGCAGAAAATCAGCATGGACATCAGGGCCACCCAAAAGCCAGGAGCGGCCGAGAAGATGACGGCAAACGTAGTAGCGGCATAGTCCACAAGGGTATATTTTTTCACTGCCGACAAAATCCCGATGCCTATGCCGAATACAATGGTGATCAGACAGGACAGCAGGCCCAGTTTGACAGTGATACCCATACGGCTGCTGAAAATCATGCTGGACACGGTCCATCCAGAGTCATAGGAGGTCCCCAGGTCCAGCCGGGTGACGAATCCCACCACATAGTCCACATACCGCTGGACAAAGGGCTTATTCAGGCCCATTTCCTCCCGCTTGGCCTGATAGGCCTCCTCGGTGTAGTTGGAACCCAGAGCCATCTTGGCGGGATCGCCGGGGATAAAATAGGTAATGGTAAAAATAATGAGCATCACACCCAGCAGTGTGGGAATGATGAGCAGCAGCCGCTTAAAGAAATAGCGCAGCAAGTGCAAACACCTCCAGAATCATTTGCCAGTTGCTCCGGGCATGCCCGGAGCAACTGGCTTGCACATCGGGGAAAACAGCTGGAGCGGTGCGGTTCAGGCCAGGGTCAGGGACCCCAGACAGCCGCGGCCCACGGCAGACTGGTTGAAGGTGGCAATGCGGCTGTTGTATACGATGGCGGACAGAGTTTCGCAGATGGGAAGAGCATTAAAATTTTCGTACAGCCACTGGTCTGCCTGTTGGTAGGCTGCCCAGCGGGCCGTCTCGTCCACGGTATTGAGACCCTCCGCCAAATAGCTGTTATAGGTTTCGTCGGAGATGGACATGCAGATGAAGGGAGCATCGGCGGCAAAGGCGGACAGGGTTTGATAAGGCTCCTTGGTGGGGTTACCGCCGGTGACCGTCATCATCATGATATCAGACTCGCCTTCCAGATACATGCCCAGAGCGGTGGGCAAGTCGTAGGAGGCTACGGACACATTGATGCCAATCATATCCAGCAGGGCCTGGACGGAGTTGCCTACCTCGGGCTGGGGAGACTGGTCGGGGGAGACCCAGCGCAGGGAGATTTCACCGTCGCTGTATCCCGCGTCAGCCAGAATCTGCTTGGCGCGCTCCACGTCGTAGGCATAGCCCTCATATTCGCTGTAACAGTCGAAGGTGGAGGCATAGTGGCTCTTGGCGGGAGTGCCCAGCAGGCCGTAGGCCACATCGGTGATGTAGGTCATGTCCAAAGCGCAGGCAATGGCTTCCCGTACGGCGGGATCAGCCAGGTACTCGTTGTCCTCGTTGAGCATGATAAAGGCCACGTCGTTGTTGGAGACGTATTGGACAGAACCTTGGCCGCCGTTGGCCGCCTCCACCTGGGAGGCCACAGTGGTGCCCACGCCGTACATGGCGTCCAGATTGCCAGCCTGGTAGTCGATGTACATGGCGGTTTCGTCGGTGTAGAAGCGCAGGGTAATCTCCGTGGCATCATAGGTGTAATCGGTGTTCCAGTAGTCGTCCCGGAGGGTGAAGGTCACATAGGAGTCCTGGACGCAGTCGGTGATTTCATAGGGGCCGGAACCCACGGGACCAGTGTACCAGATCTGGTCGGCGTTATCGTGGGCCTGTGTGAACTCCTTCTGCATGATGGAGCAGTTAAGGGTGCGCTCGGCGGGGCCGTAAGGAAACTGGTAGACCAAGGTCAGGGTCATACCATCCTCTGAGATGGTGGAGGCGTCGAAGTCGATGTACTGGAAGTACTGGTATTTGTCGGTGGTTTCGCCCTGGTCAATATAGTTGCGGATGGAGAACAGCACATCCTCGGCCGTCATCTGTTTGCCGTCAGAGAAGGTGATGCCATCTTTGAGCGTCATAACCAGAGTCTGATCGTCGGCCCACTCCCAGGAGGACAGCACTCGGGAGGTGTACTCGCCGGTATTGTCATCCACTTCAAAAAGCTTGTCATACACCATACCCTGCTGGATGAAATCGTCGGAATTGGCGGAGGAGGGGTAGCAGGCGTAGTGGCCGCCCACATAGCCGATGGTGACAGCGGTGCTCCCCTGCTTGTCGGGGTCGATGGCCTGGGAGGCGGGAGGATTGGAGCCGGGAGCCCCAGAGGTCGCTCCACCAGGGTCGCCGCAGGCGGCCAGCAGAGACAGGCACATCACCAGAGCCAGCAGCGAAGCAAGATATTTTTTCATTTGTTCTCTTCCTTTCCTTTGAATATTCCATGTTCGACTGGGCTTTTGCTTATCGTAACCATAACTCCTGAGCGCAATTTTGTAAATATCGCACAATCAAGTAAGCTTCTCGCCTGCAGGAAATAAGATTAAAAAAAGGAAAGACTCTTACTATGAAGTAAGAGCCCTTCCTTGGCGTATGTATGAACTTGTTTAGTCCTCTGTGTGCCCGATCTCTGTTGTCCGGTAATAAGGCTGGTACATGATGCGCTCATCCTTCTCCCGGTAGCCGTGCCACATCTCGCCTAACGCGTCGATGGGCAAGCCTTTGCTCTTCATATCGTTCCAGCCCCAGTCGTACACCATGTCCAGCAGGCCAATCAGACTTTTTCCCTCGTTAGTCAGACGGTATTCCACCCGGGGCGGCACCTCGGGCAGCACCATTCGGTAGATCAGACCGTCCTCCTGCATGTCCTTCAGGTTTTGGCTGAGCACCTTCTGGCTGATGGGGAGTTGTTTAAAAAAGCGGGAAAAATAGGTGCCTTTATCGATGTGGGTGGCCCGCAGGATAAAAGGTTTCCACCGGCTGAACACGACCCGCATCATATGGTTGTATGGGTCCTTGGAAATGTCAAAGACCATCTCTCCCTGTTCCTCCGCATCCAGGATGACCTGGCGTTCCTCCGGGGTGGAGATCAGCTTCTGAAGCAGCTGCTCCTTCTCTTCGTCCAGTTCCATTGCGCATCTCCTTTCCTCCTGGTCCCATCCCGTATAACTGCCTCAATTCTATCAAGATAAGGGCGAAAAAGCAAGAACTGTCTACTGGTGGAGAGAACTGACTTTAAAGTAAGGATCTAGCCCCAAAGATAGTGTGCCTACCTGACCGTAGGAAAGTGACTTTATTGTGCGATCTTCACAATTCCGTCTCCCTGTGCTATGGTAAAGAAAATGGAACCTGGAAGGGGAACATTCCATATGGCCCCAGGGAAGAAGGAGTGTGTGCCATGTATCAGATCAAAGATTCATGCAGTGGCTGCCATACCTGTGAACTGGCCTGCCCAATGCAGGCTATCCACTATGACGGACCCCGGTATCAAATCGATCCTGAGCTGTGTGTGGAGTGCGGGCTGTGCCAGACGCTGTGCCCCACCTGCTCCATTTATGATGTAGATGAGAAGCCGACGGTCACGGCCCATGAAAAAATCGTCCGGGAGTGCGACCTAGTGGTGTGCGGCGGAGGAACTGGATTGGTGACTGCCATCAAGGCGGCACAGCTGGGCAAGAAAGTCATCCTGCTGGAGAAGGCTGGACGGGTAGGAGGCAACACTGATATCGCCCATGGCTTTTTCCCCGTCTATTCCAAGCTCCACGCTGAGCAGGGCATCGAGGACGTCCGGGAGGAAGCGGTGCGGGTTATGGTGGAGCGCGCCGACGGTGTGATCGGAGAGAATATCATGCGCACCGCTATCTACGGCTGCTCAGAGTTTTTTGACTGGCTGCTGGACTTTCCCAACACCCGGGAGTATTACACAGTGGAAAAGCTGGGAGACAAGCGGGAAGCAGGACCCATCTACGGCCCGGCAGTCACCCATTTCGTCCGGCGCATCGAGAATGTTCGGAGCTTGGATCCCTCTATCGGCCCGGGCTGGGCGGGCACCTTTATCAAGCAGACCATGCTGGACGCGATCCCTGCGCAAAAGCTGAATGTGGAAATTCTGCTTCAACATGAGGCCAAGCACCTCATCACCGATGAGAGCGGGCGGGTCACCGGGGTGGTGGCCTTGGATCCCGGTGGTGAGACGGAGATCCGCTGCCAGGCGGTGGTACTGGCCACTGGAGGATTTGGCAGCAGCGATGAGAAGTTGAAAAAATACGCGGGATTTTTTGATGTAGACCGGCCTGTCACCCGCTTTTCCGTACCCAGTGACACCGGGGATGCCATCGACATGCTCCAGGAGCTGGGGGTGGAGCCCGACCCGGAACGGCTGTTTGTATCCTTCTTCGGCCCGGCCCATCACCCGTACAGCTATTCCCTCTACCGGCTCATTGAGGAACCGTCCAACCTCTCAGTGGACCTCAACGGCGTGCGCTGGCAGGATGAGTCCGGCGGGCTGTTTACGGGCATGAAAAATATCACTGGCCATCCCAAGGAATGCACCTGGAACATCTTTACGCAGAAGAACGTGGATGACATTTTTCGCAGATTCCTCAGCGATCCGTCTTTGGCAGATGAGATCGAGTGCTACGAGCACTACCAGGAGGACCTGGACCGGGAGGCGGAATATAAGATCCCGCCGGTGGTCAAGGCGGACACAGTGGAAGAGCTGGCGCTGAAGCTGGACATGGACCCGGCGGTGCTGATTAGGACGGTTACCAATTACAACCGCTGGTGCCGGCAGGGACAGGACGAAGAATTTGGCAAGGCGGCGGAGCACCTGATCCCCCGGGACGTGGGGCCGTTTTATGCCGTCTACGCCCAGCGGTTTTCCGAAGCAGCCATGGGCGGCCTGATGGTCAACGCCGAGTGCCAGGTGCTGCGCAACGACGGCACTGTGATCCCCGGGCTGTACGGCGTGGGGGACGCCACCTCGGCCATGCACCGCCGGGAAAAGCTCGCAGTGATTTCTGAACTGACTTGGGCGGTGGCCTCCGCCTACCGCTCCGCAGTCCATGCGGTGAATGAGATGGAGGTGCGGACATGAACGGGAGAAGAAAGCCCAATATGGCGCCCTGCCAGACTCCTATGGCAGAGCAGCCCATGCCGGAGCGGCTTTTCAATTTTGATGAGGTGGCCCTGGGCTACACGCCGGAGCAGGCTATGGCCGAGGCGGAGCGGTGCCTCAACTGCCCGGATCGCTATTGTTCCGCCCACTGTCCCGCCCACTCCTACATCCCGGAGTTTATCGCCGAGGTCCGGGCGGGCCGGTTTGAGGCGGCTTGGGAGCTGCTGCGGCGGACGAACCCCATGATGGAAATTTCCGGCCGGGTCTGCCCCTGTGAGCGGCAATGTGAAAGCCACTGCACCCGGGGCATCAAGAGCGAGCCCGTGGCCATCGGACAGTTGGAGCGGTTTGTTGGAGATTGGCACCGAACCCACAGCGCATCCATTCCTCCAATGCCCCAGTCAAAGGGAAAGCGGATAGCTGTGGTGGGGGCTGGCCCGGCGGGGCTGACCTGCGCCCTTTCCCTGGCGGTAGCCGGCTTTGATGTGACCATTTATGAAAAATCCCAGCGCTTGGGCGGTATCCCCATATGGGGCATTCCCGCTTTTGTGCTCCCTGGCAATCTTATGGAATACCAAATCCGGCAGCTGCGGGAGCTGGGTGTTCCATTCCACACGGGGGCTGCTCTGGGGAGTGATTTCACAGTGGAGCAGCTTAGGGCCGCCTATGACGCCGTCTTTGTGGCCACCGGGGCGGAGCGCCCCGTGTCCCCGGCGGCGGAGGGCCTAGACCTGCCCGGTGTGGTCCAGGCCAAGGATTACTTGACGGAATCCGGCCGGTATCCCGGGAAAACAGTCTTGGTGTTCGGCGGTGGGAATACCGCCATTGATGTGGCCCGGACCGCCTTGCGGCAGGGCGCAGACAGTGTCCGACTGGCTTACCGGCGCACTCAGGCAGATATGCCCTGCACCCAAGAGGAATGGAGGATCGCCCAGACGGAGGGCGTGGAATTGATTCCCTTGGTTGCCCCGGACCGAATGATTGCCGCCTCGGGGCGGTTGGCTGGGGTGGAGTGCAGCCAGATGGAGCTGGCACCGCCAGATTATCCCGGCGGCCGAAACAATGTCCGGCCTTCTGGCCAGCATATAGTGCTGGAGTGCGATCTGGCGGTGCTGGCGCTGGGCTTTGAGAACATTCCTGTCCCCAGCCTGCCCTGTGATAACGCAGGACGCATTATGGTCGGTCGGGACCTGGCCACGAAGGTGGACGGCGTCTATGCCGGAGGTGACGCCGTCACTGGTCCAGCCACCCTGATGAAAGCGGTGGCGGCAGGCAAGGATGCGGCTGCGGCGATTTTTGCCCGGTTGGCTGAGACGTTTTGAGACGGTCCATCAAGCTGTGGGGACGTTTGAGAGGGCTAGGATCAGATGAGAATACCGCGCCGCTCGGATCACCAGAGCGACGCGGTATTTTGATACGTATGGATGAGGCTGCGTTTGACGTTTTCGGCGCCACACGTCTTTGACAAGGAAGATATTTCGTGGTAAGCTACAACATGATGTTGTCCTGCAAGGATGTCTGCCAAGATGAAAGAAGGGCGATCATGGACCTATATCAGCTGGAATGCTTCCGCGTTGTGGCCTCTATGCAGCATATCAGCAACGCGGCAATGGTGCTGCATATTACGCAATCTGCCCTGAGTAAGATCATCAACCGGGTAGAGGATTATGCGGGGATGCCGCTATTCGACCGGGTGAAAGGAAAGATTTACCTCAACGAGAGCGGTACCATCTTTGTCCGCAGCCTGGATCAGATGTTTGATGCGCTGAACGCCGGTCTGACGGAGATCCGCAGCAGCGCCCAATTTCAGCAATACCAGGTCTATGTGGCGTCGAACGCCGACAGCCTGCTCTTCCATGTGTCGGAAGAGTTTTTTGCCGGGCATTCAGACACAAATATTAAGTATTCTGTCATGAGCCCGGAGCAGATTCGCGATGGATTCCAACACGGGAAGTTGGACCTCGCGCTGACCACCTATCCGCTGATTGAACCGGGCATTGAGTGGGAGCAGGTGCTGGAGGAGGAGCTGGTGCTGGTCCTGGGACCGGAGCACCCTCTGGCTGGGCACAAAGAGATCAGCTTTGCCGAGCTCAAAGGGGTGGAGATCATGTGCGAGAGCCTCGGCGGCGACTTGCGTACCATGGTGGACCGGTGCTGTGCCAAGGCGGGATTTCACGCCAATGTAGTACTGGAAAGCGACATCGGTTCCGCCATTGGCTTCCACGAGGGGCTGCGCCGGGCAGTCACCTTTATGCCGGCCCACCGCTATATGCAAATTTACCAGGCCATACAGTCGGCCAAAGAGCCGCCCTTCCCAGCGCCCACCGCCGCCCGCCTGCGGGACCCGGTCCCAATGCGGATCACGGGGGTGGCCCGTAAGTCGGAGTATACGCTGACGGCCCAGGCTCAGGAGCTGTATGATTATGTGCTGCGCTATTTTCAGACCATCAACATCCAAGTGGAAACATTCATGAGAGAGTATTTCTCTGAGTGATTTAGTGTATTTTAAAAATTGGAAAGGCTTTTTGGCGGCAATCCACAGAACATCTGTGGATTGCCGCTTTTT
>ENA-UOIV01000950-UOIV01000950.1-human-gut-metagenome-genome-assembly--contig:-C59-NODE-950-length-27794-cov-5.811637_pt1 | contig 27794 bp, 29 predicted proteins | sample MGYA00242333_ERZ723880 | MGnify/ENA metagenome assembly ERZ723880 | reverse complement strand
CCGTGCTCCCGACTCAGCCCCGCCAGGTCCTGGTATAGCTCAGCCAATGCCGTATCGGTGGTATCATCCCCGGCCAGAAGATATGCCTGTTCCCGCTGCTGCTCGGCCAGGTAGGCCCGCCGGACGCTGCCTAGGTAAGAGGGGATCTCCGGTGCGGCCAGCCGATCCACCGGCCAAAACCGCACCCCAGAAATCAGAAAATAGGCCGCAGCCAGCCGACGGGCGGCCTTGTGCTTCTCCGAGGCCATGGCGGACAGCATCCGTCCGCGCCCGTCTCCTCCGGACCGGCGGGCCAGGTATCGGTACAGCTGCCAGCTCTCCAGAGCATCCGTAATCTGGCGCTGGAGCTGCTCCCCATAGGCGGCGGAGCTGGGACCCAGGCGTGAACTCTCTCCGCTTACCGGGAAATCAAGTCCCCGGTGTGGAGAGGATTGCTCTCCTAGGGCCACTGGCATCAATGGCTTGGCCTTTGCCTTACTCTCATCCTCTTCAGATACGGCGCAGACACAGGGCAGATCACCGCAGCCCGCAGCGGCAGCGCCTTGACCGGCAGACTCCATCACCCGGCGCCATACCCTCTGGAACACCTCCTGTTGGTCGCTGGAGAGCTGGTTGGCATTCTGGGGGCAGTTCATCGTCGCATTTTCCATAGCAAATGCCTCCTTTCTCTCCCATCTTATGAACAAGAAAGCCATTCTGACAAAAGCAGTCTGCAAGAGGATAGATATGGTTGACTTTTGGGAAGAATAATGATATACTTCAAAACATAGAGAAAAGCTATGAATTACCGGACCCTGCGTCCGCATGATACGGGAGACAGAGATATGTTGGAATTAAAGCATCTTTCCTTTTCCGCTGACGGGGAAAAGGGCGCGGTGGATATCCTGCGGGATGTCTCACTGACAGTAAAGGACGGCACGTTTCTAGTGGTTACCGGCCCCAACGGAGGCGGCAAAACCACCTTGGCCAAAACCATCATGGGTCTAAATCAGGCCACCTCTGGCCAGATTCTCTGGAATGGCGAGGATATCACCCCTTTGTCCATCACCGAACGCGCCCGCCGAGGCATCAGTTACGGCTTTCAGCAGCCCCCCCGGTTTAAAGGGCTACGGGTACGTGACCTGTTGAGCCTGGCTTCGGGCAGCCATAGCCTGAGCCGGGCCGACGGCTGCCAGCTGCTCACCCAGGTAGGCCTGTGCGCGGCCGATTATATCGACCGCGAGGTGGACACCTCCCTGTCTGGCGGCGAGGTCAAGCGCATTGAGATTGCCTCCATCCTGGCCCGGCAATCCCCCCTGATGATCTTTGACGAACCGGAGGCGGGCATCGACCTGTGGTCCTTCGCCAAGCTCACCGAAACCTTCCGCTTCATCCACGACAAGCGCACGGCCACCATTATCATTATCTCCCATCAGGAGCGCATTATCAACCTGGCCGACGAGATCGTCATCATCTCCGACGGGCGCATCACCGACCAAGGCCCCAAGGACGAGCTGTTCCCCAAAATCCTGGCCAACACCCAGTCGGCCTGCACCTATGTACAAGAGGAGGCGGGAGCATGAACACCATTGACACCAATCTGCTCTACCAGATCGCCAATATGAAGGGCGCGCCCTCCGGCGCGTTCAATATCCGGAAAAATGGCCAGCTGGAGGCCCGCCAGAACAGCAAGTTCATTGAAATTGCCTCCAAGCAGGATAAGTCCGGCATCGACATCCGCATCAAGCCCTTTACCAAGGGCGAACAGGTCCATATTCCCGTTATCATTACGGAAAGCGGCCTGTCTGACCTGGTATACAATGACTTTTTCATCGGGGAGCACTGCGACGTGGATATCATCGCCGGCTGCGGCATCCACAACGACGGCCACCAGCGCAGCCAGCATGACGGCATCCATACCTTCTACGTGGGCAAGCATTCCAAGGTCCGCTACACAGAGAAGCACTACGGGGAGGGCAGCGGCGACGGTGAGCGCATCCTCAATCCCCAGACCATCGTCTATCTGGAGGAAGGGGCGTCCATCGAACTGGAAACCGTCCAGATCAAGGGGGTGGACTCCACCAAGCGGTACACCCGTGTGGAATGTGGAGCCAATGCCGAGGCGGTGGTCACAGAACGCCTGCTCACCCACGGCAAGCAGTTTGCTGAGAGCCGTATGGACGTTGTTCTCAATGGCGAGGGTTCCAGAACTCAGGTAGTGTCCCGATCCGTGGCCCAGGACGAATCGGTGCAGATCTTCTACCCCCAGGTGGAAGGCAACGCCGCCTGCTTTGGCCATGTCCAGTGTGACTCCATCATCATGGGCAGCGCCAAGGTCAGCTCCATCCCCGCTATCGTAGCCAACCACATGGACGCCCAACTGATTCATGAGGCGGCCATCGGCAAGATCGCCGGGGACCAGATCCTGAAGCTCATGACCCTGGGTCTCACCGAAGAAGAGGCGGAACAAAAGATTCTAGACGGCTTCCTGCGCTGAAACTCCGGCATTGGGAACATCGGAAACAACTCGAGGGAGGATCATCACACATGGAAATGACGGAAGAACAGCGCCAGCGCCACTATGAAAAGCTGGCCCATTACATCAACACCGTCCGAGGCTACGCCCACCTCACCGGCATCCGCGTGACCAAGGTGGACCGGGACTACTGCGAGGGTGAGCTGGATATCACCCCCGATAAGTGCAACTATCTGGGTATCGTCCATGGCGGTTGCCTGGCCACCTTGGCGGATACAGTGGCTGGCATTGCCGCCTGCTCCTCCGGCAACGGAACCGTAACCATCAACTACGGCTTCAGCTTTCTACGGCCCACAACCGGCACCAAGGTGCGCTGTGTGGCCGAGCCGGAAAAGGTGGGGCGGACAGTCTCGGTATTTCGTTGTTCGCTTTACAACGACGAGGACAAGCTGGTGGCCAGCGGCCAGTTCACCTTCTTTATGACCGGCCCTTTGAACCTGGACGAACATCAAAACCATTGACTCACAGCCCGGCAGGCGGATCCCCCTGTCGGGCTTTTTCAAACGCTTCGCAACCTTCGGGTGTTTTTTCCGTCTATACGAGAAAGGAAGGAGGGAATGCCCTGTGCCGCACAAGCCGCTGCTCACTGTGTACAGCCTGTCTCACGCCCTGGTTGATTTCTCCTGCGCCTTTCTGGTCTATCGCACCATGTTGGACGCCCCGGAGTTGGGACTGTGCCTTCTGCTATACAATTTCTGTGCCTTTGCCCTGCAAATGCCCTTCGGCCTGCTGGCCGACGGCTGGAACCGCAACGGCCTGACCGCCGCCGCGGGCTGTGCTCTGGTAGCCTGCGCCTACCTGCCTGTCCTGCCCGCCTTGGCCGCGTCTGTGACCGCTGGCATCGGCAACGGCCTTTTCCACGTGGGAGGCGGGCTGGACGTGCTCAACGACAGCCGGGAGCGGGCCGCCGCCCTGGGCATCTTCGTCTCCCCCGGCGCCCTGGGACTGTACTTTGGCGGCATCCTGGGCCGGGAGGGCCAGCTATTAACCTGGATCCCAGTGGTTCTGCTTCTCCTAGCCGCCCTGGCCATCCTGTTGGCCGCCCGGCGGACCTTCGCCGCCTCCCGGGCCCGGCCGGGCCTGCAATTACCCTGCACCCCCTGGGTCCTCCTCCCCCACCCCCCCCTGCCAACCCGGTGGCCCGCCCGGCGGACTTACGGGAGCCTTTCCAGCGGCAACGCCCCGGTGGATCTGTCCCTGCCCTCCGGCGGCTGGAGGCTGGCCGCCTTGCTGACGGCGGTGGTGGCCCTGCGCTCCTACATGGGCTTCAACCAGACCCTGCCTTGGAAGGGGGAGGGTCATTGGGCGCTCATCGTCACCTTGGCCCTGGTGCTGGGCAAAGCCGCCGGCGGCTTTCTGTGCGACGCCATGGGCCCTCGCCGGGCCACAGTCCTCTCTCTGGGAGTGGCGGCGGTCTGCTATTTGTTCGCCCCGGTGTCTGTGCTGGGCACGGCTGCAGTGTTCCTATTCAACATGACCATGCCCATTACCCTGTGGGCGGCGGCCCGGCTCATACCCGGGGCCAAAGGCTTTGCCTTCGGCCTGCTCACCTTCGCCCTGTTTCTGGGCTTCCTGCCCACTTGGCTGGGCTGGCCCTCCGTCCTGATCCAGCCCTGGGCCATGGCCCTGACCGCCCTGGTTTCCGCCATCCTGCTCCTACTGGGCCTGAAGGGAGAGAAGGGGAAATGCTGACCTCCCTGGCCGTCTCCCTGGCCCTGACCCTGATCTTGGAGGGACTGCTGGCCCTGCTGTGGGGGGTGAAGGACCGCTGGGATTGGCTGCTGCTGCTCCTAGTCAATGTGGTCACCAACCCCATCGTGGTCAGCCTGCACCACCTGCTGGGAGGCGGGATCGCCCTCACTGTCGGGCTGGAGCTCTTTGCGGTGGTATCTGAGTGGCTGGCCTACCGGAAGTGGGGGCGGGACACCCGCCCGGCCTTCTTATTCTCCTTGTGCGCCAACGGCTTCTCCTATTGCAGCGGGGTGCTGCTCAACGCCTTGATCTGGAGGGTCTTATGATGGCGAAGATTTGGGACCTAGCGCTGGACATTCCTTCCATTTCCCCGGAGGAACCGCCCTCCAGCACCGCCCTAGTATGGGCCGCAGCGCTGGTGCTTCTGGCCATCGTACTCACAGTTGTGCTCATTCGCCGGGACGGACGAAAATAAGGAGGGAACCGTATGAACTTCTTTGACACGGGGCTTCTCCCCGTCGCTTTGGATATCATCTATGGTCCGCTTCCTGGCGGGCCTGTGGGCTCCGCCCTGCTGCTCCTGCTGGTGCTGCTGGTCATCTTCTTCCTGCTGGCTGTCTACATCACCCGGCGGAAATGACAGCTCGGGCGGCGTGCCGATCAACGATCTGTTTCGCAGGTGTCTGCTATGACGGTCTGCCAAACCAGCCCCTTCCCCGCTGCTCTGGACCTCATCGCGGACAGGTCCGCCGCTCTCGAAGGACTGCCTCTGGGTCATCCTGCTCGTCATCCTTGCGGTGGCGTTCACCGCGTTTGTGGTGAGCCATCGGAAATAATGACCCATCAGGTCCGGCGGCCCGCCATTTTGAAGGCAAACCCATGGAACCGCCCGCCATCGGCTCTCCCGTTTCCCGGTGACCCGGTGCTGGTATCCCGTTGCCTGCGGCAGTCATCCTTTGGCTCCTGCGCAGGCGCAAAAAGTGAGGTGAACACAACATGTCGCTCATCCCCATCCTGGCCGACGTGATCTTCAGCCCCTTTGACCTGGCCTGGTACTACGCGGGCAGATACTGGCCGGTGCTGCTGCTCATCGCGGCGGTGATCGTGATCACCGCCATTCTCATCCGCAGGTGGCGGAAAAAGTGAAAATTCCCCCGGCCGTTTGGCCGGGGGAATTTTATACTCTGTTTACAGGTCGCAGTCAGCGTAATCCTCGAACTCGTCGTCGCAGAAATGGGCGGACTTCCGTTCCTCTACCCTGTCGGCAAGATTATAGAAAAAGTCCATGAGCTTGTCCCAATACGCAATGAGCAGGCAGGCCGCAGTGGCCACTGTCAACCCCAACGCCACGCATTTTAATACAAAACGGGCGACTTTCATGTGAAGTCCCTCCTCCTGAAGATGGTAGTACTAGTGTACACGAACTGGGGGAAAAATACAATCCCCAATTGCAAAAAAATGATGCGGTCTTTACATTGCGTACAAAAACGGAAAACCGCTCTTGTATTTTTCCTGGAAATAGAATACAATATAGAAACGAATGAATACCAGCGATTCTCTTGCTACTCCCTGAAGAAAGGAAGGGTCCCATGAAGATACAAACCGACAAAGGTCAGATCCGCATTGGAAGCGAGGTCTTTACCAATATCACCGGTGCCGTCGCCACCAGCTGTTACGGCGTCAAGGGAATGGCCGTGCGCTCCAAGACGGACGGCCTGGTTCACCTGCTCCGGCGGGAATCCATGTCCAAGGGCGTCAAGGTCATTAACCACGAGGACGGCGCCGTCACCATCGAGCTGCATATTATCGTGGACAATGGTGTAAACCTGACTGAAATCAGCCGTTCGATTATGAACCGCGTCCAATATGACGTCACCCGCCTGACCGGGGTGGAAGTGCGCAGCGTCAACGTCTGCATCGATTCTATGGTGATCGGGTGAGCCTCCCCGGTCAAGAGAAAGGAATTAACGAGCTATGATCGACTGTATCGACGGGGCGTTGTTCCAGCGCATGATTGTCCATGCCTCCGCTGCCATCAACGCCCAGAAGCAGAGCATCAACGAACTCAACGTGTTCCCCGTCCCCGACGGCGACACCGGCACCAATATGTCCCTCACCATCGGCACCGCTGCCGCCGAGGCCAAGAAAAAGCCCTCCCGTTCCATCGGCCAGGCCGCCTCCACCAATGCCTCCGCCCTGCTACGGGGCGCCCGGGGCAATTCCGGGGTCATCCTGTCCTTGCTATTCCGGGGCGTAGCCAAAAGTCTGAAGGAGATGGACACCGCCGACGGTGTCGCCTTTGCCGCCGCCCTCAATGAGGGGGTCCGGGCCGCCTACAAGGCGGTCATGAAGCCCACCGAGGGCACCATTCTCACCGTCTCCCGCCTGGCCGCCGCCGCCGCATCCGAGGCCGCCGCCGAAGACAACCGCGCCGAGACCGTGCTGGAAAAGGCCATCGCCGCGGGCGAGGTGGCCCTGGCGGACACCATCAACCAGAACCCGGTGCTGCAAAAGGCCGGGGTGGTGGACGCCGGCGGCAAGGGCTTCCTCATCATCCTCCAGGGCATGCTGGACGAGATGCGGGGCCTGCCCATCCCCGACGGGGCGGAGCAGGCGGAGCCTGTGAAGGAAAAGGCGGACTTCGCCCATCTCAGCGACGAAGAGATCACCTTCACCTTCGACACGGTGTTCATCGTGCGCAAAAATGACCCCGACGTGGACCTGGACCCCTTCCGGGCCTACCTCAACAGCATCGGCGACAGCCTGGTCATCGGCGAGGACGACGAGTCCTTCAAGGTCCACGTCCACACCGACATCCCCGGCGCCGCCCTCACCGAGGGGCAGAAGTACGGCACCCTGGAGCTGGCCAAGATCGAGAACATGCGCACCCAGTACGAGGACATGGCCGCCGGCCGCACCCCCCAGAGCACCGACGACCTGGACATGGTGGAGGCCGCTTTGGAGAAGCAGGCCGAGCCCAAGGAGGAGGAGCGTTGGTTCGCCCCGGCGGAGAAGAAGTTCGGCGTGGTGGCTGTGTGCGCCGGAGAGGGTATGGCCTCCGTGTTCCGGGATCTGGGGGTGGACGGCATCATCTCCGGCGGGCAGACCATGAACCCCGCCACCGAGGACATTCTCCGAGAGATCGACCACACCCCCGCCGAGATCGTCTACGTCCTGCCCAACAACAAGAACATCGTCATGGCCGCCCAGCAGTGCGTCAAGCTGGCGGTGGATAAGCAGGTGGTGGTGCTGCCCACCAAGACGGTGCCCCAGGGGGTGTCCGCCCTGCTGGTGCTGGACCCCGAGGCCAGTGAAGAGGACAACACCGCCGCCATGACCGAGGCCATCAGCCATGTGCATACCAGTGAGGTGACCTACGCCGCCCGGGACTCCGACTTCGACGGCTTTGACATCCATGCTGGGGACTATATGGCGCTTACCGAGGGGCAGCTGTTCGGTACCAACCAGGATCTGGACGCTCTGCTGGAAAAGCTGGCCCTGGCTGAGCCCCAGCAGCAGGCTGAGTTTATCAACCTGTACTACGGGCAGGACGTGTCCGACGAGCAGGCCCAGCACACCCTGGCCATCTTCCAGCGTTGCTGTCCCGACGCAGAGATCACCCTGCTGTCCGGCGGCCAGCCCGTGTACTACTATATGGTTTCTGCAGAGTGATCCACGGAAAAGATAATGTCTTTTCCGTAGGGCATTGCAGCCTGCTCCGGGCGTTTTGCGCGAAACGTACTTTGCTGTAACAGTATGCCGCAGCGGAAAATGGGTCATATTTTATTTTTCTGCAAGGCGGCAAACCCCTACGAGCTTTTTGGGCGCCCCATCCTTCATATGGGGCGCCCTTTTGCCTGCCCAGCCGCAAAGCATGGGAAAGCCCCCCGTCGGAGAAACCTCCAGCGGGGGGCTTTCATTCACCCATCGGCCATCACTGGATGGCGATGCGCTTCTGCTCAGGCAGCTTGGGCTGGCCGGCCTTGGGGAAGGTCAGGCGCAGGATGCCGTCCTCGAAGGAGGCGGTGACATCCTCGGGGCGGATGTCGCCCACGTAGAAGCTCCGGGAACACTGTCCACTGTACCGCTCCTGGCGGATGTAGCGGCCCTCGCCGTCCTTCTGGTCCCGGTCCAGGCCCTTTGCGGCGCTGATGGTCAGGTAGCCGTTCTCCAACTCCACATTTACCTCGTCCTTCTTGAAGCCGGGCAGGTCAATGTCCATCTCATAGCTCTGGTCCAACTCCTTCACATCGGTCTTCATCAGGTTCTTGCCGTGCTTGCCGTACAGCGGGTTGTGGTCCCCGAAAAAGCGGCGCTCAAACGAATCACCAAAGAAATCATCAAACAGGTTTTCACTCCAAATGCTGGGCAACATAAGTCATACCTCCAATTTATATCCATTCTTTTTTTACGGTTCATTTGTACCTCTCTGGGAGGCCCTCTCAGGTCTTCCCCCTCGGTACGATTATATCATACCACAAGAATTAGCACTGTCAAGCTAAGAGTGCTAAAATTAACAAAATCATTCATGTTTATTCACAAAATATCTTATTTTCAATTCAAAGTATATTATTTTTGTTTAATCTTAAATTTTACATAACTTTTTAGCTCTGCTTGAAAGAAGGGCAGGGCCGCCGAAGCGGCCCCGCCCTTCCAGAACAGGCTGAGTGCTATGATGTCCGCAGGAGGAAAACAGCGTCTCATACCTCCAGCCCGGCGGTATCGTACATGACCCGGGCGTGATTCTCCCGCAGGAGGGTGCGCTCCACCCGCACCCCGGTTCGGGGGTCCACCGCCTCCCGCCACACCTGCCCCACCCGGTAGACTACCCCATTTTCCCGGACGAAGCCATCCCCCTCTCCGTGAATGTGGTAGCGAAGGTCCTGTGGCCGGTCGGCGCGCAACTCCCCCCGGAGGTACTCCCCGTCCACCCATACCCGGAGCTGATAAGTGGCTTGGGTGTCGTTACGGAAGCGGTAATCCAGGTAGTTGTAACAGATGGAGGTCCCAGTGCCGAAGGGGAGCTGGCGGCCATAGTCGGGGAACAGGTCCAGGCCGTCGTGGTGGTGGTGCTCCACGATGGTCAGCGGGGTGTGGAGCACCATCCAGTGGATGAGATTGGTCATCTGGCACATACCGCCCCCCACGCCGCTGGACGGCGCCCCATTGGAGATGGTCAACCCCTTCCGGAACCCCCGGCGAGCAGTGGCGTTGCCTACCAGCCGCCAGAAAGAGAAGGTCTCCCCTGGCCGAATGAGCACTGCGTTGACCCAGGGCGCGGCCAAGGACAGGTTGACCGCCTTGTTTTCCTGGAGGCGCATATCCACATTGCCCAGCCGCCGGCGGATCAGGGAGCTGTGCTTATAGATGAGCACTGGCAGGGGCTTCTCCTGCCCCGTTCGGGCAAACCGGCAACCGGACAATCCGTCTTTGATCCGGCGCACCGCCCGTCCCTTCCAGGTGGAAATGCGGTAGGTCAGCGGGCAGATCTGGCAGAACAGCTTGCGGGCCATGGCGGCAACCTCCTTTTTTCCCATTATACTGTTTCCGGCCAGCCCACTCAACAACAGTCCGGTGACAAATGCTGACAAAATGGTGACAAAACATGGCCACGGATGGAAATACCATCCGTGGCCATGTTTTCATTCACTCAGATAGGCCTCTAACAGCTTCAGGGTGTTCTCCGCCCCCTTCACATGGCTGCGCTCATAGCCGTGGGAGGCGTACACCCCCGGCCCGATAAGCCCGTGGCGCACATCCCAGCCGGCGATCAGCGTGTCCTCCACATCGGAACCGTAATGGGGGTAAACATCCACGGCAAAATCCGCCCCGCAGCGCCGGGCGGCGGCGATCAGGCCGGAGGTCACGTCGTAGTGATAGGGGCCGTTGGAGTCCTTGGCGCAGATGGATACCTGGGTTTCCTTGCAGCTCAGGCCGTCTCCCACGCAGCCCATGTCCACGCTGATGGCCTCCGCCACCCCCTTGGGCACCGAGGACGCGCCGCCGTGCCCCACCTCTTCAAATACGGTGATGTGATGCCAGACCCGGCGGTTCAGAGCGGCTTTGCCCTCCACCACCCGCTTGGCCTGGCCCAACAGGATGGCCACGGACAGCTTGTCGTCCAGGAAACGGCTCTTGATATACCCTGATGGGGTCACGGTGGTCCGCGGATCGAAGCACACCACATCTCCGGTCATGATGCCCAGCGCTTCCACGTCCTGCTTGGTATATGCCTCTTCATCCAGCACAACTTCCACCGTGTCCCAGGTACGCTTGGCGGTGGAGTAATCTCCGTTGACGTGGACGGAGGCGTTCTTCAACTGGCAGGTGCCGGTATACACCTTGCCCGACCGTGTGACCACCCGGACGTTTTCCGCCTCGGCGTTGTTGGGGTTCATGCCCCCCAAGTTGGTCAGCCGCAGGCGGCCGTCTCCACCGATTTCCGCCACCATGGCCCCCAGAGTGTCCAGGTGGGCCATGAGCAGCAGACTGTCCTCCTCCGGGGCCTCCGGGTTCAGGCAGACCAGCACGCCCCCCTTGGCGGTCATCTCAGGCCGGAACCCCAGACGGCGGTATTCTTCCAGCACATAGCTGGCAGCGGCCTTGGTGTAGCTGGTGGGGCTGTCGATCGCCAGTACCGCCTTGACCTGGTCTACAATATATTCCATGTCAGGACTCATGAAAAAACGCTCCTTTGCACACAAATGTTAGAATTATCTTACCACGAAACCGCCCCCGGCGCAAGGTGCGCCGGGGGCATATGATCCATCTGCGCGGCTTTTATGGCGTGGGCACCACCGACACGAAGCGGTAGCTGTCCCCATAGGGCGTCAGGGTGGCCACATACTGCGGGTCGCCGGTATAGTTGGTCTCCACGGTCAGGACCAGGGTGCCGTCGTCATGCCGCACCCCGGAGAGACATTCCACATCGATCCTGGAGGTGCCGTTGCCAAAGCGGTAGAAGGTGTCGTTCTGGGGGGTGTAGTACCACTCCAACAACGACCAGTTCTCGAGCTTGGGCCGCTCCACCATCCGCTCCTGGAGGTCCTGGTCCGTCAAATCCAGCCCCAGCCGCCGCCAGGCATAGTCCTTGATCTGGGCCCCGGTGACCTTCACAGCCACCCCCTCGGACAAGTAGAGGTCGGCGTCCACCCCGATCTGGGCCAGCAGGTCCTTGTCCTCTTGGGGAAGGTCCTGCTCCACGTCGCCCACGTCCGCCCCGTCGTGGAGCAGCAGGCCCAGGTCGGCCGCGTCCATATCGTCCGCGCCGTACCAGAATATCTCACAGTTACCGCTCTGGTTCAGCCACTGGTCCAGCTCGTCCAACTCTGTCTGGCTCAGGCTGTCGCCCTCATAGCTGGCCTCCATCCAGGCGGTATACTGGTCATCCAGCCCGTCCAGCAGCACCTCATAGGTCAGCCCTTCGTCCAGCCAGGGATACTCCCAGAAAAAGTGGCCCAGGGCGGCGCACAGGGCCTGGGGATCGTCCGCCCTGTCCAGGGCGGCGCTGAGCTCGGAGAGAGACCTTTGGCAGAGCTCCATGGGGATGCTGTATTCATGGGCAAAGCCGGAGGTGTGGAAGAAGTAGTCCACCAGCTGCTCCACCGTGGCCTCCTCCAGAGGGGTGGGGAAGTCTAGGGCGAACCCGTCGGTGTAGAGGGCTGTGCAATGCCAGTCCCCTGCCTCATTCCGGGCAAAGGAACCGCTGATATAGTGGACATAATAGCCGTCGGCGGTGGTGTACGGGCCGCTGGCGATCTCGCCCAGGCCGCTCCCCGCTTGCCAGTATCCCGCGCTCTCCCCCATGGGGTCGATCTGGATGTAGAGCTTGGTGGAGGCCTCAAAGGTCTCATACTCCCCCCAGTAGGCGCTGGACACCTGGTTATCCCCCGGCTGGGCGTCCTCCGGCTTGGAGATCACCCAGTCCGGGGCGGCCCGCCAGGCGGTGGCCACCTGCTCCATGTACTGGTCCAGCACCTGCTGGTAGTCGGTGACCGCGCCGTCCACGGTGGTCTCATAGGTGATCTGATAGTGCATCGCCTCATCCGCCCAGGCCAGCAGCCAGCGGTAGAGGGGATCGCCGCTTTGTGTATTGGCCACCATCCAGGTCTCGTCCTGGGCCGTGGCGGTCGCCCACACATCCTCCCCGTCCTGATGGAGGAGCACCAGGTCGCTGTTCTCCCAGCACTGAATCCAGCTGTCCCCGTCGGCGGACTGGATGGTAATCGAGATGCCCGAGGGGGACTGGCCCATAAAGGAGGTCTCCCAGGTAAAGCCCAGCATAAAATCGCCGGTGTGATTGACGTTGGGGCCGTTCATCTGGCCGATGAGCAGGCGGGTGACCTCCCCGCCGTCATCCACCTCCAGATAGAAGTCCTTTTGGAAGGTACTGAGCCTGCCCATCCCCACAATGGCGTCGTACAATTCCTGGGCCTGCATGGCGGCGTCCGTCCCGGTGATGGCCGGGCCGATGTCGTCCCGGCTGGCCCCCTTGCCGGCGGAATACATCTCGCCGTAACCGATCCCAGCGCTGTCCAGCTCAAGCCATTGGTAAACGAAATTGACCGCCGTATTTCCCTCATCATAGCCTGCCGTGGTACTGCTGAATACCTCTCCGGCATCCGCCTGGGCCTGAAGCTGGGCGTAGTATTCCGCCGCCGTCAGATCAGTCTCTGGCAGAACATACATCGTGGGCTGTACCCCGTTTTCATCGGTATAAAACGCCCGCTCCACACACCAGATGCCCCCATCCCCCTGGGTGGCGGGCTGGGACAGTACCAGGGTCCAATAGGGCGCGTCCGGGTCGTCCGAGTCGCCATAGGGCCAGACGGTCACGTCGATGTGGTTGCCGCTGTAACTGAAGTCGTCCACAAAGGGGGTGTCGGACAGGTCGATGGGGGTGATGGCATCGTCCGCCGCGAACAGGCCCTCCACCCACTCTGTCAGGGCGGTCGCCACCTGGTCATATCCATACACATCATCCACCACCACCCCGCCGTTGGCGTCGTCCAGCACATAATAGCTGGCGCTGTCCCGGCCAGGGAAGGAGAGATAGCCCACCGTCACATGGTTGTTGTACTCATCTTCAAACTCTCCCGGCGTGACCCGCTGGACTGTGAAGAAGCGGCTTTTTAGATAGTCGTTCTCCATCTCCTCCTCGTTGAACTCCGGGGTGTAGTAATAGGTGACGATCTCATCAGTAAAATGCCCTGTGACCACCGCTGTCACCTGGCCGGACAGCTCCTCCGGCAGGTCAAATAACACAGATGTTTCGAAGACAGCGTCGGCCTCTGCCAACCGGCAGAAAACCGCGCTGTTTTCCTGGGCGTTGAGGACGATCCACAGCTCCCCGTCCAGCACCAGCAGCTGGGTGGGATAGGCGGCGTTGGCCACCTCATAGGCCTGGATGGACTCATACGCGCTGAAGAAGTCGTCCAGGGCAATGTCGTAGCCGTCCGCGTTCCCATAGGTGGACAGGTCGAACTCCACAGCCTGATAGCCCGGGTCCTGGGCCGCGGGATCCAGATACCCGTCCTCCTTCTGGGAGGCGCAGGTGTCTGCCGAGATGGTGATGGTGCCCACGCCATCGGCGGGGATGGTATAAGACATGGCCATGGGGGCCACGATGCCGTTGCCCCGCTCCCCGTCCACCACATAGTCGCCGTACCACTCCTGGGACAGACTGTCCGCCTGGCCCCCCGCCCCGCCAAAGGCGCACCCCGCCGCCACCAGGGACACCACCAGGGCCGCCGCCAGGGTCAGGGCGGTCATCCGGGGTTTCTGGGCAATGAGGGTCACCCGCAGCCGGATGCTGGTGAGGCTGCCGGTCATGGTGGTGGCGGTCTGGAACAGGGCGGCGGGATGCCGCCCGGCGGCGATCATGTTCACCAAGGTGTGGCCGTAGGCCAGTCGCTCTCCCTCCCCCAGCCGGCCGATGGCGGAGGCGTCGCAGGCGGTCTCACAGTCCTGCCGGGACAGGTAGGCCGCCGCCCACACCAGGGGGTTGAACCACTGCACCGCCAGGCAGGCACACCGCACCACCGCCCACCAGTGGTCCCGGTGGCGGTAGTGGACCAGCTCATGGGTGAGGATGTGGTCCAGGTGGCCGCTGTTCAGGGCGGCCCGGTTGAGGTAGATTGCGGGCCGGAACAGCCCGGCCAGACAGGGGGTGGACAAGCCGTCCACCACATACACCGGCAGGGGGCAGTCCATGGGCAGCGCTTCCGTATAGGGCACGCCCAGCTTCCGCAGCCGCCGGGCAAACCGCAGATTGACAAAGAGGAACCACACCGCCACCAGGGCGATGCCGGCGTACCAGATGTAGCGCAGGGGGGCGAAGCGGTCCCGGGTGACCTCCAGCTCCAGGCGCACATAGGTGCTGCCGCTGTCCGGGTCGCCCCCGGCCTCCTCCGCCGGCACCTCCTGGGCGTCTACCACCTCCACGTCGGTGATGTTCTGGGATCCCAGCCAACTCTCCCGCCGGACCCAGTCCATGTCCTCCAGGCCGTGGATGTCCTCCACGTCTGCCTGTCCGGAATGTTTGGAGCCATAGGTCTCCTCTCTCTGGGTGGCATAGCGCGCGTCCTCTACCGCTTGGGTCACCCCGGCGCTCTCTGCCAGGCCGGATACGGACACCGGCAGGTCGAACAGGGAACCCGGTACCAGGACACGAACTGCAGCCAGCAGCCACAGGGCGTACACCAGCCGGGGGTCCATCCTGCCCCGGAGCACCCGCCGCAGCAACATCAGCGCGGCGATCAGCGCACAGGTGGACAGCAGCCATACGGTCATTTTGTCCCCTCCTCTCCCTCCTCCGCCTGCCGCAGGATCTCGTACAGGCCGTCCAGGTCGGACTGAGTCAGGGAGTTCTGCTGGATGAGGGTGTTGACCAGCAGGCCCACGCTGCCGTCAAATGCCTTTTCCAGCAGGGTCCGTGTCTCGGCCAGAGCAGTCTCATCCCGGGATAGGGCCGGGTGGTACACCCGTGCCTTGCTGCCAGCCTCATGGCGGATGAGGCCCTTTTCCTCCATGCGCCGGACCATAGTGGCGGTGGTGCTCTTGGCCCAGCCGGGGGGCTCCTGCCCCAGCTGCCGCACCAGCTCCATGAGGGTGGAGGGGCGTTCCCACAGCGCCTCCATGACCAGCCACTCATTCCTGCTCAGCGTAAACCCCGTATGCTTCATCCTTCATTCCTCCATCGTATGACATCTGTCACATATCTATTTCCAGTATAGTTCAAAGGTTTACATGTGTCAACTATAATTTGCCGCCCCATCGGCCTTTTCTGCCAATGGAGCGCATTTGGCCGGACCGCGGTACGTACCCCTTGTGGACAAAACGGTTTTGGGCTATAATGTGAGATAGATATGATTTTTCAAATAAAGGAGGCCCCGCAATGCAACTGCGTGTTTTGGCCGTGGGCGACGTGGTGGGCGACTGTGGTGTGGAGTTCCTTCATCGCCATCTGCCTGCGCTTCGCAAGCTCCATGAGGTACACTTCACCGTAGTCAACGGAGAAAATGCCGCCTGCAACGGCCTGCTCCCCCGTCAGGCAGAGGAAATCTTCGCCGCCGGAGCAGATGTAATCACAATGGGCAATCACACCTGGGATAAACAGCAGATCACGGCCTATATGGACAACAGCCGCTACTTGATCCGCCCGGCCAACTATACCCGCCGGGCCCTTGGCCGGGGCTGGGGAATCTTTGACGGTCCCCGGGGCCTGCGCATCCGTGTGGTGAACCTGATCGGCCGGTGTGAGATGGACGCCAACTTTGACAATCCCTTTTTCAAGATGGATGAAATTCTCGCCCAGGATGAGGCGGACGTCACCCTGGTGGACTTCCATGGGGAGGCCACCAGCGAAAAGGGGGCCATGGCTTGGTATCTGGACGGCCGAGTCCAGGCTCTGTGGGGCACTCACACCCATGTGCCCACCGCCGATGGTCAGGTGCTGCCCCAAGGGCTGGGCTTTGTCACCGACCTGGGCATGACCGGGCCGGCTCAGTCGGTCATCGGTATTCGGCCGGAGCAAGCCATCAACCGTTTCCTAGGGGGGCTTCCCCAGCGGTTCCAGCCCGCCGACGGTCCTCAGAAACTCAACGCCGTGCTGTTCACCATTGATACCGCCGCTCGCCGCTGCACCCAGGTGCAGCGCCTGGACATCGTGGAGTGACGGGGCTTATGCTGAACATTCTTCATGCCGCAGACTTCCATCTGGACTCCCCTTTTTCTGGCCTGACGGCGGCTCAAGCCGCCCAGCGCCGTCAGGAGCTGCGCCAGCTCCCCGCCCGGCTGGCCCAACTGGTCCAAACAGGACAAGCGGATCTGGTACTGCTCCCCGGCGATCTGTTCGACGGGGAGCGGGTTTATCCGGAAACTGTGGCCGCTTTGGCCCAGGCCCTGGGGGAGATGGCTGTCCCCGTGTTTATCGCTCCAGGCAACCATGACTTTTACGGCCCCCAGTCCCCCTATGCCCGGGTGAACTGGCCTGGTAACGTACATATCTTTACCACTCCTGACTTGGAGTCGGTGGAGCTGCCTGATCTGAACTGTGTGGTCCACGGCTGCGCCTTCACCGCCCCCCGGCGGGAGGACGACCCGCTGGCGGGCTTTTCCGCATCTAAGGACGGGAAACTCCACCTGCTCTGCATCCACGGAGAGGTAGCCCAGGGCGGCTGGTACGCCCCTATCGCCCCCGCCTCTCTGGCCGCCTGTGGCGCGCGATATGCCGCCTTGGGCCATATTCACGCTGCTACCAGCGGCAAGCAGGGGGACACACTCTGGGCCTATCCTGGCTGCCCAGAGGGACGGGGCTTTGACGAACTGGGAGAGAAAGGCGTACTGTGGGTCCAAGTAAACGGAGATGCCGTCTCCACACGGTTCCTTCCCGTCTGCCGGCGGCAATATCGCGTCGAGGCGGTGGGTCTCAAGGACTTTGAGGCCGTTCTCCCCGTCCAGCCCTCCCCCGATTTGGTGCGCTTTCGCCTTACTGGGGAGAGCGAAAGCCCCCTGAATGTGGAGTCCCTAACTCGGTTGGCCGCCCCCCGGTTTTTCCATGTGGAGCTGCGGGACGAGACTACGCTGCCCCAGAACTTGTGGGCCCGGAGTGGGGAGGACAGCCTCACCGGGCTGTTTCTGCGCCGGATGAAGGCCCTGCTGGATGGGGCTGGCGATGAGGAACGTCCTCGCCTGCTGTTGGCTGCCCGCTTTGGCCTGGCCGCTTTGGAAGGAGGGGAGGATCCCCGCCCATGAAGATCAAAAAAATGACCGCCACCTTCGGTGTCTTGGACCATGCCGTTCTCACCCCCGGAGAGGGTCTGACCGTCATCACTGCTCCCAACGAGGCAGGTAAATCCACCTGGGCGGGCTTTCTCAAAGCCATGTTCTACGGCATTGACACCAGGGAGCGGGACAAGGCCGGCCACCTGGCGGACAAAAACCGCTATCAGCCCTGGTCGGGCGCACCCATGGAGGGAGAGCTCCAGCTGGAGTGGGAGTGCCAAGACATTACCCTGCGCCGTTTTGCCGCTAAGGGCAGCCCCTTCAGCGGGTTCGAGGCGGTATACACCGCTTCGGGGGATCCGGTGCCCGGCCTCACCTCCGCCAACGTGGGCGCTGCCATCTTGGGTGTCGGACGGGAGGTATACCTCCGCTCTGCCTTTGTGGGACAAGGGAAGGCCGCCGTCACACCCAATGGAGAGCTGGAAGCCCGCATCGCCGCCCTGGCCACCTCGGGACAGGAGGACGTGTCCTACTCCACGGTGGAGCGCACCTTGAAGGACTGGCGCAACCGCCGCCGGGCCAACCGCTCTAACGGCCTGCTGCCCGAGCTGGAGGAGGAACTGGCCCAGGCGGAGCAGGCCCTCCAGGACATGGGGCGCATCCGCGCCCAGGCCCAGGCGGACCAGGAGCGGCTGGCCTCCCTGGAGGCAGAACAACAGCGCTTGAAGGACGACGTGGCCCTGTGGGACCGCATCGAGAAGCATGACCTGAACCGCCGGTACGGCCAGGCCCTGGCTGACCAGGAGGCGGCCCAGGCCGCCCTAGATGCCCTATCGCCCCCTGCCCCGGAGATGGATGGCTGGACCGCCCAGGAGGCCAGGGAATGGGCCCAGCAGGAACAGGAGCAGTACCAAGCGGCGGTGGATGAGCGCAGAAAGCTCCAGGAGCAGCGGGACGCCATCCAGGCTGCCAGCCAAAAGAAAGCGCGCATCGCCGTCATTCTGGCCGCCGTCCTGGCGGCAGCCGGCATTGTGCTGGGCGTGCTGGGCGGCCTGGGCCTGGCAACGCAGCTTCCGCCGGAAGTCTGCTTCTATACTCTCCTGGCCGCTTTTGCCGCCCTTATCTGGCGCAACCGCACGTTGATGGACGCCCAGCGCAAGCTGGACGGACTGGAACTGCCCGATCCGCCCCAGTCTCAGGACTGGGGCGGTCAGGCCCAGGCTCACGCCGACTACCTGGCCCGACAGGAGCGGCTGGAACTGGAGCTGCGCCACGCCAGCCAGCGGGTGGACGACTTGGCCGCCCAGGGGGGGCGGGCCTTTGACACACTGGAATATCTGCCCCCTCCTGCCCGAAGCCGGGTGGACACCGCCGCCCGGCTGGCTCGGGTGGAAGCTGAGATTGCCCAGCGCCGTCAAGTGCTGGCTCAATCCCAGGGCCGCCTGGAGCAGCTGGGAAACTCGGAAGAAGCGCAAGCCAGAGCTTCCCAGCTAGAAGGGCAGCGTCTGGTCCGGCTGGAGGAATACGACGCGCTGGAGCTGGCCATGAAAGTCCTGTCGGATGCCAACGACGAGCTGCGCCAGCGCTTCTCCCCCGCTCTCAACCAGGAGGCAGCCCGTATCCTGTCCGCCCTCACCGGAGGGCGGTACCAGCACCTCACCCTGAGCCGGGACTTCTCCGCCCAGGCCGGGCCGGGGAATGCCCTGCCCCGCTCTGCCCTGTACCTGTCCGCCGGGACCTTGGATCAGCTCTACCTGGCCCTCCGGCTGGCCATCTGCCAGCTCACCCTGCCCGGGATTCCCTTGGTGCTGGACGACGCGCTGGCCAATTTCGACGATCAGCGGCTGGACCTGGCCCTGACCTTCCTGGAACAGCTGGGACAGCAGCGGCAAGTCCTGCTCTTTTCCTGCCAGCACAGGGAGGAATCCTGGGCCTGTGCCCACCAGATCCCCGCCCTCACCCTAGGTGGAGGCAGTCAACACTGAGAAAGGGGAACGATTATGGAATATCCCATTCAAATTCTCATCATCGACGCCCAAGGAGGTGGCGTGGGCCGGCAACTGGTGACTGCCGTCCGGCAGGCCCTGCCTGACGCGGCAGTCACCGCCGTGGGCACCAATTCCGCCGCCACCTCCGCTATGCTCAAGGCAGGCCCGCACCGGGCCGCCACCGGGGAAAACGCCGTAGTAGTGGCCTGCCGTACGGCGGACATCATCGTGGGTCCCCTGGGCATTGTCATCGCCGATGCCATGCTGGGGGAGGTCACTCCCGCCATGGCCGCCGCCGTGGGGCAGAGCCGGGCCAAGCGGGTGCTCATCCCCTTCAGCCACTGCGACAACATCGTGGCCGGAGTCCCGGAGCTGGCCACCGGCGCTCTCATCCAGTGCGCGGTCCGCTCTGTCACCGCTCTAGCGGGCGAACTGGCCGACGGCCCGCTGGAGTCGTCCGAAGGGAGGGCCTGACCATATGCTGGCCTATACGTATCTCGCACCAGGGGCCTTTCAACTGCTGGACAAGCCAAAGCCCGCCCTCCGGGACGACCGGGACGCCATCGTCCGAGTCACCTTGTCCAGCATCTGCACCAGCGACCTGCACATCAAGCACGGCTCTGTGCCCCGGGCCGTGCCCGGGGTCACCGTAGGTCACGAGATGGTGGGCGTGGTGGAAGAGGTTGGCTCTGCTGTCTCATCTGTCCGGCCCGGAGACCGGGTAACCGTCAATGTGGAGACGTTTTGCGGCAGCTGCTTTTTCTGCCAACACGGCTGGGTCAACAACTGCACGGACCCCGAAGGCGGCTGGGCCTTAGGCTGCCGCATCGACGGCGGCCAGGCGGAATATGTCCGGGTGCCCTATGCCGACCAGGGGCTGAATCAGATTCCCCACTGTGTCACCGACCGCCAGGCCCTGTTCGTGGGGGACATTCTGGCCACCGGCTATTGGGCGGCGGACATTTCAGAGATCCAGGCCGGGGACACCGTGCTCATCCTGGGAGCGGGTCCCACGGGGATCTGCACCCTGCAATGCGTGCTGCTCAAGGAGCCAGGCGCGGTCATCGTCTGTGAGCAGGATCCCTTGCGCCGCTCCTGGCTCCAGACCCGCTATCCCCAGGTGGTAGCGGTGGGGCCGGATCAGGTGTGGGACTGCGTCATGGCCCACAGCGCCCATGGCGGCGCGGATGTGGTCCTCGAGGCGGCCGGAGGGGGGAATTCCTTCACCACCGCCTGGCAGTGCGCCCGGCCCAACGCCGTGGTAACGGTGGTGGCCCTGTACGACGGGCCGCAGGTCCTCCCCCTGCCCGATATGTACGGCAAAAACCTGACCTTCAAGACCGGAGGCGTGGACGGCTGCCGCTGCGGGGAGATCCTGGACCTCATCGCCGCAGGCAGGCTGGACACCACCTCCCTCATCACCCACACCTATCCCCTGGCGGACATCGCCGCAGCTTATGAGCTGTTTGAGCACCGCCGGGACGGGGTCATCAAAGTGGCGGTGGAGCCATAGAAAACCCGATTCGCCCAAAACTTGAAAGTCCATTTTATCGGACATCTATTCCTGTATTCTCTAGGTACAGCAACAGGAAAGGATGTGTCCGGCATGTATGAACTGGAATTTGTAAGGGGCCCTGTAGAGGTCTATCTCGACGGCGCGTTCTGCTTTTCTGCGGACACCCGTGGAGAGGCGGAGGCAGAGATCGCCCTGCTCACCGCCTGACGGCAAGCCCGCACGCTCTGCGTCAGGCAGAGCGGTCCTATAGCGCAAAGGGCAGGGCCCGTGGGAAGATTCTCGCGGACCTACCTTGTTGGAATTTCCCCTATCAGAGTCGTTACAACGGGAAACGCCCCCCCCGAATTATCCCGCGGGGGGTTGCCCGTTATAGAGAGATACAGGAGGTAGAAAAGAGAAATCAGTTGAAGAAGTAGTCCCAGGGGTTATAATACTGACCGCCTTGCCCGTTCTGACTGCTTGTCTCCTGGGGAGCGGGATCCTGCTGAGTATTGTTTTGAGCAGTGGTCTGCTCGTCAAAGGTGAGAGTCAGCTCCACATACTGGCCCGAGCGGTATACGGTCACGGTGACGGTATCCCCCGCCCGGTAGCTGTTTTTCACTGTGGTGAGCTGTGACACGCTGGTGATATCGGTATCGTCAATCTTGGTGATAATATCTCCAGGTTGAATACCGGCGGTTTCAGCGCAGGAACCCTCTTCCACATCGTTCACATAAACACCCTCAGGCCAGCCGAAAATCTGCGCATAATCATCCGTATCCTGCGGATTCAGGATCCCCATGTAAGGCCGTCCGGTCACATAGCCGTACTGCATATAGTCGGTGATGATGTCGATGACATCGTTGATGGGAATGGCAAATCCGATGCCTTCGATGGAGGCGTCCGTGCTGCCGTCATTGTTGGACAACTTGGCCGAGGTGATGCCCACCACACGACCGTATTTGTCAAACAGGGGACCACCGGAGTTACCGGAGTTGATGGTGCAGTCGGTCTGGATCATGTTCATGACGGTACCGTCACTCATGGTGACAGAGCGCCCTACTCCGGACACATACCCGGAGGTCTGGGAGAAGGAGTAGCTGCCCAAGGCGTTGCCGATGGTGGACACCTGCTCACCCACCACCAGGTTGTCGGAGTCGCCCAGCACCACGGGCTTGAGACCGGACACGTCGATCTTGAGCACCGCCACGTCGTTCAGCTCCTCGCCGCCGATGTAGGTGGCGTCATAGCTCTCGCCGTTGTTCAGGGTGACCTTGATCGCAGATGCGCCATTGATTACATGGTAGTTGGTGACGATGTAGCCGTCCTCACTGATGACGAATCCGGACCCGGCGGAGACGCCCTGGTACTGCTGCCAGCCCTGCTGGACCATCACCTGGGCATTGATATTCACACAGGAATCCACATAGGAGGCGTAAATCTCTTCCAGACTCATCTCCTTCAGACCGTCCGCCTGCTGGACATTCACCTGAGTGGTGGGGGTGTTGTTCTGATAGATGGTGGTGGAACCGGACGGCCCACTGAACAGAGCGTTGAAAGCCGCCGCGCCGCCCACGCCTGCGCCGCCGCCCACCAGGGCGCAACACAGCACCAGGGCCACCACCTTACCCGCCCCCTTATGGCTTTTCTTGGGTTTGCGCTGAGGCGCTTCAGGCCCGGAATCCAGGTTTGACTGGGGATTGGAATACTTGTAATGATACGTTCCACTGTCGCTGTCCCAGTTGGCGGAACCGTTGTTATTTTGGTTGTCGTAAGGATACATAACACTCACTCCTTATCTGTTTGTGAGTATAAGATACAATGAAAATATGTCTGTATTATGACCTAGCTCCAAATTGATTTTAAACTTTGGCTGAAAAAAAACTGAAAATCCGGTTCAAGCCGCTCACGGGCCGTCCGACGGATCAGGGGCGCCGCCCTTTAAAATGGCGGTCACATCCCGCACCGCCAGGCGTAGGTCGGCCGCCACCGGGCGAAAGATGCCCAGCTTGACCAGGTTGATGCAGACCAGCAGCAGCAGCGGCCCCACCACCATGCCCAGCACACCCGCCAGCCTCATCCCCGCGTAGATTCCCACCAAGGACAGGATAGGGGAAAGCCCGGTCTGTCCGCCCAGGATCTTGGGCTCCCCCACCTGGCGGAAGAGCACAATCGCCCCCCAGATCACCATGAGTTCGATGGTCTGCCGGTAATCGCCCGTAATCAGATCCACCGCCGCCCAAGGCACCATGACCGTGCCCGCACCGATGATGGGAATAAAGTCCATCACCGCCAGTACGAAAGCCAGCAGCAGGCTGTATGGCTGGCGGATGATGAGAAATCCTGCCGTCAAAATCGCAAATACCCCCAGAGACAGCAGCAGTTGGCTTTTTAGATACCCTCCGAACGCCTCCATGAAGATACGCCGCACCTGGCTTCCGAACTGCCGCAGATTTCCTGGAAGTTGATCCGTGAACAGGTAGCGCAGCCTTGGATAATCGCTGGTAATGAAATAGCTGGCCATGAGAAACGCCACCACAGCCACGGCAAAACCTGGTATGCCGGAAACCAGTCCGGTGGCCCAGCTGGCCAAGCCTGCAATCTGGCTGGACAGGTCCAAGCTCTCCAGCCAGCTGGCCAGCGCCCGCACCAAATCGTCTCCAGTGGCCACCAGGCTGTTTGGAAGGATATCCCCCAGCCGGTCCAGCCAATGGCCCACGTTGTCCACCGTGGCCATCAGGCTGTCCAAAATCGGCTGCCAGTTGTCAAACAGGGAGATGACCTGGTTGACTAGCGCCCAGCAAAGTCCATAACAAAGTCCACCCACGGTGCCAAACGCTAAAACAAGCACCGCCAGGGAGATAACCTTTCGGGATATGTTCAGCCGGTTTTTCAGCCACCGCACCACTGGATTGAGCAGCCAGGCCAAGACCAGGGCCAGCACAAAGGGCATCAGCAGGGATACCAGCGGCACTGCCACAAATACTGTCAGCAGCACCGCCCCGATAACCAGCGCGGTCCGAATTCCCAGCCGCAGCCAGAGTTGTCCCCGCTGGGGCCAGGTAAGCAGATCCGGATTCATCTTAGGCACTACCTCCTTTGTCAAGGGCGGTCTACACGCTCAGCACACCATTTGGGCCAACAGGGCTACCATGGGAAGGGTGACCATGGACAGCAGGGTGGACAAAGTCACCAACTGCGCGGCGGATGCGGTATCCTGGCCGAACATCTGACAGAACATGCTGGTGGTGCCGGCGGTGGGGCAGCCAGCCAGAATCACCAGCGTGAGGTACATCATAGGATCCAGTCCCAGGGGGAACAGCGCTACAATGGTCACCAGGGGCATCACCACCAGCTTGAGAGCCGCAGCCCCGTATAGCCGTCCAGCCCGGAAGGTGGCCGCCAGATCGGCTCCTGCCATCTGACCGCCGATGACCACCATGGCCAGGGGCGTATTCAGTCCGCTGATGTACTCCACTGCCGACCGCACCGGTCCAGGCAGGGCCACCCCTCCCACAAAGAGGGCCATGGCAATGGCAAATCCAATCACTCCGGGGTTGAGTACCGCCCGCCGGAGGCTTCCCTTCTGTCCCATAACCGTGACGCCATGGGTCCAGTTGGCCACATTGAACACTGCGATGCCCATGGCACAGTAGGGTACCGCTCCCTCCCCCAGCACCGACATGACGAGAGGCAGTCCCATAAACCCCACATTGCCATACACAGTACCGAAGCGCAGCGCTGCCCGCGTGGGGGCGCTCTGCCGCGGGAACAGAAAATGGGCCGCCCCACCAAACACCACATAGCTGACTGCCACCAACAGCAAAGCCTGGCCCATTCCAGCCAGAAGCTGGGTGGAACGCTCTACCTGAAGGGCATTTATCACCGTGCAGGGGCATACCACGGTCAGCAGCAGCCGCGACAGCTGAGACAAGGTATCAGAATACAGCATCCCCCGTTTTCCAAAGAAAAAACCCACGCCCATCATGAAAAATAGGGTGACCACGCTGCTGGCCACCACCAGAAAATCCCCCAGCATATCCGTTCCCTCTTTCTCTCTTGCCAAGTATGCTTCCCAGCACATCTTAACTATTATAATGTACGCGTTTCAACGCTGCAAGAACAAAAAAGGGAGCTTCCGTTTCTTTTCCCCTTAGGCCCTGCGTTGACAAGAGCAGGTCGCTTCCGCTATACTATTATAAAATAGCAATGAGAGATCAACGAAAAGGAGCATTACTTTCATGGATCACAAAAGATTTGAAAAGGGGTATCTCCCCCTCTTTCTGTCTTATTACAAACCGCATTTGAACCTGTTTCTCCTGGACATGTGCTGCGCCCTGGGTATCGCCCTGGTGGACCTGGCCTTTCCCTATGCCTCCCGTATGGCTTTGAATGAGCTGCTTCCCCAAAACCTCTTTGGGGCCTTTTTCGCCGTCATGGCGGTACTACTGCTGGCCTACGGCCTGCGGGCGGGGATGAACTATGTCGTCACCTACTGGGGCCACATGATGGGTGTGCGCATCGAAGCGGATATCCGAAGGGACCTGTTCTATCATATGCAGGACCTGTCCTTTTCTTTCTATGATAAAAACCGCACTGGTCAGTTGATGAGCCGGGCCACCAACGATCTGTTTGAGATCACGGAGCTGTCCCACCACGGTCCGGAGGACTTGTTCATCTCGGTGGTCACCTTGGGAGGCGCCTTTGTACTCATGTGCACCATCCAGTGGAAGCTGGCTCTCATCGTGTTCGCCGTGGTGCCGGTGTTCGTGCTGTTCACCATCTTCCAGCGGCGGAAGATGGTGAGGGCCTCCCTCCAGGTCAAGCAGAACATGGCGGGCATCAACGGCCAGCTGGAGTCGGCCATCTCGGGAATGCGCACCGCCAAGGCCTTTGCCAACGAGGAGCAGGAGGGGGAGAAGTTCCGGGCATCCAACGACCAGTTTAAAGGGGCCAAGCGGGGCTACTACAAGGCGATGGCGGGCTATATGGCAGGGCTGGAGTTTGCCCTTCCGGTGATGAACGTGCTTACCATTGCCGCCGGCGGCTTCTTCATCATGCGCGGTGAGATGGACCTGGTGGACCTGGTGACCTTCTCCCTGTATATCTCCACATTCCTCACCCCGGTGCGCAAGCTGGCCGCCTTTGTGGAGCAGTTTCTCAACGGTATGGCGGGCTTCAAGCGGTTTGTGGAGCTGATGCGGGTCGAGCCAGAGGTAAAGGACGCCCCAGATGCCCAGGTCATGGGCACCGCCAAGGGGGACATTTCCATCGAGGACGTATCCTTCGCCTACAACAATGGCGAACCTGTTCTGGACCACATCTCCATCCACATTCCCCAGGGGGAGACAGTGGCAGTGGTAGGCCCCTCCGGGGGCGGCAAGTCCACCCTGTGCCAGCTCATTCCCCGGTTCTACGATGTCACCGGGGGCCGCATCCTGGTGGACGGCGTGGACGTGCGAAGCGTCACCCAGCACTCCCTGCGGCAGAACATCGGCATCGTCCAGCAGGACGTGTTCCTCTTCGCCGGTACCATCCTGGACAATATCCGCTATGGCCGGCCCGACGCCACCGAGGATGAGATCATCGAGGCGGCCAAGCGGGCGGAGATCTACGACGATATCATGAACATGCCTGACGGCTTCCAGACCTATGTGGGTGAGCGAGGCGTCATGCTGTCCGGCGGGCAAAAGCAGCGGGTGTCCATCGCCCGCATCTTCCTAAAAAACCCGCCTATTCTCATTCTGGATGAGGCCACCTCCGCTCTGGACTCGGTCACCGAAGCCCGCATCCAGGGGGCCTTTGACGAACTGGCCAAGGGGCGTACCACCCTCATCATCGCCCACCGGCTCAGTACCATCCGCAACGCCCACCGCATCATCGTAGTGGATGATAACCGCATCGTGGAGGAGGGCACCCATGCCCAGCTTCTGGCCTCCGGCGGAGAGTATGCCCAGCTGTACAACACCCAAAAAAGCGTCAGCGTATAAGGAGAACGTCTATGGAGGTCAAATTCTATGAGCAGGTGCCGGACCATCAGCTCAAATTTGCCGTCATCATCGCCAAGGCCCATGGAAAATGGGTCTTTTGCAGGCACCGGCAGCGGGATACCTACGAACTGCCAGGGGGACACCGGGAGGCAGAAGAAAGCATCCTAGACGCTGCCACACGGGAACTCCGGGAGGAAACAGGGGCGTTGGATTTTTCTCTGATTCCGGTCTGCGCATACTCCGTTGTTGGAAAAAATCAGGTCAATCCCAGCGGGGAAGAAGCCTTCGGAATGCTTTACGCCGCCGACATCATCGCTTTTGAACCGGAATTACACCATGAAATCGACCAGGTATTATTCTTGGATGAGCTGCCCCGCGACCTGAAACCGTGGACCTATCCCATGATCCAGCCCAAGCTAGTGGAAGAAGCCAAACGGCGCAACTTGGTGTAACATGCTATGAACAAGACAGAACTGCTGAACAGATTTTCCAAAGACTCGGAGGAACGGGTGGTGCTGGCCCGGGTGCTGGACCAGATGGAGCGGGCCCAGCGCCGCTCCATCCCTTGTGCCACTCAGTTCCTCTCCTCCGCCCAGCGCGCGGCGGCGGAGCCTCTGCTGGCCGCCAGCGGGCACCCCAAATGCCTGTTCACCGGCGGTTATGAGGGGGCGGAGCGTACTATCTGTGTGTTCCTCCCCGATTGGCAGGAGGCCGAGGACTATGACCCCGGAGATGCTCTATCCGCTGTAGAGGCCGCTTTCCCCCCCAACGCCCAGCTGAGCCACCGGGATCTGCTGGGCGGACTCATGGGCATCGGGCTGACTCGGGAAAAAGTGGGGGATATTCTGGTACGCAAGTAAAACGCCCAGGTGATCGTCTTGCGGGAGGCC
>ENA-UOIV01000941-UOIV01000941.1-human-gut-metagenome-genome-assembly--contig:-C59-NODE-941-length-27944-cov-223.684894_pt1 | contig 27944 bp, 28 predicted proteins | sample MGYA00242333_ERZ723880 | MGnify/ENA metagenome assembly ERZ723880 | reverse complement strand
GAAAAGGCTCTATCAGATACCCAATAGAAGCCTCAGCTAAGTAATCTGGGATATTGCATATTTAAAATATTGTTCTTATATTTGCATCAGAAAAAGAAATTAATAACCATTTAAAATTTTAGACTTATGAAAACATTAGAAAATATCCAAGACCTTAAGAAATTACTTTTTAATCCCTATACCATTTATACTTATGACTATGCTGATGGACTCATTATTAATGACACTACCGACTACATCGAGATTTACGAAATCGAGATAGAAGACGAACCCTTTGACGAGTTCCTTGGGTATATTATTACCTATGCTTCAGAGAAGGACTTATTCGAAAACTTGAGAGAAAATCTTATTCTCATGGATTTAACCAAAGGTGCTGATGACCAATACTATGATTATTCTCCTTCTCAGGTAGAGGCTATCCTATTCGGAATCCTTCAATTAACTCCAGAACACCAAGATATAATCGTAATTGATCTCAAAAAACACCTAAAATCCTTTATTCAAGACAAAGACCAAGCGGAAGAGATGATAACCCAATATACCTGTTATTACAATGCCATCAAGAGATGGGAATCCAATCACAAGGAAACAGAAATCCTTCATCAACTTGAGATATCAAACCTACTCGAACAATTAAAAAAATAACTAAAACAATGAAAACAACAAATCCTTCATCAAGAATCACAATCAGTCAGAATGGTAATCAAATACTAACCTGCAAAGTATACAAAGAGCCCAACTATATATTATCTATGTCCAATGAAGAAATATTAGAACTCATCTCTGGACTAGACTATATGGGTAACATACCAACGGTACCAGACCTAGAGAAACCAATAGAAATCCAAGTCTCAACCACCCGACAAATATCCTTAGAACAAAACAAAGAAGTCCAAACCAAAATCAAAGAGATAATATACAATAACCTCTATGATACTCTAATAGATGAACTAAAGGGTACCATCTCTAGGTTCCAAGCCCAGTATAACATCCAAGAGATAAACCCATACCTACAGGATATACTTCAGAACCCAGAAGATCTAGTATCCCTTAGAACAAAACAAAGAAGATAAATAAAAAGAATACCTAGAGCCTAGAAAACTCTAGGTATTTCTGTGTACACATATATAATCAATTACCTCCCAAACAAAATAAAACCAAGTATACAGATACTAGGTACACAACCCACCTAACCCACTCCCAACAAAGAAATATACAAATAACAAGGTACACAATAAACCTCATATACACCAGATATCACTAACTAAGATACAAATCCCCTATATCACAATCAATATATAATACATATAACTAATACTAATATACATATCTTAGGATCTTGGTTTCCCTTCTTTTCTGTGTACCAACGGGGGTTTTTCGAAAAAGTCAGGAACATACCCATTTGGCTGCCTTTACTATATCAAACACTATAGCTCTCAAAATTTAAAGTACTAAATCCTTGAGGCCCCAAAGGCCATTTTAGGCAATAAAATCACCATACATGGCCCCTCAAATCACAGAAAAGCAAAAAGTACACTCTGGCAATAGTTTTTGAGATACGTATATGAGCCTTTTTGACACGTAGCTATTTTAGTAACGCCTATATATAATATACTAATATGGGTGGGATTTAGATACGTATGTATTTTAGCTTCACACGTGTAATTGAAAAGTGTTCTGTTTGGCTAGTTTGTGTAATCTAGGATTTAGGTTGTGATTTTGTGTACCTAGACTCGGATTTTAATTGCCAAGAGGCTAGGATTTATATAAAAATTGTGTACCTAGAGGGGCCATTTTAGGCTCGGATTTTATAAAACTGGGTACACAATTACACCATTAATGGCCTCGGATTTAATAAATTTCTAGGCAATCAAGGGGCCAATTTTAATTGCCATCCTAGTAATATTGTTGTTAATTGCATAAGTATTTATATTATGGTTATTTTAGATAATTCTAGGACATTAGGGGCCTTCGAAAGGCAATCTGGGATATTGCATAATTAAAATATTGTTCTTATATTTGCAGTAGATAAATAAAGTATTAACCATTTAAAATTTTAAAGTTATGTTTACTATTCAATCAAATTCAATCCAAACTATTAAAGAGAATATTATGACCTACTTTAACGGTACCCTCCAAGAATTTACCTACTCACATGAACAAGTAACCGAAATCTCTAACCCGGATGGATCATACATGGGAACTCTCAATCTCCAATTCCGGGAGTATCCTATAGACGATGACGAAAAGGTAGAAACCTACTGCAGAGAATCCGATGCTTTTGAACAATACGTTAAGGATTACATTAACAATAACATTATCCAACTTCAAGAACTAAACGGTAACGGGCATTACATTGCTAACGATAACGGAGATACCATCCAGGTATATTTCAACGATTACTCTCTTTTCATTATCATTACTCTAACTGGTCAGTACTAATACCTACCTTTATCGAATACTAACCCTATAATACATATATCACAATGGAAACCAATTTCGAATACCTAGCCAAGATTCTCAAGGATGATGCCATTGACACCTGGACTCTAAGAGAACAAGAAGAAATAAACAAACTAGACCTAACCCAAGGCCTACATATTTTCTTATACGATATCTATACCGGTATTATATCCTATTGCCAAACGAATAAACCCACAAACCCACAAACCCATATATGAATCAGAACATATAATAATCCTAGACTCAGATAGTACCATAGGTTGCCAAGAATAAGAATATTGCCCAGGCCTAACTAAGGTACCTGGGCTTTTCTATGTACATACCTAAGAGGCCATCTATAGACTTCATATAATTACCTAAGAGGTACTAGAGCTTTACTACACATATACTTACTAGCCTTATATAAGAACCCACTAGGCCTATCTATAGATCTTATAAGGCTTACCTAAGTACGCTAACTATCGACCATATATGGCCTTCAGGTAATAGGTATATAATATACAGATATTCTATAGCCACTTAAAAGGCCCTCCGAAAATCCCCTAGAATCTTCTGGCCATGGGGATTTGAATAGAGGATTACCTAGAGGATATAGTAAGGGAACCATAGATGGCCTTAACTTTGTTATCATACAGGTATTATATAGCGGACAACGTGCGGGCAATTTAGGCCGCCCGGAGGTTAATGGGTGGAAATTTGATAATAAATAATGTATGCGCAAATAATAAAATTTTTGAGATATGCAAATATTTTCTGAAAATTATTCTTAAAATAATAAAATTCATTTTTAACAAAAATTTTTCTCGAATTTTTTTGTAGATTAAAATAAAATCCTTATCTTTGCAATGTCGGAAACGATAAGAGTTCTAAAATTTAATAAGAAAAATTTTCAAAAAAAAATCTTTGAAAATTTTGCAGATTAAAATATTATTCTTATATTTGCATAGAGAAATAAAAAAAAACCTTTTCGAGTTTCTAATAAGACTTGAATTTTTATCGAAAAGGTTATAATAAAATAAATTCAAAAATTCAAGCATTTTTATTATGGAAGAAAAAAAATTAAATTCAGTTGAGAATGTAAATGTAGTTGTTGAAAATTCTTCAAAAGAAAAAATCAACAAAGTAAGTGCTAAAAAAGCTAAAGCACAAGCAAAAGCAAACAATATTCTTTATAAGAATATTCTAGCTAATTTAAATAAGTCTACTGAGGGACTTTTAAAAACTTCTTTCGGTGTCAAAAAATCAGACATTTACAAAGAAGAAATTTTTTCAGAACTTTCAGATAAAGAGAAAAAAGTAGCTAGAAAAAAATTTAGAAATACAATTCTTTCTTTGTCCGAAAGTTTGACACAAGAAAAGGACAAAACTCGCTTAGAAAAACTAAAAAAAGCGTTTTTAGACTTTTACAAACAAGTTTACAAAGTAAACGATTTTTCTCTTTCTTCTGTTTGTTCTGAAAATATGAAAGAAACAAACAAAGAAATTTTGAAAAAGGCTTTACAAATCGTGAAAAAATAAATCAATGTTTAACTAGAGTAGGGATTTAAGTTTTTCTACTAAATTAGAATCCCAAGTATTAGATTCTGAAATTGAATTGCTACAAGAAAAATTAGACCTAATTAGAGAAGAAATTTGTAAATTAATTGGAGTAGACCCCAATTTAGAAAAACAAGGTCACGAAGATAATTACGTGTTTAATTTAAATATTGAATCCGATAATCAAATAGGATTTTTATTACAAGCAACTGAATTATAATTAATTCTTAAAATTTTTTAGAAAGTAAGGGAATGTTTGTCCCTTACTTTTTTTTTGACTTATTCTAAATAAGGGGTACCGTACCCCGCATTTAGTACCTGGTATTTTTAGGCTTTCGTATTAAGGGGTACCTTGAACACAAACCACGAATTTACTACCACAACTTTTTACTTCCTCGTATTAATAGCATTGCCTAGAAAAGCCTTAAACATACTACACACAAAAATTTCCTACACACACGTTAAGGGCATACCAAGACACAACACACAAAGAAGCCAGAGAATAAAAACATCCCTGGCATTCAAAATCTTAATCCTTACCATACTCTTCCTTAATCCTTTCCAAATCCTTTAAAGCCAATTTCAAAACCTTAATCCTATGTGGGATATATTTCTTATAGTAAGGAAACCAATACCCAAATATACGATTCTCTCTATCAATCTTATCTATGGGAGTCTTCAACCATCGATTACCTCTTATAGTATGATACTCTCCATAACCTATGAAACTAAATCCGGAAAGAAACCAGAGATGGGTAATACCAAACCTTTCAGGTTGGAACCAGGGTTTAATTACACTATGCCAGAATTCATGGTTCTGATTATCGAATATCCTACACATCCCTAGGTTAGTTTCTGCATGTCTTAGGAAATCAATTACCTTGATTATCTCATACTTCACTTTCTCATAATTTTCAAATATCCTCATCTCTATGGTGAAGTTATTCTTTGCCTTTTCATCGATATTACTCATGATACTAATCCATATAAGAATATTATAAACCAAGCCACTAGGATAAAGATATAAGGGATTGCATACTTCTTAAATGGGTATCCTTCTATCCCATCATGGAGGGCATATATAAATACTATTGGCCATAGCAATATCATTAATGCTACTCCCAGTAACTTAAACCAAGTAAAGCCAAGGCATACTAGAGCATCAAAATTCATTGAGCTACCCTTATAATTACCGTGACTATCGAAGTGATAGTAGTTCTTAGGTTTTAATACTTGCTCAGATCCTAGGTAGGGTGGTAGGTCCTTTTTAATGAACCTACCCTTACTATCTCTTGCCCTTTCTCTTAGAAGTTTGGGAGCAGATAAATCTTCGTCGTAATCTTTAATTCTAGCCATTGTTTTTCTTTTTAAAGAATATTAGGTAAATAGGAAATAAAGGTAATACTAACCAGATTGTAAGGAATAATAGATGAGGTCTTATCATCCTGATTTCTTGACATAACATCTTGGTTAGAAGTATAGAGGGGATTAGGCATATCCCATAGATTATGCCTAATATTATCCAAGTACTATTCATTGAGTTTTTTGATTAGTTTTTTAAGTTTCTTATCTAAGGTTATCACTTTCTCAAGAGTTTCATCATCCTTGTGTTTCCCGTTATCATCCAACCATTTTTTGATTGCCTCTAAGGATTTCTTGGATTGGTGATATGCAACAAAGGAATTGTACTTCTGTTCATTCTCTGTAGTACAAGGTAGGATTATTGCATTACCTTTCCCATCTAATCGAGTAAATTGACCCTCTAGATTTGTTGTTCTAGTGATTATTACCCTATTAGATAATATTGCAGTACCATTCTTTTTATCGATAGATACTACGTTTGCCTTTTCCATTAGGGTTTTGTCTTGGTAAATTACCGAGTTACCCTCTTTGAGTTTTATTACTTCTTTTTTCATATAAATAATGTATTTATTTCGTTATACAAATATACTATTTTATTTTTAAATATCAATCATTATTGAATAAATTCTGCAAATCTTCTGAGGTTATCCCATGCTGACGGTAGTAGTCGTATTCCCAAGGATTTAGAGGTTTGCAATTGACTGGGTATTCGTCTCTTAATTCGAAAGGCAAATAGCCAAGAAATTCTATACTGTTGAAATACTGTACCTTACCATCAGTAAATAAGAAATATTTCAAAGGTCTATCGATTGCCTTACCGAAATTACTTCCTATTAATCTGATATCCTTGTTGGCAATATAAACATGATACTTATCAGTTATCAAATATACCTGGGTATTCCAGGGTTTCTTCGATTCATCTAAGGTTTTCCTAAACCAATCAACCATAATCTGTTGTTTCTTTCCTATATCCATAATTAAATTATTTATTCATTGATAAATAGAACTCGATATACCTACCTAAGAAAGGCTACAAGCAATACTTTATCCTCTTTAATGTAAACTCTAAGAATTTATATTATGGATAAACTTACTAACGAATTAATTGCCAAGGTTGCAAACAAGTTAAACCTTGAACCAGCTCTGTTAAAGACAGTAACTGTAGTAGAATGTGGTAATCGAGACGGATTTTTACCCTCTGGTAGACCTCAGATTCTCTTCGAGGGTCATGTAATGTGGAAATATTTGAAGATAAAACTCGATGGAGAAGGCAAAAGAACCTATTTATATGACCTAGCCAAGAGAAATCCATCCTTAGTTTATCAAAAATGGACCAAAGAATTCTACTTAGGAGGTGAAGGAGAGTGGAAAAGACTCGAAGCAGCTCGTAAAATTGATGAAAACTGTGCTAATTTAGCTACTTCTTGGGGATTGGGACAGATTATGGGCTTCAATTATCAGCTTTGTGGATGTCAATCAGTGGATGAAATGATCCAAAAGATGTCTGAATCTCATGAAATGCAGCTAGAATTGATGTATCATTTCCTCTATAACTCCGGTTTAGTGAAGCATTTGAAGGCAAAAGACTGGGATGCCTTCGCTAAAGGATATAATGGTCCTGGTTACAAAGATAATAACTACGACCAAAAGCTAAGAAATACCTACGAAAACTTCAAAGATAAATTATGAAAGTAATATACAACAACATTATACCTTTCAAGGGATACAAAGCCATCAACCTTTTTGGTTTAGTGTTTGTAAGAAAGGGGGCTAAGTTTACTGAGGTAGATTATAACCATGAACATATACATTCAAAGCAAATGGCTGAGATGTTATGGATATTTTTCTACCTTTGGTATGGAATCGAGTACTTAATCATACTTTGTTTTGCTAAATGGAACAAGCAGAATGAAAGGTATCATGATGTAAGTTTTGAGGAAGAAGCTCATAATAATGATTCGAACCTGGATTATATTTCAACTAGGAAGCATTATGCTTGGTTCAAATACATAAAATTGAGAAGTTACAAGAAATGAAAGACTTAAAAGTACTGGGAGTATGTGGAGGGCAAGGAGCCCTCCTATTCCCTTTTAAAAATAAACTCATTGGAAATATTGAACCTAGAGGAGTATTCCATACTAGTAGAGAAGAACAGTGGAAAGCTAATTTCAAAGGCATACCTTTCTTAAAAGGGTATGAACTACCAGAAGATTGGCATCCAGATATCATTCTATCTAGCCCTGATTGTGGTAGTTGCTCAGTAATGAGATTATCTAAATCTAAGGCTCTTGGAGACCCTAAAAGTAATAAAAGTATACAACTAGTATTCCAAGCAATTCAATATTACGAACCCGCTCTCTTTCTTATAGAAAACCTACCAAGATTGCTATCTCTCATTTCTAAAGAAATGTTAACGGACTTCTTTAAGAACTATAAACTTATTTTTCACGAAAGAAGCGTTTCTGACTTCGGAAACTCCCAAGTATCAAGAAAAAGATTAGTAATCATTGGAGTTCATTTAGACAAGGGAAAAGAGTATTTGGATTCTTTTAATGAAGTATTCCAAGTAAATACTCCAAAACTTACTAGAGATTTACTAGTACAAGCCCCACAGGAAGCTTTAATTCCATTCTCTGATAAAGTTTTAGCCATGTATGATTATCGGAAATTACCTGAAAAGAAAAATCTTACAGTCAGACAAGTAAGACAACTTTGGACTCATGATTTCAAAGATGAAAAGAAATGGCCCATTAAAACTGCTAAGATGAGTACTCTCCCGGGAGTATATCGATTGGAAGATGATAAACCACCTTTAACACTCAGACCCTCAGATAGGCAATTTAGACCTGATGGGTATCCTTTGGGTATTTATGATTTCAAGGCAATTATGGGATTCCCTGAAAATTACCGAGTATTTATTCGAGGATTTGCAACTTGGGATCCTAAGACTTATCATTACTGGTTAAATAAAGCTAGGTATACCTTGAGCAAAGGGTCAGTATATGAAGTAGGATTATGGTTTAAGAAATGCCTTAATTTCAAGTGAATCCCCCCTATATAAATCTAATAGGCTTTTAAAGGGTATTGGAATAAGGAATATTGGAATAAGGAATACTGATATAAGAATCAATCAGGAAAAGGGATTGTTAAGGGAAAAACAAAGCCAGTTTCGTAACTGATTGAATTTGAATTAGTTGGCTTATGCCAGACTTGGCAAATGAATGCCAAGCACCTGATATAGAGTGAGTTGACTATTATGAATTGAAACCGAAAAACTCAAGTAACAATGAACAAAGAAATTTTATACAGAACGGAGATATTACCGAAAAATCTGAAGAGTATGTTTAATCTCTTGGCAACTTTTTATAATCGAATTGTAAAGAGTCACAAGGGAAAAATCAGAATGAGTATTACTCAAGATTCAAAAGGAATCGATATTCGATTTAGAATTCCGACTACTGACTTCAGTAATAATTTCAAAGTAATTTTGGGAGTAATAATTGATAGATACAAAACAAAAGATGCCTATCTCAGATCAAAAGATGAAGAAGCTTAAAGTTGCCATGATAGTCCTTTTACTAGGATTTACTATTTACCTTTGCTTCAGGAATTACAAACTGAATCAACAACTCAGTATGTTACCTGATAAAGAGATCATTCAACATACTGATACAATTTATTTGAGGAAAGATTTCCTGCCAATTTCCTACGATAATTTACTTAACCCAAGTAGAATCCTTCTTTACAATTATCAGAATTGGGATAAGCCTATTCATACCGCTAATAATCCTGATTCTATAATCTCAGAGAAGGATTCTCTTGTTCAATTAGTAATCGATAAGAATCAACTTACATTGAGTTTCCTTAATCAAAACTCGGGAATTTATTCTAGTAGGTTATTCAATATCGACACTAATAACTACAAGTATTCTTGGTATAACGGAAAACTTACCACACAAGAAATCAAATCTAGAATAAGATTAGTTCCTTATGTTTATGGTAAGTACCGACCCTTTAACAATCTATGGGATTTGGGAACAGGAATTTCAATCGAGACTAAGAGATTTAATTACAAACTGGGGATAAACAGTTTTTATTACCCAAGATATTTCTCAGGTATCAAAACTGATTTAGAACTGGTAGTAACTTATAAATTTTAGATTTTATGGCAAAGAAGATACAGGAAACACCCACTAACCTTACAAGAGAAGAATTATCTAATCTATCTAGGGTTACAACGGATGTTTTCTTTTTCAGTCTTTTTTGTTATGTGATACATCCAGTGAGAGGAAAGGTTCGATTTGAATTATATCCGTATCAAAAAGCCGTACTATACCAATTTATACTCCAGAGATTCAATATCTTGTTAAAGTTCAGGCAAGCGGGTATTACAGAACTTATATCTATGTACTGCTTATGGCTGGCATCATATCATCCTAATAAGAAGATAAACATTATCTCCATTAAGGATACAACAGCTAAGAAGGTACTTAAGAAGATTAAGTTCATGTATAAGAATCTTCCATGGTATATGCAAACCCCGATCATTAACGGAAGAACTGGGGAATTTGGTTCTGCCTCTATGATTGAATTCGATAATGGTTCATTCATAGAATCAATCCCAACATCTTCCGAAGCCGGTCGTTCAGAATCTCTTTCTCTCCTGGTAATTGATGAGGCTGCAATCGTTCGGTGGGCTTCAGCTATTTGGGCAGCTGCCTTCCCTACGCTTTCCACCGGAGGTTCAGCCATCATCAATTCTACTCCATACGGTATGGGTAATTTTTACCATTCAACATGGGTAGATGCTATAGCTGGAGGTAATCCTTTCAATGCTATTCGATTATATTGGCAGATGCACCCAGAACGGGATCAATCTTGGTATGACCAGATGGCTTCTGCATTGGGTCCAAAAAGAACTGCACAAGAAATCGATGGAGACTTTCTTTCTTCAGGTAATACAGTATTTGATATGGCAGATATCAAGGCTATCGAAGATTGCTTAAGTGATTATCCAGTTTTAAAATATCGTTTCAATCGTCAGTATAGACAATTCAACGAACCAGATCCAAATAAACAGTACTTTATCGGTGCAGACGTTGCAACAGGTAGAGGCTCAGACTATTCTTCTTTCACTTGTATGGACAAGCTGGGAGAAGAACAAGTTGTGTATAAGGGAAGAATGGCAGTAGATAAATATGCTAGGTTACTGGGAGATACTGGGCAATTATTTAATTTTGCTGTTGTAGCTCCAGAATCTAACGACGTTGGGTTAGCAGTAACTTCTGCTCTTCAGTCAGAAGGTTACCCTAACCTATACTACTATCAAAAGCTTCTGAAAAAGAAAGGTAAGTCTAGACCTGAGGTTGATAAATCTCCAGGTTGGTTAACTACCCAAAAGAATCGTTCAGTAATTATAGAGGGTCTAGAACAAGATATTCGAGAAGAGAATATTATTGTGAAGGATCCTTTCTTTGTTCAAGAAGCTCCTACCTTTATATATGATGGTTTGGGTAGACCTGTAGCCATGGGTAAACACAGAAATAATACTTCTGCTGTAGATGTGGATTTGGAAGGAGATGTTTATTCTGATGATGATATATTTGGTAAAGCAATCTGTAATCACATACGAAAAGGAAAAACTAATGTAATAATACAACCGAAATGAAAATTCTTAAGTTTTTTGGATTCGATAGAAGGAATCGATCTCCAATACAAGAAAACAAGGCTAATCCTCCAAGTAAAAAAGAGGAGGTACCTATTTCACCCGGTAGAGTATCGGAACCGGATGATGACCCAGGTAACTTCATTCATACATTGAAAGGCTTAACTCAGATGGTTACGCCTTCTTTTCGTGTTGAAGTGATTCAGCTTTTAAGGGATTTATATAAAGTGAATCCAGATGTTAACATAGCTTTACAGGATATGTTTAAGCTTGCTAATACTGGTCACAACATAACCTTCCCTAATAATACCGATAAAGAGGCTGATAAGATGAGAGATCATCTTTCTAAGGTATCCTCTAAATGGTCTAACTATACTGCTGGTATGGATGGTTTGGTAAACAAGATGATAGTTCAATTGATGATTAGTGGAGCTATCTCAGTAGAAGCTGTACCAAATGAAAAGTTAGAGGGTCTAGCTACTGTATTATTCCTCAAACCAGATAGGATAGTATTCAAAAGAGAGAATAATGGTGTATACAGTCCATATCAGAGGAACACTCTTTGGAATGGCTCGAATAAGCAAGATTATATCAAACTTAATACAGAGACCTACTGTTATGTTGGTATGTATAATGATACTGATGAACCTTACGGAATACCTCCTTTTATGGCATCTTTGGATTCATTAAAGGGTCAGCATGATATGAAAACTAACTTTAAACATATCATGGAAATCTGTGGTATGGTTGGTTTTCTAGAGGCTTTGATGGAAAAACCACAACAGAAACCTAATGAAAATGTAGAAGCTTATACTAGAAGATTAAATAGGGAGCTAATACGTTTGAAACAGAATGTAAGGGAAGGTATGAAGGATGGAGTAGTAACTGGTTACATTGATGACCACCAGTTTAAACTTAACTCTACTTCAAAAGAGATGAGCAATATTGATAAACCCTGGAATATGAACCAGCAATCAGTTGCTAATGGTTTGGGAGTAAATGGCAACCTAATTGGAGTACAAGCTTCCATTGGAGAAGGAGCAACTGGTATTATGCTTTCTAAGCTTATAAGTCAGCTAAAGAATATCCAAATGATAGTTTCTTATGTTCTTAAGTTTATTTATGAACTAGAACTACGTCTGGCTGGCTTTGATTGTAAGGGAATATCCATTACTTGGGGATCATCCACTATCTCTGATGAGGTTAAAATCCAACAGGGTAGACAGTATAAGATTCAGAACCTTGACTTACTTTACAAGGCAGGTATCATTTCTCAATATCAATATGCTTGGGAAATGGGTTATGATTCTCCTTCAGAAGAAGAACCAAGAGTTTCATTGGAAGACCAATTTGCTAAGGGAGGTAATTCAGACCCACAAGAGGGTACTAAGAAGAAACAGAGACAGGACGATAAGAATCAATCCGCTCGTAGATCAAGAGATAAAAATAACCCGGCTCCTTCACGAGGAGATCAAAATACTAAATCAAGATGAGTAAACCGATTACTAAAAAGAACAGAGAACATTTGGATTCTTTAGTGATAGGTAGTGGTCATACTATAATGGCTGGGTATATCCCAACATCCATAGAACCACAAACCTTCTCGGAGAATTTTTATAAATGGGCTCAAACTTCTAAGGAGTCAGTCAGTCAATTTGGTTTTTGGGGAGGAGAAATAGATTATAATACCTATTATCCTGACTTGAAGCCAGAAGAACTTACTCCTAAAGATGAGGAGTTTATTGAACCAATGTTCAGATTATTATCTGCAACTATTGTGTCTAAGAACTGGAATCCTACCGATTTTAGTCAAAATGGAGTATTAAAAGCTTCTATGAGAATGCTCTTAGGACAAACAGTAAACTGTGACCATGAGACTAATATTGGTAATGCTATTGGAGCTGTATCACAAGTAATGTGGCAAGAAGCCTATAAGGATGGTAGCTTTACTATACCGGCTGGTATTAATGGTATCCTGAAGATTGATGGTAAAGCAAATCCGAGAATTGCTAGAGGCATTCTTATGGATCCCCCCTCTATCCATTCTAATTCAGTAACAGTACAGTTTAAGTGGGATAGATCTCACCCAAATATGGAAGATAATGAATTCTACCAGAAATTGGGTACCTATGATTCTAAGGGAGTTATGGTACGAAGAATCGTTACTGAAGTAGTAAGATACTTAGAAACTTCTTTGGTATCTCATGGAGCTGATGCTTTTGCTCAGAAGATTGGGGATGATGGTAAAATCATTAATCCCAATTTTGCCAAGAGAACTTGGGCTTCATACGAAGAATATAGAGATGATAAGTCTAAACAGTATTTCTTCTATGATACGAAAACTGATCTAGCTTTGTTCAGTGAAAATAACGATACTTCCCAATCTTATGATGATAACCAAGGAAATCAAAATCCTAATAATAAAGATATGAATGAACTACAAAAATTTTTAGAAAGAATCTTTGGTAAAGATTGCCTTACTCTTGCCGAAGGTACAGAGATGAACGAGGAAACTGCATTTGCAGCCATTCAGGAATTGGTTAATTCTCGTAACACTCTTCAGACTACTGTGGATAACTTAACTACAGAAAAAACTTCTCTTACAGAACAGGTTACTAATCTGAATGCAGAAGTTGCAAATCTGAAAGAAATGGCTCAGGTAGGTAAAAACCACATTGCATCTCTCCGTGGAAATGCTGTTGCAACCTATAAAAAACTTATGGGTGACAAAGCTGATGAAACTATCGTTACAATGTTGAATGCCGAAACTACCGGCATGGTAACTTTGATCTCTCTTACTAAAGATTACCAAGCTCGATTGGAAGAAAAATTCCCAATGACCTGTGCTAAATGCGGTTCTCATGATGTAAGCCGTGCTTCTTCTGCAGCTGAGCCAGAAGATAAATCCGATAACAAAGCTACTGCTCAGAATTCCGAAAAGAGTACTGAAGAGATTCTGAAAGGTATCTATTCAAACAAATTAAAATAATCTCTAAAATAAGAAGAATATGAATACACATCCTACTACTAAGCTGGTAAATCAGGATCAACCGATGACTCTGTTTGGTGAAAAAACTCCCAGAGCGGTGATCTATAAGAGCGAATCTAACAAGTTGCATCAGGCTTTCTGTGTAAAAGAAAACAAAGTTATTCATCAGGGTATGCCGGTAGCTTTGGATACCAATGGTAATATCGAACCTTATATCCCGGGTGGAGATGGCAGCCAGGTTTATCTGGGTATAGCTGTAACTGACAACATTAACCCTGCTTATCAGGCTCAAAGAAATTTCCCCGTAGAAGTAACTGTAGCTGTAGAAGCTTTCATGGTTGTAAACTGGGTAGCTAAAGAGGCTATGGAATGTGGTTATGTAAAACCCACAGATACCCTGTTGATTGACCGTTTCATCACTGCTGAAACTTCAGACGATGAAACAAAATTCATTAGCATCGTACCGGCTGATGAAGCTAATGATATTATTCAAGTATTGGTACGCTAATCATTAACTGAACATTAAAAGAACAATGAATACAGAATTTGCACAATTGAAAATGGAAGACCTTAGAAAGGAACTTCCGGAAATGGTAAGAAGTTTGGAAGCATACCGTCAGGGTTCCAACAACACATTGCCTATTGAAGTTACTCTGGAAGAACTGGTACAGGGTAAATATGGTGTATCACAGGATGCCTTCTTTGAAAAGTTGGGCATTAATCCGAAGATTGATACAATGCAGAACATCTTCACTATGCCGCAACAGAATATCCGTTGGATTGTACCGGAAATTATCCGTGCTGCTATTACAACAGGTATGCGCCAGGCACCTTTCTACCCGAACATCATTGCTTCAGACCAATCAATTAATGGTTTGCAGGTAACTATGCCGATGGTAAATATGTCGGATGCTGCTCCCGCTAAGGTAAATGAAGCAGAAACAATTCCTTTGGGAGATGTAAGCTTCGGACAGAAATCAGTTTCTCTGTTCAAAATCGGTAAAGGATTTAAACTTACTGACGAAGTTAAAAACTACGTTTCAATCGATGTATTGGGAATCTATCTCCGTGACTTTGGTATTCAGTTGGGTTATGCTATGGATACTTTGGCAATGGATGTTTTGATGAACGGTAACAAAGCTGATGGTTCTGAATCTGCTCCGGTTATTGGTGTATATGAAACAACCAACGGTATTACTTATAAAGACTTGTTGCATATCTGGGTTCGTGCTGCTCGTATGGGCCGTAACTTTACTACTATGATTGGTGGTGAAGACCAGGCTATCGAGATGTTGAACTTGCCTGAATTTAAAGAACGTCACTCAGGAACTACAGAAGCTACACTGAATATCAAGTCTCCGGTTCCCAACAAGGCTAACTTCTATATTCACCCGGGAACTCCCGATCAGCAGTTGTTGATGGTAGATACCAGTGCTGCCTTGATTAAGCTTACTGCTAAACAGTTGATGCTTGAATCAGAAAGAATCGTATCTAATCAGACTGAAGCTGTATATGCTTCTCTGACTACAGGTTTCTCTAAGATGTACCAGGATGCTGTTCTTCTGTTGGCAGCTAACAAGAAATTCTCTGAAGCTGGATTCCCGAGCTTCATGAACATTGACCCATACCTATTGGTTAACTTAGAATAATATCCGGGATTTCTTCATTGTATTTTTGTCTAATTTCTCCCCGAACAGTTTCAATCCATTCTGTTCGGGGTTTTATATTATAACCTAAAATAAAAATAAAAGATTATGGCTACTACTTATATTGTAACAGTTGGAACTAATGCCTACAGTTTTAACGACCAGGTAACAGGTATTTCAATTGCAAAAGGCGAAGAGAGAGAACTTACTGCCCGTCAGTACAGAACAAAACGTATTCAGAGAGCTTTAGTTTCTGGCCACTTGGTTTTAGTTCCGGATAAGAACAAAACTGCCAAGTATACTGCTGAGGATATCGAAAAGCTTGACAAGAAGCTAGCTGCTCAGTTTGCAAAGGGTATGGAAATCAGTAAGATTGCCAAAGCTTATTCACTTGAAGAAGCTAAGCTGATTGCTAAGAAACATGAAATCGAAGCTGATCCGAAAGATACCGTAAAAGATATCCTTGAAGTTTTACTTGAAGATTTCGAAGAAAACAAAGAATAAACAAATCCGAATATAAATGAAAAAGAATCTAGACTTCACATATGTAACATCAGGTCTGGAAGTTTCATTTAGAGTATTAACCAAAGTCCCGGCCAAATCCATTTTTGACTGGGACTTTGGCGATGATAAGGGAGAGGTTTTCAATGGTGGAAGACATCAATCTTACTCTTATGAGAAGTCTGGATTTTATGATGTAACCCTACATGTCACTAATTCTGATGGATTAGATTTGACTTGTACTCGAACCGTAGTTGTATGTAATTATGGGCATACTACTCTTCAGGATACCATCTACAATTTAATAGATAGGTATATTCCCAAAGAATTGCATGAGAGTATGACCATAGAAGATAAAACTGCATACATAACTAAATGGCAATTATATATCTTCCCACTAGTAAATCATACTATACCACCAGATAAATATAATGATGAATTATGGTATGAGGGACTAGAAAACCAATTAATTATGGAATTGGCAGTATGGGATTATCTCAATATACAAATACAAAATATACTGTTGGTTGCAGGAAATAGTTTTAGAGAAATTATCTCCACTGAATCTCATGGACCAGACCAAGATGGTGATTCACCTGGAGAACATGCTAGAGGAGATAGGATAAAACAAATTACTACAGGTCCTACCGAGGTACAGTATTATGATAAGATATCCGAAAGTATATCTAGCTTATGGAGTACTTATTCAAAGATGATTCAACCTGGAGGGTATATGGATGAACTAAGAAAGAATCTCTGTATGCTGGCATCTAGGTTAGAGATATACTTACCATTCTGTGATCAAATCGAACGGTTAGTAGTACCAAAAGTAGTAAATCATCGAAAACCAACTCCTTTGGGAGGACCTAATCCAACAGCCCCTCTCAATAAAGCAAGTAAACCTTCGTTAACCATAATAGATAAGAAATCATGACAAAAGAACCTTGGAGAATGGTTAAGAACCATTCTTGGAATAGGTATAAAAAGATTATCACTGATTTCTTAGACTGGGATGCTGGAAGACAAACAATTACTTGGGCTAAACATGTTAATCAATATCTAAATCATGCTGAGGATGATAGCCCAAGATATTATAATATTCCCATAGAAGCTTTATGCTACTACAATGCTTTTAGGAACTGGCCAATAAATAAAGCCACAGTTTCTGGAGAATTAGATGATGAGAACCTTTCTATACTTATTTCAAAGAATTACATAGAACAAATCGGATATCTCAATCAGGAAGGTTATTGGAACTTTAACTGGTCTGAGGATAGATTTGTTATCAATGGGATAGTATATAAACCTTCTGGAGATACTCAAGTATCTCAGGCTAAAGATGAAGCTTTGGTATTCTTGGTAATCCTCAAAAGGGATAGAGATACTAAAATCAAATTCGTAGAACAAAATCCATAAAGATATGAAAATGTTAATGTTACGTTTCACCAAGCTTAACAATGTAGAAGGAGATTGGTGGGACAGTAATCTTATAATCTTGAATGGACCTTCTGGAGTTCACATAGAAATGCCTGGTACTGGTAATTCGGCTACTACCATGCAATCTATGACTGGTATGAAGTTCGTATCAAATTACCAAGATTACTTTGGAGAGGTATGGGATAAAGATATACCTCATATAGGCTTTGGCCAAGTTATTAAGTTCAGAGTTAGGAAATTACCTGATTATGCCGTAGTAGTTGGGGATATAGAGGATGGAGGAGATGTTGACCCAGATAATCCAGATGATATCCCAAATGCTTTTGCTGGTAAAGAAAAAGAATACTTCCGTGGTAATAACTCAGAACTGTTATTGGGAAAGAATAAAGTAACACCTTAAAATATATACATATGTACGTTAGTAAATACTACACTTGCGAAGAGATTGACCAACGGCTATTACAGGGTTATTATGATGACTCTTTGGCTCATGGTTTTGTTGGAACTCTTAAAGAGTTCTGGGCATTCTTCTTATCAATTGCAAACAAGGTAGATAAGAAAGAAGGTTGGGATTTGTCAGAAAATAACTTCTCTGATGAATTGCTAGAAAAACTGAATGGAATTGAGGAACATGCCAATTATATCACAAAAGTATCTCAACTAGAAAACGATTTGAAATATCAGACTCAAGAACAAGTTGAGAAATATATACATGACTTAGTAGATGGTGCTGATGATGCTTTGGATACATTAAAGGAATTGGCTGAAGCATTAAACAATGACCCAAACTTTGCTACCAATATCACTAACCGATTAACTGAATTACGTACTCAATTAGAAGCTGAGGTAACTAGAGCTAAGAACCGTGAAAACGAATTAGCTTCTCAGATTAAGATTGTGAACGATAACTTGGTTAACTCGGTTAATACGTTGAATGCAACTATCATTAAAGTAGTACAAGATATTACTAGGATGATAGAAGCAATCAATGCTCGTATTCAAAAGGTAGAAGACCGGGTTGGTGATTTGGAAGTAGAAACTGACAATAACTTAACTGAAGCTAAAGAATATGCTAAGGAATTGGTAGATAAGGAAGCTGCTGAACGTAGAGCTGCTGATGAGAAACTGACCGAGGCTGTTCATCAAGTACAGTTAGACCATACTAGGGATATTGCCGACTTAAATAATAAGATTCTAACCGAGGCTTCAGAAAGAGCAAATGCAGATGTAGCATTAGAATCTAAACTGAACACCGAAATCAGTGATCGTAAAACTGCAGACCAAGAACTTGAATCCAAGATTAATGCTGAAGCTGCAGCTCGTACTGCTCAGGATGAAGTATTACACCAACAGATTGTAAAGGAAACTTCTGACCGTCAGAATGCAGATAATGGTTTACAGCAGAACATTACTCAAGAAGCTCAGAACCGTCAGAATGCAGATACTGTACTTCAGAACAATATTGATAACGAGAAAGAAACTCGAATTGCTCAAGATGAAATCCTTGACCATAAGATTGAGGATTTGAAAACTCAGGCCGGTACAGATAAAACCGAATTGCTTGAAAAACTAGAGCAAGAAAAACAAGAACGTATTGCTGCCGATAAAGACTTAGATAATCGTAAGGTAGATAAAAGAGAAGGCTATTCTCTTACTAAAAACGACTTTACTGATATTCTCAAGGCTAAATTGGATGGCATTGAAGAACATGCCAATTATATCACAAAAGTATCTCAGCTTATCAATGATGCTGGTTATCAAACTGAAGCAGATCTTCAGGCAGCTATTGAAAAGATTATTGGGGAAGCTCCAGAGGTTCTTGATACTTTGAAGGAGATTGCAGATGCTTTGGGTAATGACCCAAACTTTGCAACTACAATTACCAAGAAATTGGCTGCTATTACCGAACAATTGAATCAGGAAATTACTAATCGTACAGAGGCTGATGCCCAGGTACAGGCTAATGTAGATAAGGAAGTTTCTGACCGTAAGGAAGCTGATACTGCTCTTGAGGCTAAGTTGAAAGAATACGTTGATAACGAAGTAGATAAAATTACTGGTAACACTGACGGTATTCAAGCTAGTCTGAATAAGGAAATCCAAGATAGAAAAGATGCCGATGCTGCATTACAAGCTGCTATCACTAAGGAAGAAACGGATCGTAAGGCTGCTGATGCTGCATTAGATACTCGAGTAACTGCTAATGCTACCAAGATACAAGAATTGGCTTTATCTATTCAGGATGCGGTAAATACCGTTAAAAATGAACTTCAGGCTAAGATAGATGCTTTGCAAACAGAAGTAAATGCTAACAAGGCAAATATCCAACGTAATACTGACAGATTAAATGACCAGATTACTAAGGAAGCTGAAGATTATGCTGAATTAAAAGGCATGGTTAATGCAGAAGCTGAAGCAAGAGCCAATGCTGATACTAATCTTAAGTCTCAGGTAGATAAGGTAAATATCGACTTGAACACTGAGGTTTCAAAGAGAGAAGCTGGTGATACTGTTTTACAGCAGAATATCGATAAGGAGATCTCTGATAGAACTTCAGCAGATACTTTATTAGATAATAAGTTCACTGGCTTGATAAATACTGAATCTACTGCCCGGGCAAATGAAGATGAGAAAATCAATGCTCGAATCGACCAGGAGATTAAAGATCGTAAGGCAGGTGATGATGCTTTAAGCACCAGAATAGATAGCCTCAATAGTGGAGTAACCGGTTCTTTAGATGAGCTCAGGGAGAAAGTAACTAATAACACTACTGCTATTCAAACCGAAGTAGAAAGATCTAAGGCTGCTGAACAAGCTCTTAAGGATTCTCTGACTACAGCTATGGAAAATCACAAAGATGATTTGGTAGCTATATCTAAAGATATCAATGATGAGGCTCAAAGTAGACTACAAGAAGATACCAAGCTTCAGAATAATATTGATACCGAAACCATTAATCGTACTCAGGCAGACACTCTGTTAGAGAATAAGATTACTCAGGAAGTATCAGATAGAGTTCAGGCTGTTGAAAACTTGAATGACCGAAAGGTTGATAAAGTAGATGGCAAAGAGCTTTCTTCAAATGACTTTACCGACTTATTAAAAGCTAAGTTAGATAATATCCAGGAATTTGCTAACTACATTACTAAGGTATCTCAGTTGGAAAACGATTCTAACTATCAGAATGCCGAACAAGTAGAAGCTGCAATCCAAAAGATTATTGGTTCTGCTCCTGGAGTATTAGATACACTAGAAGAGATTGCAAAAGCATTGGGAGATGATCCTAACTTTGCAACTACAATTACTAATAAGCTGACTGAACTTAAAGGTATTATAGATAAGGAAATTTCCGATAGAACTGCAGCTGATGAACAAGTTACTCAGAAGTTTACTGAATTAAGTACTACTCTTAATGCTACAGTAAGTGAACTGAGAACTTTCGTAACAGAAACTCGTTCTGAATTATTAACAAAGGCTCAGGCTCAGGATGAATTAATTGCTAAGAATACTGCTAATATTCAACGTAACCTAGAATTAATTCAGTTATTACAAAGTAATCAGAATACTGGCTACCTTGAAATCAAGGAACTATTGAATACGGAAATTGAGGCTAGAAAGGCTGAGGATATTCGTATTGAAGCTAAAGTAGATAAGAATACTCAGGACCTTACTACAGAACGTAATGAGCGTATTGCTGCAGATAAAGTTCTCCAGGATAATATTGATGCTGAAGAGGCTGCAAGAATTGCTGCTGATAATGCTCTGGGTAAACGTATAGATAAAGAAATCGAAGATAGAAAAGCAGCTGATACCGCTCTTGAGAATAAATTTAATGGTATCACTAATGGTTTAGATGAACGTCTCCAGAAAGAAGAAGCAACTTCAGAAGCTTTACCCTTAACTATGGTTACGGAAATTGATCCGAACTTGGTTATCAACGGTACTTCTGCTGAAGTAAACTTTAAGAGTTCTGTAAAAGGAGAAGGTAATCTCTATGGAGAACCTATGCCTCGTAAGTTTGCTATCCCTGCTTCTACAGATGCTAAAGCAGGTCTTCAGTCGGCAGCCGATAAGAAGAGATGGAATTCTATGCCCAATGATTATATCACTGGAGCTAGCTATACTCCTAAGGCTGATGTAGTTACTACTAATATAAGTAGAAGTACATATAACTCTGACGAAGGTATACAGAAATCTAATGATTTTACTGTAGATATACCTGCTTCTACTGCTGAGAAAGCAGGTGTACAAACTGCAGCAGATAAGAAGTTATTTAACTCTATTCCTCAGACTGTAGTAGTTGGAGAAGGAGCAACTTCAGATGCTAATAAAGTTACAGTATCAGTAAACAGAAAAACTGTAAACGAAGGAATATATAAAGATGATAATACTACTTTTGATTTACCAGTAGCTTCAATTACTAAAGCTGGTACTATGACTGCTGCTGATAAGGTTAAGTTGGATGAAACTTTACCCCAGCAGATTGCTAAGGAAATCCAAGACAGAAAAGATGCCATTGAAGCCTTGAAGAATTCTTCCGAAGCTTCCCTTGCTCAAGAAATCGAGGATAGAAAAGCAGCTGACCAGGCATTGGACACTAAATTTACTCAGGCTATCAAAGAAGAGGCGGATGCTCGTGCTGAATACGACCAGGTTCAGATGCAAAAGATTCAGGAAGAAGAAGAAGCCAGAGCTGCTGCAGATACCGCTCTTGAGAATAAGTTACAAACTAATATCAATAACTTAGAAAAGAAGCATGATGATTTCGTAGCAACTAAGGGTAAGGCTAATGGATTTGCATCTTTGGATGGTAATGGATTAGTACCCTCTAGTCAATTGCCTTCTTATGTTGATGATGTTATCGAAGTTTATGCTACTTATGATGTCAGTGAAACTGGAAAGCTGAGCAATATTAAATTATATTCTAACCCAGATCATGCTAATCCTATTACTGGAGAATCAGGTAAGATATATTTGAATATTACCCAGGATGAACCCTCTTATCAATTCCGTTGGTCAGGTACTCAGTTTGTAGATAGTAATACTTCTTCACTGATACTTGGAGAAGTTACTGGTACTGCTTATGATGGAGGTAAGGGTAAAGCTTTAGCTGATTGGAGAAAATCTCTGAGTGATAATCTAAAGTTTTATTCTCATATTAAGGATGACGGAGCTTGGACTAGAAATGCTACCGAAGTTAGATTAAATTTCGATTGTTCAGATTTTGGTGATACTGCAAATGTAAATACTTATAATCAACCTATCCCAGCTGCTACCAAAGACTTAGCAGGTGTACAAACTGCAGCAGATAAGAAACTGTTTGATTCTATCCCGGGTACTATTATAATTTCTGGTAAAGGAGTAGTTCAGAATACGGATAAAGTTTGGGTACAGATTAGTAAATCTACTAAAGCTGATGGAGTATATGGTGAAGCTACTACACAGACATTAGAAATTTTAGCTGCTAATGCTAATCGAGCTGGAGTATTGACTCGGGAGATGTTCAATAAACTTAACTCTGGTCTGAATGGAGATATTACCAATGCTTTGAATGAAGCTAAGGCTTATACTGATGCTGCTAAAACTGCATTAGAGAAATTAATCCAGGATTCTGACAAAGTAATTAAGGAAAGCTTAGATGCTCATATTGGCAATAAGAGTAACCCTCACAATGTAACCAAAGCTCAGATAGGTTTAGGTAATGTACAGAACTTAGCTCCAGCAGATATGCCAGTATCTACTGCTCAGGCTGCTGCTATTGCAGATGCTAAGGCTGCAGGTACAAAAGCTCAGACCGACTTAAGTACCCATGCAAACAGAAGAGATAATCCTCATAATGTAACTAGAGCTCAATTAGGATTGGCTACTACAGACCAAGTAGTATTTGCTAAAACTACTGCAGCTTCTGGTTTCTGGAAGGAATCAGATGGTAGATTAAAATCTCAAGTAGAGAATTTGAACCATACTCTGGACCAAATCTGCAATATACCTACAGTTCACTTCAAGATGAATGGTAAATACCAAGTGGGAACTATTGCTCAGAGCTTAGAGGAAATTGAACCTCTGTTGGTATCAGAGAATACCATACCTGCTTCTCAAGTACCTAACCAATCTAGATTCGAAACTTTCGTCGGAGAAGATGGTCAGGAATATGTAAAAGTAAAAGTAGTAGAATATGAAATGCTCAGTGTCATGGCTCTCGAAGGAGTTAAGTTATTGAGAAAAGAATTCGAAGACTTTAAGAAACAATTAAACAATAAGTAATATGGCAGAAATAGCAACTTGGAGTGCTATTCTGAATAAGACCGGCCTTGGTAAGACCTCTAATGAGTGCCCTACCAAGGCTGAGTTGTTAGCACTCAATAATGGTAAGGACTCCAATGTTGACAAGGTTATTGTAATTAGTAATGCTGCTAGCTATGGTAACAATGAATGTGTCAAGTTAGAGGATATCAATGCCGAGCAATGGATTTATACATTCCAGTGGGATCCGAATGGTAATCCTTCTTTTAATGCTCCAGCTACTGGAGGTACATACCCATTTGGTTCATATGCTTCTAATCGAGTTAAGCAAGTAAACGGTGTTAATACTACTATCTCTCAAAGTTTGGTGAATGATGTCACTAAAACTTCGGAAGGTTCTTGGTATACTATAGATTACGACGGTAATAAAGGTAGAATAGTACCCAACAATACATCTACTAATAGTAAATCAATCACTGTAACTTGGACTCAGAAGTATTCAGGTAAAACTATACAGGCAACTTTTACCCAGGCAGCAGGTAGAAAAGTTTATTCTTCATGGAGTTATAACTGTAGAGTAGATAAAACTTCTTTCAGTTACAGTGGAGGTCAATCTAATGTAACTGCTAAGAGTGCAAGTAGAACTTATACTTGGAATGGTCAAGGTAGTAGTTATACAGAATCAGAAACTGCTACCGTAAGAGTTTCTAGTCCGGCTTCTATTAGTGGTAATAGTATTTCTATCCCAAGTAATAGTGGTTCTGCTAGAAATTTTACGGTTACTTTCGATTTCCCAACTGCTACAGACCAGACTATCTCAATTTCTCAGGAAGGAGGTCAAGTAACTTATGTAGATCACCTATCTATAGACCCAACTACTAAAAATGTACCTGGAACTGGTTCAGGATTTAGATTGACAGTAAATGCCAATTATGATAAATATATAAACGGAACTTATGTAGAAAACATTAGAACTACTTATACTTCAGCTGAAGTAGTTGAGGGAACTTCATCTGATATTACCATCTCTGGTAAAACTTCTAGTGGATGTAGTATTAGTGTAGCACCAAACCCTAACTCATCACCTAGAACTTTTAAGATTAAGTTTACTTACGATACGGCAACTCCTGTATATTTAATCATTACACAGAATTCGGCTGAGGTAACTTATCCTAGTAGCGGTATAGTATTTGAACATAGTACTCAACAGAATAGTGGTTATAAAACTAGTACTTTATCCATTGGTACTGTTGAAGGTAAAGGAGGTAATATTTCTTTTTATATAAAAAGTTATAGGTCTAGATATGTTAACGGTTCTTTAAGTTCTACCGAAGCTATTAAACCTACTCTTATTTTGCCATCCGGAGTAACCGAAACTATTACTAATGTGAGTGGTTATTACTTTAAAGTAACTATTACCATACCTGAGCATTCAAAGCCTGCAAGCAGAACTCTTACAATCAGAGCTAATCAACCTAATGGCTTAGATAGAGAGTTAGTACAAACTGTACAACAGAGTGCTTCAACTTATGAGTTTGGTATTAGAGAAAACTCGGGGGATTCTTTGAGTACTTCTCTTACTTATTCTGGTTGGCCACCAAGTTCGGATTCATCATACAATAGACCTGTAAGAGTATATTCTAGGAAGAATGGTAATCAATTCCTTAATTGGGCTTTATCTTCTAATGTGGATTGGATTACTATATCTGGTTCAGGTGCTGGGGCTACATATAAGGTAACCACTAATAACAGTAGTTCATCTAGAACTGGAGTTATTACCTTTACTCAAGGGGAATCTGGTAAAACTTGTACTCTAACAATAGTTCAAGAAGCAGGAGATGTCTATGAGTTTTATATTACTGACTCAGATGGTAATGGGCATTACACCGATTTCACATTCTTAGCTCCCTCAGATGGATTGGTAAATAAACATGTATTGAATCTTATCTCTACTCACAATGGTAGCCCCTTATCTGCAGACGATCTAGAGGTAGTCCATTTGGAGATAACAGAGAAATTAATCGGCTTGGTACTGACATCAGATACTCAATCCCCCTTCAGGTTTATAGCAAATATAACTGGAAATGGATATACCGAAAGAACTGGAGCAGATACTTATAGACAGAAGGCATCTGGAAAAACAGTAATTTTCAGAGTTCTTCAAGAAGCTAAAGATAATAATTTCAGATTGGAATTAAGTTTAAATATTTCAAATGGTAATGATCAAGATACGTGGGGATTATTTGATACGGCTAATATGCCTCATACTTCTGACTTTATGTATGATATGAGCTTAATACGTGAAGGTATTATAGTAGACTCAGTAGAAGGTAAAATAACTGTGAATTCTCTTCAAAGTACTACTAAGGATAGAGGGATTGGAGATAATGTTTATGTATGGGCCTATAATTCTGTAAGAGGTTTATGGTTATCAATTGGTAATTTTAGGATTGAAGAGGGGAATAATACCCATCATTGGGATGTTTCTTGGCCCACCTAGACAATTTAATCCTAAACACAACACTAGTACATTTATTGATAGATAAATTTAATTATTAACTTTAAAACTAAATCATTATGGAAGTTAAATCTGGTGAAGGTACTGTAGTGGTTGCGGATCGTAATCGTTATAGTGATGAATGTTGTAATAATCGAGTAGTTGATGCTCAAAGGGATCAGAACATTATTAACTCGGTAGTACAGGCTTTAGGTAATAAAACTGCATAATTTCTATTAAAGTTGATTAGGGAAAAGGGAGGTACCTGTAGTGGGTATTTCCCTTTTTTCGTTTTAATCTAGTAAGAAACATGGAAGAAGATAATAAACTACAAACCTTTACTCTCCAAATGCAACTACCGGCTCCTAATTTAGAGGTAGCAAAAAGAGTAGCCGATGAAGCACAAAGACTGATAGATATCTATGGATACTATAATTTCTTGAACCTAGTAGAATTTATGAAACAGAATCCCAGTATGGTTCAAATGGGATTAAGTCTAATCAATAAAAATAATGCAGTATGGAAGAAATGAAATTTAAATCATTACAAAGAGGAGATTTAGTCTTTACTCTAGAAAGAGACAGAAGATCAATGTACCCAATCTTTGACCGAGCTAAAGTAGTAAAGGTAGGAGAAAGTAAACCCAGAGCTAATGAAAATGGTGATGGCTTTTCTAATCTTATAGAAATTGTTCTTCAAGATTCCATTGGTACAGTAACCGTATATTTACCTTCGGATGGGAATGAGGGTATTTATAACAATGTGTACTACACTCTAATTGGAAGTAATATTGTAAACGAAGTATCATTGCAAAGGTCACAGGCTCTTGGTATTATTAATAATGTAGGTAAATACGAGAACATAATAAAGGAATGCGATAATATCCTTGCTATGTTTGAAAACAAGGAGCCCACTAATGGTAGTCAATTCAATGAAGAATTCGCTTCATTCAGGAAAGATGTAGTATCAGTATTACAATCACAGCAGCAAGCCATAAATCTTATGATGGATTCACTTGGCTTGAATAAACCGAAGGAAAATCCAGATGGCAAGTAAGTCAGTAAACATAACTATAAGTACTCCCTTGGGAGACTTACAGATATATACTGACCCAAAAGAACAGGCTAGAGCTGAGAGGTTAATTGCAGAAACTCCTTCTATCATGAGGAATGCTTATGATAGAGCTACTGAGAAATTCGGCAATCAACTTCTCAGACTTGTGAAAAAATGCCTAAGAACAGGTACTCCCCCAAGAGGAACCCATTGGGATCCTCACTCTGCTAATACTATTAAACGATATGGAGAGCATACCCTTTTGAATTATACGGGTCAGTATTTGAGATCAGTACAAATAGTAAAACAGAAGAATCGAACTTACGTAGGTATACCTACTAACCTTAAGAAAACCAGAAAGGGTGATAGGACTAGTAAAAGAACATTGAACCAAGTAGCTATCATGTTAGAGTATGGTTCTAGAGGTGGTAATTTACCTCCAAGACCTCTATGGGCACCAGCTTTCGAACAAGTAGGTGGTAAGAAGGTTCTGAAGGAAACTATAGTAAGAGAACTTCGTAAAGAAATAAGGAAATATAGATAATGGGATTT
>ENA-UOIV01000927-UOIV01000927.1-human-gut-metagenome-genome-assembly--contig:-C59-NODE-927-length-28243-cov-12.823471_pt1 | contig 28243 bp, 23 predicted proteins | sample MGYA00242333_ERZ723880 | MGnify/ENA metagenome assembly ERZ723880 | reverse complement strand
CCTCACGCCCGTAAGGGCGTGTCAACCTTCGGGAATACTGGAAAGCACCGCCCCGATCCCGACTGCGCCACAGGCGCCTGAACCCTCAAGCCCCTTTGCGTTCGGGAATACAGCCCATCTGACATCTGCCGTCTGACCGTCCTCATGTCTTTCCGCCAGCGGTAAGCAGATAGCCGTTCCCTAACCAACGATTTCGCCCATTTTCTCATAGAGCACTGTCAGGGGCAGGCCTACTACGTTGTCGTAGGAGCCGGAGATGGAGTCCACCAGAAGGGTGCCCAGGCCCTGGATACCGTAGGCACCGGCTTTGTCCATGGGTTCTCCTGTTTCTATGTACTTTCTGATTTCCTCTTCTTTAAGGTGTCGGAATCTGACTTGGGTGGCGGTGACGGAGAGATTGATTTTCCCTCTATACAAAATGGCCATGCCTGTTTTGACCACGTGGGTTTTCCCTGAAAGGCTGCGGAGCATAGAGAAGGCTTCTTCCCGGTTTCCGGGCTTCCCCAGCACCTGGTCCTCCAGCACCACAATGGTGTCGGCGCCTACTACAGGGATCGTATCGCCCCGTCGGGAAGCGGCATCTTCGGCCTTGCCGAAGGCGTTGACGGCGCACACCAGACCGGACCGGGAGAAGGGGGCGAATTCCGTTTCCAGCCCCCTCTTTTGAATGAAAGCCAGGGCTTCTTTTTCATTGGTCACTTCCGGGAAATGACCCGGTTCTATGTCCCCTTCCCAGCGGATCTGATGAATCAGTTCCCGGCGGCGGGGCGAGGCGGATGCCAGTATGATATGCATGATTTGGATTTCCTTTCTTGTGAAATACGAAAAACGGCGCAGCGAAGCGCCGTTTCTTTTATTTGTTGCGAAGTGCCCGTTTCAGGATTTTCCCTGACGCATTTTTCGGAAGGGCGTCCATGGGAATGAAGCGGCGGGGGATTTTGTAGCTGGCCAGGTTTCTGGACAGGTATTTCCGGATCCGGTTTTCGTCAAAATCGTATCCTTCCTTCATCACCACATAGGCCCATACCACCTGTCCCCGGAGAGGGTCGGGATGGCCGATGACGGCGCATTCGGAAACCCCTTCCACTTCATAAATGCAGTCTTCCACTTCACCGGGATAGATATTTTCCCCATTCACGATAATCAGGTCCTTCAGCCGGTCCACGATATAAATGAACCGGTCTTCGTCCATGTAGGCCAGATCGCCCGTATGGAGCCAGCCATCCGGCTCCAGCACCTTCTTCGTTTCCTCTTCCCGATGCCAGTAGCCCTTCATCACATTATCCCCCCGCACCAGGAGCTCGCCTACGGTGCCAGGCTGATAGGGGCCTTCCCGGTCTGTCGCGATTTTCACTTCCACGCCGGGAATGGCGGGCCCTACAGTGAGGTATTTCAGCCGGTCCGACGGCAGGACGCTCACCACCGGCGACGCCTCTGTGAGGCCGTAGCCTTCCCGCACGGGATGGTGGAAACGGTCGTAAAAGGCCTGGGCCACAGGCTGGGGAATGGGAGCGCCGCCGGAAATGAAATCATGCACTGTCTGCATCACCGACGGTTCGCCCCGGCGGGCCAGCAGGTTGTACATGGGCGGCACCATGATAGCCATGGTGACACCGTGCTCCACAATGGCATTGATGATTTCCGAGGGATTCTTAGAGCGAAGGATAACGATGGTGCTTCCATGCATGAGGCCTGCGTGAATGACTGTGGTCAGACCGTAGCAGTGGAACATGGGCAGCACACAGAGGATTTTATCTTCCGGCTTGAAAATCACCATCTGGGTAAACTGCTCCACATTGCGCACCAGATTTCGATGGGTCAGCATGGCACCCTTGGGACTGCCGGTGGTGCCGGAGGTATACACAAAGGCGCACACCTCATCCTCCGTCAGGTCCGAAGGAAACGCCGGCGCCTCCGATGCCTTCCGCTGCCGGGCCTGGAAATCCAGGTCATGGATATCCACGGAGGGGATGGAAACGGAAAGTTTCGTATCCGTCACCAGAAGCGACGCCTCCCCGTCCTTCAGGATGTAGTCCACCTCCCGGTCCACCAGGGAGTTGTTAATGGGGATAATCACGGCCCCCAGGCTGATCACCGCCAGATGCACATAAATAAACTCCGCCCGGTTGGCAGAGTACAGTCCCACTTTCATGCCCCGTCGGATGCCCATCTCATACAGCTGATTCCGATACAGGGAAACCAGATTCCTCAGTTCCCCGTAGGTTACCCTTTCATCGCCCTCAATGGCCACATGGTCTGAAGGCGCCTGGTTGATGATTTCATGAATAAACATAGCACACCTCACTTTGATTCTATTGTAGCAGATTACAAATGGCATCTCAAACGATGGGCACTATGGACACACCTTCGGCGTGAAGGTTCAAAGGGTTCAAAAGGTTCAGAGGGTTCAGAGGGGTAGGTTGACGGGGCTTCGCCCCGAGGGTTGTGGCCGCCTGTCGGCGGCGGGTCATGTTCGCTTCGCTCAAGGGGCAACGGCCCTTCGGGCCGAGGGTTGCGGATTGCCGCTCTGCGGCAATGCTTATAAAGTCAGCGTTACGGGATTAGCTTTTCTGTGTCATAGGACTTGATTGGCATTCTGGTGATTAGCCGCTGCGCGGTTCCCCCTTATCCGGCTGCGCCGGACTTTCCCCCATCCGGGGGACAGAATCAATCGCTCTATGCTTTCCTGTAGAAACAAGGCTCCATTGCTAAGCACCCATAGTGCCCCCGCTTGCGGGGGAAAGGTGGTGGCTCCAGCCACCAAAGGGGGAATGCATTTCCTCGAGCGGAGCGAGGTTGGCCTGTTTTCCGACGGGCGAAAGCCCGGTTGTGAAGGTTTTATACAAAACTGGCGCCTTCTATAATTTAAAGGCGCCCACCTCGCCAGCGCAGCGATACTATATAACTCCCGAGGGCGGAGCCCTCACCCCGCCTGTAAGGCGTCAGCCGATCACAGGCAGAACCCTTGGCGCCCAGGGCCAAAGGCCCGGCGGCGCCATCAACCCTCACGCCCATCAGGGCGTGTCAACCTTCGGGAATACAGCTTCCCGCCGATTCTTCACAAAAAACCATGGTTTCCCTGACGCCAAAGGCGGTATATAAAACTCCCCCTCCCCTCTGAACCAGCCCGCTCTATGGGCCGAACCCATCGAGGATTGACGCGGCTCCGCCACAGGTTGTGTATCGCTTTCGCTCAGGGGGCAGATAGCGGACAGCCATCCCACGGTCTCCTCCAAAACTTTCTCAGCAAAAATTTTCATTTCCTATATAATAGAGTTAAGAAAGCATTAAGGAGTGATACTATGAAAGAGATATACAAAAGGCGTATCGCCGCCGTCCGTGAGGGATTGGCGGAGAAGGGTCTTTCCTCCCTTATCGTTTCAGAGACGGCCGCCCTCTTTTATCTCACCGGGGAAATCATCCACCCCGGCGAACGGCTCACAGTGCTGGTGATCCGCCAGGAAGGACCTTCCTTCTGGATCCGGAATCGCCTGTTTCCGCTGAAAGAAGGCATGGGCCTTTCCATGGAAGACGCAAAAACATCGCTTGCGGCAGCGGATATTTCCTTTGAAGACGGAGAAGACGGCCCTGCCCTTCTTTCCGCCCGCCTGCCCAAAGGCACGGTGGGCATCGACAAGACCTGGCCGTCCCATTTCCTTCTCTCCCTCATGGCCCTCCGCCGGGACCTTTCTTTTGTAAACGGCTCTCCTCTGGTAGACCGCCTGCGGGCAGTGAAGGACCAGGAGGAAATCAAAGCCATGCGTGTGGCCTCGGCCATCAATGACCGGGCCATGGAACGGATTTCCCGCTGGATCCATCCGGGCGTGACAGAAAAGGAATGCGCCGACAAGCTCCTTGCCATATATAAAGAAGAAGGGGCCGAAGGCTTTTCCTTCCCACCCATCGTTTCCTTCGGTGCCCACGGCGCCGATCCCCACCATATGCCCGATGACACGAAACTTACCGAAAACGAAGTGGTGCTCTTTGATATAGGCTGCCGGAAGGACCATTACTGCTCCGACATGACTCGCACCTTCTTCACCGGCCTTCCTACGGAAGAGGAGGAAAAGGTGCATCGTCTGGTACGGGAAGCCGGCGAACTGGCGGAATCCCTGGTACGCCCCGGCATTCCCCTGGCGGAGCTGGACCGGGCCGCCAGAAAGCACATAGAAGACGGCGGCTATGGTCCCTTCTTCACCCACCGTCTGGGCCATTTCATCGGCCTGAAAGAACACGAAGAAGGAGAAGTCAGCGCCTCCTCCCCCCTTATCGCCCAAAAGGGCATGATCTTTTCCATTGAACCGGGCATTTATCTGGAAGGCCGCTTCGGCGTCCGCGTGGAAGACCTGGTACTGGTCACCGACACAGGCTGCGAAGTACTGAACCATGCGCCCCGGGGCTGGCAGATTTCCTGAAAGGAGAAAATTATGATTCAAATCAGACATATGGTACTCGGCGAAGGCAGACCCAAAATCTGCGTCCCCCTCGTTTCCCCTTCCTTCGAAGAACTGGACCGGGAATGCGCTGCTCTGGAAAGCCAGCGCCCCGACATGCTGGAATGGCGGGTGGACTACCTTCTGAACAAAGAAAACTTCAACGCCACGGCAGACCTGGACAAAGCCTTTCGCATCATCCGCTCCCATTTCCAGGACACCCCGCTCCTCACCACCCTCCGCACCAAAAGCCAGGGCGGCGTCCATAAAACCCCCGGCGGCGACTATATAAGACTCATCTCCCTCATCCTCGCCTCCCGGTGGGCCGACATCATCGACATTGAATACGGCCACGAAATGCTGGACACCAAAATCCTCATGGCCCGGGCCAGAGCCCAGAAGATTCCCACGCTCATGAGCTATCACAAATTCAAACGGGCCCTTTCGGAAATGGAAATCGTGGACACCCTGGAAAATATGCGCTCCTTCCATCCGGACATCCTGAAAATCGCCGTCATGCCAAAGACGCCCCTGGACACTGCCGCCCTCATAAACGCCGCCGCCCGGGTAGGCCAGCGCTTCCCCGACACCCCTATCATCACCATAGGCATGGGCCCCACAGGCGTCCTCACCAGAGCCGCCGGGAACCGCCTGGGTGCCCCCCTCACCTTCGCCGCCGGAAAAGAAGCCAGCGCCCCCGGCCAGCTCACCGTAGAAGAAGCACGGACCCTGCTGGAAATATTGTATAAATAAAGGATACACCTTGCCTGGACACACCTTCGATGTGAGGGTTGACGGGCCTTTGGCCCGAGGGTTGTGGCCGCCTAATGGCGGCAGGTTATGTTCGCTTCGCTCAGGGGGCATGGAGAAAGGTTCTTAGGATTGACCGGCCCCATGGGCCGGAGGGTTCTTAAGTTTGACGGCCTTTCAGGCCGAGGGTTGTGGTGGCGGCTTCGCCGCAGGTTGTGTAGAAGGGTTGTGTTCGCTTCCGCTCAAGGGGCGACAGCGCCTGCGGCTCTGAAGGTGGCGGATTGCCGCTCTGCGGCAATGCTTATAAAGTCAGCGTTACGGATTAACCTGTCTGCATCATACATCATGAAAAGCATTACGTCGATCAGCCACCTCCGGTGGCTTTCCCCCCCTTTTTGTGCCTTACGACACTACCTTCCCCCACTGTGTGGTGGGACAATAAAGATCCGCAAAGCAATCCTTTCATAAGTTGCACTACAATAAGCACAGGTTATTCTGCCACCGCTTGCGGGGGAAGTCCCGCGAAGCGGGCAAGGGGGAAGCCATTACTCGAGTAAAGCGAGGTTGGCCTGTTTTCCGACGCCCACAGGGCGGTCGTAAAGGTTTTTTATAAAGGGCTCCTTCTATCAATTAAAAGGCGCCCACCTCGCCAGCGGGCACGGTCAGCCAACCAATAGGTAAGCCCTTTAATGGGCAGGCTAAGGGCCTACTTTGGCTGACTTGGAGGTCCTATGCAGGACCTCCACAATACTATATAACTCCCGAGGGCGAGAACCCGGAGCCCGCCTGTAAGGCGAAGCCGATCACAGGCAGAACCCTGGCAGCCCAGGGCCGAAAGGCCCGGCGGCTGGCTCAACCCTCACGCCCGTAAGGGCGTGAGGGCCTTCGGGAATACTGGAAAGCGCCGCCCAGGTCCCGATCCCGATCCCGACCGCGCCGAAAGGCGCCTGAACCCACGAAAAAAAGCTGTGAGAAATGTGCTTCATTTCTTCACAGCCTTTTTTATTTCCTTATTCTTTCTGTTCTTCTGCTTCTTCCGGAGCTTCCGCAGTTTCTGCAGTTTCAGCAGTTTCGGCAGTCTCTTCCGTTTCGGCAGTCTCTTCCGTTTCCACAGCCGGTGTTTCTTCCTTCTTTTCTTCCACCGGCGGATAGCCTGCTACCTTGGGCGCCTCGATCCGGTCAAGGGCATCAATGGCTGCCAGCGCCAGCTGCAGTTCCTTGCGGATCTTCCCTACATAGTTCTTCATATTTCCTTCCGTACGGATCATGTTTTCCACCAGACGGCGGCGGGATTCTTCGGCCTCCCGGATCTGACGGTCTCCTTCTGCGTGGGCATTGGCAATGAGGATTTCCGCATTCCGTTTCGCGTTCTTCTTCACATTTTCTGCGGTATCCTTCGCCAGCTGCAGGGTATTGGTCATGGTTTCGGAAATCTTTTCGTAGTTGGCCAGCTTCGTCTTCATCTGGTCCATCTGCTCTTCCATTTCCCGATGTTCCCGGTAAATCTGTTCATAATCCGCTACGATCTGCCGGAGAAAGTCATTGACCTCTTCTTCGCTGTAACCCCGAAGGCCTTTGGAAAAGGTCTTGTTATGAATATCCATTGGTGTAATCATGGGTGCGCCTCCTTGAAGTGATGTGAGTCTCTTTTCCTATTGTACTTGTTTTCACAGATTTCGGCAAATTTCCAATCAAAAAGGCCGACTATGCGGCCTTTTTTGATGAAACAGCCCGGGTCCGAAAGCGCAGGTGCGCCTTTAACGATTTCCTTTTTCTTAGTCGTCCCGGTCGACTTTATACTTTCTTTCCAGCTGTTTATACGTATCCAGTCCGATAATATGGTTGAAACGGCCAAATTCGATCATGTCCTTGGCGCTGGCTTCGGTGGTGCCGTTCTTTTCCAGTCCGGAGAAGAGGTCATAGAGAGCTTTTGAAATGGTGTATACAGCGCTGCATGCCCAGAATACCACAGAGAATCCCATTTCTTCCAGTTCCTTGGCAGGGATGAGCGGTGTCTTGCCGCCTTCGATCATGTTGGCTACCAGGTAAGCGCCGGTGCCTTCCATGCCCCGGGCAAATTTTTCCAGTTCTTCCCGGCTTCCGATGCCGTCGGCAAAGCAGATTTCTGCGCCGGCGTCAGCATAGCGCTTGCTTCTTTCGATGGCGTCATCAATGCCGTAAACAGCACGGCTGTCGGTGCGGGACATAATCATGGTTTCCTTATCGAAACGGGCATCTACGGCAGCCCGGATCTTCTGGGCATGTTCTTCAGCGGAAATGACCTGCTTGCCGTCCATGTGGCCGCAGCGTTTCGGCCATGCCTGGTCTTCGAAGAAAATGCAGGCAGCGCCGGCCTGTTCAAACATTCTTTCCGTACGGATGATATTCAGTGCATTGCCATAGCCTGTATCGCCATCAGCCACCACAGGAATATCCACGGCATTGCAGATGCCCGTCAGCTGCTCCGCCATTTCCGTGCAGGAAAGGAGGCCTACATCCGGCTGTCCCAGGCGGGATGCAGATACAGAGTAGCCGCCCATGGCCAGACAGGGAATGCCTGCCATTTCTGCGATTTTAGCACCCAGAGCGTCGCCTACGCCTGGAGCAATCATAATTTTTCCGGATTTCAGATTGTTACGGAATGCGATACGTTTTTCTGTTGCTGTTTTCATAATGACAACCTCCTGATACATATACAGATCAAATAAAAATAGCCATAGTGATGAGACAGGAAAAGAGAATCCCTCGCCATCCACAGAAAAGAAAAAGCCCCTTTCCTGCAGAAACAGCAGAAAAGAGGCGCTTTGGCGCGGTACCACTCTTACTTATATCTCAAGGAGCATACACAAAGATGGAAATAAAAAAAGCCCTGTCCTACGGACAAGGGCGCAATCGCGCGGTACCACCCTGCATTATACTCCATATCCCTAACGCGGACGGACGTCGGACTTACTGCACTTCAGTTCGAAGCTCCCAGGGGACACACTTTCCTTCCATACCGGTTTCCATCCTCCCGGCTCTCTGTCATTTCCGGTCAAGCTCAATCCTGTTCATCGCCTTTAATATTTATCAAACATTATAATAGCCCCCGTCCCTCCTGTCAAGAAGGGGCAGGAAACAAAAAATGAAAGCCTTCCCGCCTGCCGCCTATTCTCTGCCTATGGTATATGTCTCTCGCAGCCATAGCAGCCTCATAAAAAATCCATTTTACAAAAGTGCGGCATGCCGCACTTTTGTAAAATGGATTTTCTCCTTCCTATGGAAAGAGTGAGAATCGATGAAAAAGTCCGGTCCGCCGCCAGCCTCACTGTTTTTCCCTCAAATCTCTACTCCCCCAGCAGAGAAGGATCCGTGAGAAACTGCTCCACTCCCACATACAGAATCCCCTGCTCATCCTGCCAGGGAATGACCGCATCCCGCAGAACCACGATCTTCCGGAAGGAATCATCGATACGGTGCAGCGATTCCGTTTCCTGTTTCCTTTTCTCCTCCGTATCCATGCGGAAGGCAGACTGGATATACCAGCGGCTGCTGCCCCTGTTCACCACAAAATCCACCTCCAGGTTTTTGCGCAGTTTATGGCCTGCCTCATCCCGGTAATTATACTCCACCATGCCTACATCCACATCCAGCCCCCGGCGCCTCAGGTCTGTAAAAATCACATTCTCCATAATATGAGTAGGCTCCTGCTGACGGAAATGGAGCCGCGCATTCCTGAGCCCCACATCAGTGAAATAATACTTGTAGGGAGACGCCATATACCGCTTCCCCTTCACATCATACCGCTGCGCCTTCTCCAGAAGGAAGGCATCCATGAAATAATCGATATACCGGGAAATCGTGGGCCCCGATATCTGGATATGTTCCATAGATGCAAACGCCCGAGACAGCTTGGCCGGATTTGTCAAAGAACCGGTGGACGAAGACAGGATATCCAGCAGTTCCTCCAGCACCCCTTCATCCTTGGCAATTCGATTCCTTTCCACCACATCCCGAATATAGGTCCTACGAAAAAGATCATTCAAATACCGGCTCTTCTCCTCATGGGACGAAAGCGACTGCACCACCGGCATACCGCCATAGGTGCAGTACGCATTGAACGCAAAGCGGATATCTCCCTGCCACACGGACAGAAATTCCTCATAGGACAAAGGATATACCCGCACCTCATCCCCCCTGTCCCGGAACTGGGTCAGTACCTCCGAAGACAGCATGCGGGAATTGCTCCCCGTAATGTAAATATCCACATAAGGCAGCTTCATCAATCCCATCACTACATCCACAAAGGTAATCTCCGACGATGGCAGATAGGGATTGGGGATGCTCTCCACAAACTGAATCTCATCAATAAAAATATAATATCGCCGCCCATCCTTCTTCAGCCGGCTCCTGATCCACCGATCCAGCTCCACAGGATTTCTCTCCCGGGCATTGGCCAGCTCATCCAGCGAAATGGAAATCACACAGTCCTCCGGCACCCCCTTCTGGAGAAGATTCTTTCGGAAAAGCGTAAACAGCAGGTACGACTTCCCCGCCCGACGCATACCCGTAATAATCTTAATCCGTCCATTATCCTTCAGCCGAAGCAGACGATTCAAATAAAAAGGCCGTTCAATCTCCATGACGCCCTCCATTTTACAAAAGTGCGGCATGCCGCAAAATAATAAAATGACATCTGTCCCTATTGTATACGACCCTGACTGCGATAGCAACATCATGAAAAATCCCATTTTACAAAAGTGCGGCATGCCGCACTTTATTAAAATGGGATTTTCTCCTTCCTATGGAAAGGATGAGAATCGATGAAAAAGTTCGGTCCGCCGCCAGCCTGACGTCCGACCGCCCCACTCAAATCCCAAGCCACTCTTTTCTTGCAGCAGCCTCCCTATTCCTTTACAACAAGGGTAGAGAAAGGAGGCGAATCCATGACAGAGCAAAGATTTATCATCACGGAAAATATGATGGATTCCCTGTACGGTTCAGATAATGCCAAGTATGACCAGCACGCCAAGCACCTTTTGTCCAGCAGGAAACTGCTCGCTGAAATCGTCAAAAAGGTGGTCCCTGAATTCCAGGATGCCAGCATCGATGACATTGCGGAAAAATATATTGAAGGGACTCCGCTTGTGGGAAGCATCCCTGTAGCCCCGGGCCTTACGAATACAGTGCCTTCCAAAATCTCAGGCGGCCGCAATGAAGACGGGGCGCCGAAAGAAGGATACATCACCTACGACATCCTCTTCCACGCCCGCGCACCGGGAACAGGAGAATCCATGACCCTCATTATCAACGTGGAAGCCCAGCGCAGCCAGAAAGAATCGACCCTGGGGTACCATCTGATGAAAAGGGCCGTCTTCTATGCATGCCGCCTTATTTCATCACAGAAAGAGCGGGAATTTGAAGGCAAGGATTATAATAGTATCAAGAAGATCTATTCCATTTGGATCTGCATGGATTCGCCCAGCAGGGACAGCTATATCAATCGCTACCGCCTGGAGGAAAAACACCTGCTCCACCGCTACGACGAACCGCAGGAGAACTATGACCTGGTCAACATCGTTCTTATCAGCTTAGGGGAAAAGGCAGACAAAGACAGACTGATTCACCTGCTGCAGGTCCTTTTCACAGAAAGCCAGCAGACCTTTGACTCGAAAAGAAACATTTTGCAGAAAGAATATCATATTGAAATGACGCCGGAAATGGAACAGGAGATGAATACCATGTGCAACTTGAGTTTAAACATTTCAGAAGAAGCCCTGAACAGAGGCCTGGCCCAGGGCCGCAAAGAAGGACGCGCAGAAGGGCGACTGGCGGGTCTGAATGAGACTGCTCTCCGCCTGCTTTCCATGGGCCTTTCTGTAGAAGACGTATCAAAAGGTACCAGTCTTCCTCTGGAAACTGTAGAAGAAATCAAAAAACAGATGATAGAGAAAAATAAATAAAAAGAAAAAGAGACATCCTGAAAAACAGGATGCCTCTTTGGTTAAATACCCATCTCTGCCCCCTCATTTCGAGCAAGGCGAAGCGAAACCCCGAAATCTCCCTCGCCTCATCATTTCGAGTGCAGCGAAGCGAAACCCCGAGATCTCCCTGCTCTACGTGACTTGCCGTAAACGGGGATACATTTCCAGGCCCCATGTCAGTCTGATAGTCTGACCGCCCCTCAAATCTCTCTCCTTCAGTCCCGCTCGAAGAGATCCCGGGTATACACCTTGTCCCTCACATCATCCAGCACTTCATCATAGCGGTTCGCAATGATAGCACAGCTCTCCTTCTTGAACTTCTCCATATCATTCACCACCAGACTGCCGAAGAAAGTGGTACCATCCTCCAGCGTAGGCTCGTAAATGATAACCTCCGCCCCTTTGGCCTTGATGCGCTTCATAACCCCCTGGATGCTGCTCTGGCGGAAATTATCGGAGTTCGATTTCATGGTGAGGCGATACACGCCAATTACTACAGGCTTTTCTTTGGCCGCATCATAGCTGCTGCCATCATGGTAATAGCCTGCCTTCGCCAGTACCTGATTGGCGATGAAATCCTTTCTGGTGCGGTTCGATTTTACAATGGCCTCGATCAGATCCTCCGGCACATCCTGATAATTGGCCAGAAGCTGCTTCGTATCCTTCGGCAGGCAGTAACCGCCATACCCGAAGGATGGATTATTGTAAAACTCCCCGATTCTTGGATCCAGGCACACACCGTCGATGATTTCCCGGGTATCCAGCCCCTTCATTTCTGCATAGGTATCCAGTTCATTGAAATAGGAAACACGCATGGCCAGGTAAGTATTGGCAAAAAGCTTCACCGCCTCTGCTTCCGTGAATCCCATGAACCGGGTGGGAATATTCTCCTTGATGGCCCCCTCCTGCAGAAGACGGGCAAAAGTATGAGCCGCCTTCACCAGCCGGGGATCCTTCAAGTCCGTACCTACGATGATGCGGCTGGGATAGAGATTATCGTAAAGAGCCTTCGACTCCCGCAGGAACTCCGGGCTGAAAATAATATTCTTCGTCCCCATTTTCTTCCGGATTTCCTCCGTGTATCCCACAGGAATGGTGGACTTAATCACCATAATGGCATTCGGATTATACTTCATCACCAGCTTAATAACCGCCTCCACAGAAGAAGTGTCAAAGAAATTTCGCCGGCTGTCATAATTGGTAGGTGTGGCAATGATGACAATTTCCGCATCCCTGTACGCCGCCTCTGCGTCCATGGTGGCCGTGAGATCCAGATCCTTCTCAGCTAGATACTTTTCTATGTATTCATCCTGGATGGGCGACTTCCGATGGTTCACCATATCCACCTTTTCCGGAATGATATCCACTGCCATCACATGATTGTGCTGTGAAAGAAGAGTAGCTAATGAAAGACCTACATATCCAGTACCTGCTACTGCTATATTCATGACTGTTCCTCCCTGTTAAGAACTATTGCTCTATATATGATAGACGTCCTAATGTATTAAATATATTGTACATCATCTTTGTTATAAAAGCAGACATGGATTGCAGATGTTTTTAATTTCAAAATAAGGCTATGTTGAAATCAACGATAAAATGGGATTAGGAATTTTATATTTTACTTTTTCATGTCGAACAACATAAGCATCTTACGCCTTTATGGAATTCTTTAAATAGTTTTCTATTCCTTTTTCCATTTATTGCATTGAATAAATAATTAAAGGTTTAAACCCGTGAGTAATTTATTCATCGCTCCTCCAGCTAATATGGTATAATGCTAATTAGCCTTTTTTAATATCACAATTTAGTAAAGCAGGAGTCTGTAATGTCAAAGAAACCGATTATATTGCCGGAAGGATTTCCGTTTATCCTTGTGACATTCTTTTTCGGTGTTATTTTATACTATATGAAATGGTATTACTTGGCAGTCATTCCTTTCATTTTGTGTCTATACTTCACTTATTTCTTCCGCTGCCCGCCAAGAAACAACAAAATTCCTGCAGGTGATGATACTCTCGTCTCTCCTGCAGACGGCACAGTAGTGGATGTATCTCAAGATGTGGAAGAGGACATGTTTCTTGGAGAAAAATGCCACAAGATTACCATCTTCCTTTCCATCTTCAATGTCCACTGCAATAGGGCTCCTATGGAAGGAGATATCAAATATCAGTCCTACACTCAGGGCCGATTTCTTCCCGCTTATAAAGAAGGTGTAGGCTTCGTCAATGAACAGGCTGCCATCGGTATTACCGGCAAGAAGCGGTCTATCCTGGTCATCCTCATTGCAGGCATCTTAGCTAGGCGGGTGGTGTCCTGGAAGAATCTGGGTGACCATTTGGAAAAGGGGGAACTCTATGGTATGATTAAATTTGGCTCTTGCACGGAGCTCTATATTCCCGGAGGCTGCGACATTCTTGTCAAAAAAGGTGACAAGGTGAAAGGCGGACTCACGGTGGTAGGGAGGCTGAAATAAGTGAATAAATCATGGGTAGCAAATACAGTGACCGCGGCAAATGCATTTTTTGGCGGGCTGTCTATCATGATGTCCATATCCGGAAATTTTAAAACCGCTGCTGTGTTCATTCTGATTGCCATGGTGGCAGACGCCCTGGACGGCCGTGTGGCCCGGGCCTTGCATACTGCTGGTCCCATGGGAGTAGAACTGGATTCCCTTTCCGATGATATTTCCTTTGGCATCGCTGCTGGGGCCCTCATGTACGCCTACCAGCTTCATGAAGTGGGCCCCCTCGGATTCATCCCCTGCGCCCTGCTTGGTACATTCTGTGCCTTTCGACTAGCCAGGTTCAATGTAAAAGTCACCAGCGTTCACGGTTATTTCGAAGGGCTCCCCTGCCCAATGACCGGCATCATCGTGGCATCCTATGTCCTCTCGGGGGCTAAGATCTGGAACTGGCTGGCCGTAATCTGCGTGCTCATCCTGGCCTTTCTTATGGTCAGCGAAATCCACTATCCCGATAACAAGGGCGCAAGTGCAGACCAGCTGCACTTGCCGGCCATCATTATCTGTCTGGTATTCTTCATTATCTGCACTTTCTTCTACTGGCCCATTTGGGCAGCAGCTTTGTCTGCGGCCTTTATCCTCTTCGGTATGATGAATACATTCCTGAATCGAAAGCAATTAAAGAAAAATTGAAAACCTTAAAAGCAAAACGGTATGAACTGACTTGTTCATACCGTTTTTGCTTTTCAAGTCTTACTGACATTTTGTATCAGCTCTTCCCACAAGGCCCACATACAATCTGGCTTGTACTGCTGTACCAGTTCGCGACCTGACTTTCCCATCCGCATTCTAAGATCTGCATCATCCATTAAAGCAGACAGAGCCTTGGATAATGATATCTGTTCATTATCCACCAAAAAGCCAGTTTCTCTTTCATGAATCAGCTCATTGGTACCACCGCAGGTCTTGAGCCCGATACAAGGAAGTCCTGCCGACATGGCTTCCGCCAGTCCCTGTGGAAATCCTTCACTGGTACTGGGAATGCAAAAAATGTCACTCCGATAATATACCTCTTCGATGTGGTTTGTTTTACCTTTCAGTAAAATTCGGTCTCCCAGATGCTTTGCTTTGATTTCCTCTTCCATACTTCTGGCATAATGGGAACTTTTCTCTCCCCAGAATTCTACATTCCAGTCCGGATACCGATTTGCCAATGTTGCAAAGGCCTGGACCAGCAATTTCTGATTTTTCCTCCCAGATACGTTTCCTACACAGGAAATAAGGTGTTTTTCCTTTTCTTTTCCTGGAGTGGCCTGGTACTTTGCTGGAAAGACTGCATTTCCGATTGCCACCACCGGGACACCGGGAAAATATTTCTTCGCAACTTCAATCTTCGATGACCACAAGATCTGAATAGCCGCACTTTTAGAAACAGCTTCTTTTTCCTCTTGAGAAAGAAGTGGCATCTGGACTTCTGGATCTCCGCGAAACATAGTAACCACAGGGCCAGTATATCCCGCATCCGTAATTACGTATTTGGTCGAAGGCGCAGAGCAAGAAAGGATAACATCTGCAGGATACCGGTTTAAAAATTGACAAATCCTTGGTCCATACTGCTCCCCTTTGAATTTAGCATTTATTCCTTGTGCTTCTTTCTGACTAAAAAGTCGAATAGCCTCTCGGTACACTCGCAAAAATAACGGCAATTTCTCTGAGATAATTTTATATCCATTTTCAAAAAGAATATTAAACTGTTTAACTCTAGAGTCAATTGGGAAATATGGCATCCCCTCTCTCCCGTCTCGATACAAAATAGTCACATTGTGCCCTTTTTGAATCAAGTCACTCGATAAATAACAGGTCAATTTTTCTACACCACCAGGCATGTCAACATAATGAGTGCCAAAATGAGCTATAGTAATATTCATAGTAGTATCTCCAAATCTAAATATTGATAAGTTATTGCATGCCCAATTTATTAACATCCTGACAGGATAATAGCATTAAATCGAATGTTATAAGTTCCTCATATAAAATACAATAAACATATTCTACTTGCCCATTGCTTCTTGCAAAATCCTTATAGTCCTCTGTATTCCTTCCGAAATACTATGCTGAGCATGCCATCCCAATGATTGCAATTTACTTGAATCCAGACATGCTTTGGTGGCCTTGCTGTAACCAATCTTTTCCATCAAATTAGGTTGATCAAAAACAACATTTTTCCTACAGGTTTCCGCAATTAATGTAGCTAAGTCTTTAAGATATATATCTGATGACGAATCTGCTATATTATAAGCCTCCCCGCATTTCCCTTTTAATAAAACTGTCAACAGACCTGAGACTGCATCTGCAACATATGAAAAAGAATAATGCTGAGTTCCAGCACTCTTCAGCACAATATCATTCCCATGTATTGCTTTAATGATAAACTGGCTAATTGCCTTACTATCATTCAAAAGCATCGTTGGCCCATAAGTCCTGGAAAATCTCGGAATAACGATGTTTAGCCCTGCCTGTTGAATATAAGCGTTGCATAACGCCTCGCCGCATCGTTTACTTTCAGGATATCCCGCACGCAGCGAATTACAATCAATATATCCACAATAATCTTCAGCAAACTTATCAACATCGCCACGATTTTCTCCATAAATTTCAACAGATGACGCAAAGGCAAACCTTATAACACTATTCGCCACACAATAATCAAGCATATTCTTCGTTCCAATAACATTAGTTGTAATTGTTCCAATCGGATCCGTTGCATAAGCAATAGGATGCGTATTACTCGCCAGATGCAATACAAAATCAGCCTGAGGAATATTAATGCCTTTCAACGTTTTATCTATATCACAAGGGATAAAAATCAAATTTTTACCATCAATTAAATTTCCAAATCTCTTCTGTGCTTTATCCCAGTTCCGCCCAAGTGCATAAATTTGACAATTCATCGAATACTCAAAATTACGCTTAAGCAACACATCAATCAAAAATGCCCCAATTAAACCGGTTGCCCCCGATATCAACATTGTTTTATTTTTCAGCAAATCCCAGGGTAAATGTAGCATGGCAACATCAGAGACATCTTTCTCAAAAATCGGATTTTCAAATATTTTTTTTATATCCATTCTGCTTTTACCTCATTTAAGCCAATCATCTTTTTCCATTCTTAAAAAAGCTTTGAACATTTCTAAATTATCTTTTGTGGTCAATTTGATATTACGTTCTGAACCAGCAGCAAAATGCAATGTAACCCCCAGTTCCACCATCATTGTATTAGTATACGAAGAGCCATAGATACCTATTTTCTTCTCAAATGCCTCATGGTATTTAGAATCAAGCAAATCAAAGCGATATGCCTGGGGAGTAGATACCCGCCTCAAACTTTCTCTCGGTATGTACTGTTTCGTTGTCGTTTTGTCATCTTTATCAATCATAAAAATCTGTTCATTATAGGGCAAGGAAGTGACTGCATTTCCATATTTACATGCTTTCAATAATACATCGGTAAGCACAGCTTCATCCACAAGAGGCCTTACGCCATCATGAATAATCACCATATCATCCGGTTTTGCTTTATCTTCCAAAGCATAAACCCCATTACGAATGGATTCCTGCCCAGTTTCACCACCAGGCACAATCCATTTAAGCTTTGTAATATTAAATTGTTTAGCATATGCCCAAACAACATTTTCCCAGCCTTTTAAACAAACCACCTCTATGTAATCAACTTGTGGGTGATTTTGGAACCCTTCCAAAGTATATATAATTACAGGTTTATCATAAACGTTAATAAATTGCTTAGGAATATCTTGCCCCATACGTTGACCTGAACCGCCTGCAATAATAATTGCTATATTCATACTTATCCTCCATGAATTAGCTATTTGCTAAGTTCGAATTCTTTCAGGAACTCATCATAAATGCTTTCGCTAGCCAGCTTCCCTAAATCCGTATAATAATCTAAATATTTTTTAAAAACCTTTTCGCACGCCTCATTATGAGAATCTTGCCCTTCAATAACAACATTTTCAATAAAATTCTGGATGCGGTTGAAATCAGCTCCGTCTGCAGTATATATAGCATCAATGATGGCCTGCCCAATTGCACTAAATTGATCAGTTTCTCGTGTTAAAAACATCTCCGGTTTATGTGTATACCTGTATTCTGAAGTAAAAGAACCACTGTCAAGAATCATTGCATCAGATGTCCTAAAAATATCCTGATAATATGCCCCTATTTCCACTTGAGCATTTGGTAAAGAATTCCACGCATTCATATAGCTGCGATATTCATTATCATTTTTAAAGATGCCGGTCTTTACCGTTGAATTCATTAATTCTGGATGTGGTTTAACAACCCAGGATGTAGTTTCAGGATGTGACTTGGCATATTGATAAAACCATTTATAATTTTTATGAAACGTTGCATATTTTATACCACTATCTATCGACCAATGTGGGGCCCATATGATTTTCTTGGCTTTAGAATTTGCCATTTTCCATTGATACATTGGCTTTGATGTCTGATAAAATAAGTCCATTCGTGGATAGCCGGTATAAAGCACACCATCACCTTTCCGGTATAAGAATTTAATAATATCATCCCGACGCTCCTTAGTATCAACGAACTCTCTCCAGTCTATATAGCGTATAGAAAAATCCCCTTTAATACCCCAATCCGAGGTGTAAAGCCCATAGTCAATAAAAGCAATCAATTTAGTAAGAGGTAAACTATTAAGGGACAACCCAGTATTTATATCTTTAAAATATGGTGTTAAAAAGAATAAAACGTCTGCATCTGGGTAAAAAATATCATCAAACCGCACAACATTAACACAAATTCCTGACTGCTTCAACTTCTCTGCACCAGTATAAAAATTCATTTTGGCTGATGGGGATAACGCATATCGGGGTTCGCATAATAATACATCAACCTGAAATCTAGGATTTGCAGAAAGCATTTTATATAGGCCATCGCCACACCACATGGCTGAATCCAGCAACACAAAGGAGATTTTAATTTTATTTTTATGCTTTAGCCTTTCTGTATTTATGTTCTCTAGTTGGTGCATTAATTGATTATACTGTTGATTATTTAATATATAATGGAGTTGGTATAAATCCTGATAATTTATATTTGATAAAGTTTCTGGTAACAGCTCTATGCTATTCCTACTTAAAGAAGAAAACTTTGAATACAACTTCAAAAATGCATTGATCTTTTTGCGAATATGAAGCTTATGTGAAAACATAATATTCCCCCAATATAAGCATAATAATGTTATAGCTAATAAGATGCCAAGCAATTTTATTTAGTCTTTAGACGTCTCAGCTTATGATGCGGAATCTTTTGTAGCTGTTTTTTTAGCCATACATATGTCTTATCAGAAACTATTGTTGCCCTGAGCCACAATTGCTCCAGATTTTTCGCAGGAGATATTACCATTTCCGCCCATACATTCGGATTTTCTTTCATCTCAGTTCTAATCCTTACTTTTGTTTTTAATCCTTTAATTCGGCTATTAATCTCCTCAAGCGTTGCGCTTTGTCCATCAATAAACCAGTTCAAATCACCATCAATTCCATATGTGTATGCAGAGACAATTGCTTCTTCATTTGGATAGACATACCAGTCATATGCAAAATTTCCATTTACACAAATTTGCAGTATTCTTATGCGCTCTTTGGTATTATTTAGAATTTCCCATTCTGAAATCCCTGCATGCTCTCCTTTGCTTTCAATAATTTCAAATTTAATCCATTTCACATTTTCCTGAGGCGGAAGCGAGACTAAGGTTTCTTTCCCATCTAAATTAAATTTACCAACTTTACAGCTGTATCCATTGCTAAAGGTTAGCCGTCCTTTTAGAATCAAACTATTTTCATCAATATTTCCATAAAAAGCTACTGCTTCTACATGCTGTGGCAAAGAGAAATCGCACCGACACCATTTTTCATTATCATCTTTCTGTGGAATCCATAAATAGTCCTCAAAAACAGTTTGTTTTGCTCGGATATCATACGTATTTATCATCTGAAAATCATGGAGATATCTAGAATCACCAGAAGACACAGTAATTTTTCCTTTATAAATCAGATTATTAGTACGTCTATTCCAAAACACTTGATCTCCATTTATTATTTTCTCCGGTTTATGCTTCCAAATAGCCTTTTGCGATACATGCGCATAAAGCGCCTTAAAAATCAAATTATATTTTAAATCTAATCTTGCTTCGTCTGGTACTGGGAATCTTACTCTCTTGTTCCATTCATATCCCGGATTATCCGTATCAAATTTGGAGTTCTGAAGTTTCTCTTTATTGACAACAGAAGATAATAAATGTCTCCTGTAAAAATCAGCAATAGATTCAAAACCTGTACAATAACAAAACCCTTTCATCACAATAGGTAAATATTCACTATTATCATAATAATGATTTAAAATATCGCCCATTACGATGTCAAAAGCAATGCTTGTCATTCGATGATCCGGGTGTCGATCAAAATCAGTTGCCAAAATCATTCCGGGCTTAAATTTAAGAATAACGCTTTTAAGATCTAATAGTAAATTTTCCCAAGTATATGCCGAATGTTTATGATATAACGCATAAGCAAAATCAGGTTTTTCCTTTGTTCCATAGGTTTCATTACGCATTCCAATATTTTTAGGTGGCAGCGTAACTCGAAAGATTGATTTCTCGGCTTCGGCACCACCATCAGGATATCCTAAAAATATAATATCATCTTCTGATACGCCCATAATTTTAAGAGAATCAATTGCTTCGTTAATTCGAACGAACGCTGGATATTCCCAATCTCCATTTGTTAAAAAAACACAAATTACGCGCAAATTTTCTTTACGTGCAGCAATAATCGAAGAGCCCGCTAAATTTATCTCATCATCTTCATGTGGTACGATAACCATCAAAGGCTTGTCTCCGCAAAATTCACTATATGTAAAAGAGGACTTTTTCATATCCCACCGCTCCATTTTATTTATCTATAGTTACTCTTTGAAGTTTAATAAAATAAAAAATACATTTGTACTCTTATTCTCGACTTATGTTCGATTCATTTAATAACTTCTCCCAAGTATCCCATACATGTACAGGCGCAAATTGCTCAGCTTCCAACCGTGCTTTTTCTCCAAGCCGGATTCTAATTTCCTTGTTTTTCATCAAACATCTCAATTTTTCGGTAAACGAATCAATATCTTCATCTGCAAGAAGGCCCGTCACTCCATCTTTTATCAATTCATTAACTGATGTACAGGTCTTAAAGCCCACAGAAGGTAATCCAGCACTCATCGCTTCAACTAAGGCTAGCCCAAATCCTTCATATGCGCTCGGGAATCCAAATATATCTGCTTTTCTATATACATCCGCTATGTTATTGGAAGTACCGCAAAGCGTAATCCTATCCTCCAATCGATACTTCTTTATTAATCGAATGAGGCTATTAACATATACATGATATGTCTGGTTATCACCCCATAATTCAAGATTCCATTTTGGAAAATCACCAGCTAATTTAGCAAAGGCATTAATAAGGACATGCTGCTGTTTATCCTTGTTTAGACGTGCCACATTGACGATATAATATTCTTCTTTTGCTTTAGCTATATTTGCTAAAGGTCTTATCTGCTGTACAGGATTAGGTATATACACGACCTTCGTTTTTGGACAATATTTCTTAACTACTTCTACATATGAAGGGGATAAAACCTGGATGGCATAACTTCTCTGAAGTGCTTCTATTTCATTCAAATAGCTATCTCGAAAAATGTGCCGTGGATCAGTATGCATCATCGTAATCGTGGGCACCTCGTTCGCGATTTCTCCTAGAAAGCAAGTCATGTCCGATCCAAAGGAAACTATTACATTAGGGCTAAATGTCTGCGTAACCAATCGAATTTGTGGAAATAATATTTTTCTCTTGCAATAATCGTTCCATCGACGATAAGCCTTCCGACTAAAAAGCCTTATGCCTTCGCGGATAATCTTATTTGAAAGTGAAACATCTCTCCCCACATCATGGTATTCTGCCTCCAAAGGAATCACGCTTGGTCGAAGCGAATAAAATGTTACATGCTCTGCATAATGATAAAATGATCTTATTCTATTACTCCCATACCAGCAAACGGCAACCCGATGTCCGCGCTCATACATGGCATTGGCAAATTGTGCACAAATATACTGCATACCTCCACTTTTTTCAATTGTTCCAGGATAGCATATTAATATATTCATTCTATCAAAATCCCCCAGCATCATAAAAATGCCAAATCCATTAAAAACGCGTATTCTGTTAGTATAAAATATATTTCGCCTAATCTTAATGTTTTATATTTCTTTTAGAGCTTTATCCTTCTCCGACACAGCATATCCGAATAACAAATAAAATATTTTAGATATATTCGAATTTATAATAGTGCCATCGACTAGTCCATGTATCACAACGAACCCGCAAAAGATACATATCCCTGCAGCGTGGATATAATTTATCTCTACATCGCTTTTGACCAATTTAAGCATTCCCAGTAATGTAAAAACAACATAAGTCGCATAACCAATAGCCCCAATAATTCCTGTAGTAGACATATAAAAGATAATCATGTTGTGAGGCATATCCAACCCCCTTTCATGTTGTCCTTCTGGTCGATATCTCCCATAATAATTTTCTTTCCAATGCGCCATACCAATCCCAGAAAGTTTATGATCCTGCCACATATGATAGCTTGATTCAAGCATTATTACTCTTTCTCCGCCAGTTGCATTGTCACGATATGAATTAACGCCAATCAAAGCCACCGCCCCCATAATTAAGATAATTATACCAGCTATTACTGATAATGCCTTCTGTTTTGAACTCAGTGCATGATGATATCGAATGAAATAGATAACGTAAGAGGTAAAAGCTCCTCCCGCTAATCCAAGAACAGCTCCTCTTGAACCAGTGAGGTAAATACAGGCAAGTGATGATAACGAAAGTATTCCCCAAAATATTTTAGTGCAATATTTCCTGGAAAGGACAATAAATGAAATTGAAAATGGCGTCATTAATTCTAATGTCATCCCCAGCGCATTAGGACTGTCAAAAACTCCTATAATACGGGATTCATGTAATATATGCCATTGAAAAATACCAGTGCCACAGAGAATAACCATTGAGCATGCAATGCCAATGCGAATTCCTCGATTAACATCAAATCTTTCCATTAAATACACGCAAATGAAAAAAGGGGCAGCATAAGTAATATACTTGTAAGCTTTTCTTACGCTTAACCAGTCTTTATTTATTACCCCAGGTAGTAAGGTTAATAAGCCAAATAGTACAAATCCCCATAATATGTACCTATTAATAGAAAAATTTATGGGCTTATGGCTATAATATCGCTCAATTAAAATAAAAGGAACAATAACTATCAAGGAGAATTCACTCCATAAAGAGAATTTGTATCCTACCGTAAGTAGCATTACCGCGGTTAAAGCGATTATTTCTGGTATAGATTTATTATTTATAATATTCATAATTTATGTCCCTTTTTCACCCTTCGGTATAAAATCCTAAGTATTGCAGTACCATTGAGAACAATATTGTTGTAAATCCATTGCCACGCCCACTAGCTTAAAGCAAAAATACTATACTACTAGGCATAATGATGCAAAAATAAATTGCATTCTGAATATGCTTTCCCTATTAAAATAAATAAAATATCTCCTACGTTATCTGATTTTTTAGATGAAATTTGCTAAACAGATAATATACAAAGCCGCTTAGAAAAAGCTAATTTCTAAGATGAAAACTCTTTTTCCCATAGGGAATCTCCCACCTAATCAGTGGTGTTCCTCATCATTTTTATTATATATGTATTATGCCCATATGCAAGAATTTCACTCGTTCTTCCATGAATTATTTCCCTTATCAAATACATTCCATTGGCAATCATGGAGCATAGCTTTTCTTGAAGAAAAAGGAGCATGATGAAAAAATGAAATAAATTACGCTTAGCTTGCTAAAAATCATTTATACAAAATAATGTCGCATATAAGAATTAATAAACATCGCTTAACAATCTCTGTCAATTCTCTCTTGTCCGTGCTTTGTAAGAGCCATCCCTACGGGGAGGTCATAAAACGTACTGAATAAATCATACTTTCTTTCATACTGATTATTTTCAGCAGCAATCATTCCGGAAATCGTATCATATAACAGGTCATTTGTGAAAATTTCATTTTTATTTTTCTGCAGGTTGTCAGCCTTTTCCGCATACATCTTCATATAATCAGGAGATAAGTAAAAGAATACAGGTATCCTGACCATATCGTAGGTGAATTTTCCGGCGCCATGACTATATATCATATCTTCGCCGTGATCAGAAGAATAGACAAGAGCCTGAAGGTTCAAATTCTGCTGTGCATACTCAAAAATTTCTTTCATGACTTGATCTGTATATAAAACAGTGCTGTCATATTCATTTGTCCGTTCAGGGTTCCCTTCTATTTGAATTCCCTCAAAATCTGCAGGCACTCTTTCTGCATAGCGAAGGTGACTGCCTCCCATATGAATAATAATGAAGTGATTTCCTTTTTGGGGTACATTTTTTAAAAGGCTAACCAGTTCCATGTCGTCACCCATAGGGTGATCTGTCCATACATGATGATCAGTCCAAGATGCCACTAAGCCGGCAGCTGTTGTGCCATCACCCATTTGGGATTGATTGCTGAGCCACCAGGTATCATAACCGGCAGCCTTAGCAATATCCACAATATTAAAAGCCGTTTCCAAATTCTGATGATTGTACTGGTTTACACCGGTAAGAGCCATCTCCAAAGAAGGTGTAGTTTGAGGATAGTTTGCGTATCCATTAGCAAGAAGAACAAAATTCCTGTTTTGGGACTCCCGACTAAGCCAAGGCGTGGTCTCTGCCGGATAAGAAGGATTGAAAGCAGACATGTGATCCCTATTTTCACTTTCTCCAATGATAAAAATTACCGTGCCGGGGAGATGCTTCGGTAATGTCTGATTTGTGCCATGGAGGAGCTCAAGTTTCTTTACGGCTTCTCCATGCTCTTTTTGGGCTCTTTGTACTACGCTAACATAACTTTGGGCCATACGATATTCATTGTATGGATAGCTTTTGCCTCCCCAATAGCATATCAAATAGCCACAGACTAAAACAATGACAGTGCACAATAATTTTCTTTTTCGATTATTATTTACCGCATTGGATTTCTTTGCCTTTGTATGCGTACTCAGTTTTATCAGATATGCAAACATTCCTGCAAAAGAAACTGTTAAAATAGCCCCTAATAAAAGCGGCAAAATGCCAATCTGCCCTTCGATGAATTGTCTTGCTTCGCTTGCGTTCGTCTGTATAATAGCCAGCATATCTGCTGCTACAAAGGGAGTATGATAGACGCAAAAATATCCTATATAAATTAACGTATTCAAAAACAATAGAGCAGCAAGGAATGTTGCTAAAAAATTAAATAGATATCCCAACTTCCGGCTTGCCTGTCCTATATACAGAAAAACAGTTATAAGGGATGCAGCTGAAACAGCAATCAAAAAATAGGGGGGCGGCAAAATCAAAATCGGTAATCCACCCTTTACGACCAATGCTGATAATTGTTGGGTAAACCAAAGCATACATAAATAGAACCATGTAAGCAGGACGCCACAGTTTTTCTTTTAAACTGCATTGAGTCATTACGGAAACCGCCCAAAGTATTACAATGGCTTCTAATCCTTTACGCAGACTATGCCACTGCAGCCCCCTTTCGTAACCAATCCATGAATAGACAGCAAAAAAGCCTGCCACTAAAAGAATCGGTAACATAACCATTTCAATCCATTTTCTATAATTATTTCTTATAATTTTTCCCATTTACAATTAATCGCTCCTTGCTACTGAAAAAAGCATGAACACTAGATATCTTTTTCTCCCAGCACATAGTTACCGCTTGATTCAAAGTTAATTTGTAATCTTTTTCCCTAAATCATATTCCGTGCTGTAGTAATTGTTAGAAATATGATAAATTCCGCATAGTGTGCCATATAGCAAATCATTGGTGAAAACACAATATGCATGATTCTTCAATTCATGTATCATTTCCGGATATAAACTACTCATAAGCTGAAGATAAATAATGGAACAGTACGGAATCACATCTGCAGGATGGGTATCCAAAAACTTCTGAATTTGCAAGCTATGTTGTTTTCCTTTGAATTCCACATTCACTGCCTGGGCAGAAAGCTGTTTAAAAGGTCGAACCAGTTCACGCATAATGCAAAGCAGCGAGAGAGTTTTTCGGAGACCACCTTTTCCTATTTTCCAAAGTATATAATTCTGTTATAACTTTTCATCAAAAGGAAAACGGGGATTTCCTTCTTTATCATCCTAATACAGGGATTATAACTTCATGTCTTCTCTCCATCAGATTATTTGCCAGATTGCAGGTAACCTTCTCTACGTCACCAGCCATATTCACATATCAGGTCCCCAAATGAGCCATGATGATTTTCATGAAATCCCTCTCCTGACCATTCAATCAGATAAACCAGCATCTTCTGCTATGCGAATTTTTCCATATTTCGTCACAGCCATATCTTTCCGGAGCCCATAATCAGCGCTAGTAATATCATATTCTTTATCATATTCATTATTCGGAGCTACAAAGATGCCACAAACCATGTCATAGACCAAATCATTGGTAAATATACGATTCTCATTTACTCTTAGATTGTTAGCCACAGCGGAATGGTTATTTTTATATTCCGATGACAGATAAACGAAACAGGGGGAATGTATCATATCCCACGTAAATATTCCATCTCCATGGAAACGAACCATATCTTCTCCATGATCCCCAAAGTACACCATGGCTTCTAGATTTAGATTATCCTTTGCATACTGATATATATTCTTCAGCACTTCATCTGTATATTTAATGCTGGAATCATAATCATCGACTTTTTCCGAATTCCCATCCACATGAATTCTGTCAAAATCAGGTGGTATCCGATCCCGATACCGATCGTGACTTCCTTCCAGATGAATCACAATGAAATTGCTCTCTGTTGTTGGAACTGTCTTAAGATAATCCATAACCTTCATATCATCCCCGCCAGGATGAGTGGTAGTGAAGCTTTTTTTCGATGAACCAGAAACAAGAGCTAATGTCATATTTCCTGGTGATGGAGCCTGATTGCTGATAAAGTAACTATTATAACCAACTTTATTAGCCACATCCGTAATCGTTATCATATCATTCCTATCTACTCCATTATACTGGTTAAGATTTGTCAGCGCCATGGAGAGAGATTTTTCGGTCAGAGGATAACAAGAATATGTATTTTTTAGAAGATAAAAATCAGCGTTATCTTTTTGGGAAGAAAGCCATGGAGTTGTTTCAGCCGGATAGGCCGGATTAAATGCCTTCATATGGTTCCGATTTGCACTTTCGCCAATAACAACTATGATCGTTCCCTGCATTTTATCTGGTGCGTTCCCTATGAAATGGAACTTTTCCATATTTTCATCATGTTTAGCCATAGCTGCCTTTGCTCTTATCAGGTACTTGTGAGCTACATGATAGGGCCAGGCCGGGAAGATCCGGGGAATCCAGTGGGCTATGGTCACCAGCGCTGCCATGGTCAGTACAGCAATAATAATCTTTTTTACCAGTGCCGGAGATGTGACTCCTCTATCTTCATTGATTCTGCTCCCCTTGACAATGAGCCAGCCGATAAAAATCATATAGACCGCAAACAGTGCCAGTACCACTGCCAAGGAACCAAAGCCCAAGTGGGACTGGAGGAATTCCATGGCCTCCTTCGAATTGGTAAGGAGCACGGAAATCATGTCCGTAGAAGTAAATCCGGCACCAAAAATTTTGTAATAGGTCATGTAGACAAAGACGCTGAGCGATAAATATCCAATCAGCAAAAAGTTGAAAATCCTAAGTAATAGCCTGATTTTCTGACAGAGGGAACCTATATATTCCATCAAAAACGTGAACACTAAAACGGGCATAAGGGTAAGCACATCATTGTTGAGTGCCTCTACCCGGATGCCCCAGTTCCCACCGGATTTTGCCTGGATGTAAGAGAACGCGCCAAGCCAAAGATAAAAAATAACCAAGCCCGGCCTCCAGGAAGGATGAAAGAGGCTCCGTCCCGTTACCAACTGGGCGGCAAATACAAAAATCACGCCTGCCAACGCATTGCGTAGTCCATGATTCCAGTTGCCCAGATCTGTCACACCTACCGCTGGATACCATACATATAAAATGGCCATGGAAATCACGGCCAGCATAAAATATTTTCCTATTTCTTTTACCTTCATAACTCTCTCCCATCTCATAATGCATCTGTTAGCAGGGACATATCAGTCCCTTATCCCCATAAGGAGTCTTATATTAAACAGCGTTTTTCCTTATCTCCTTATCTCCTTATCTCTCTTATTGTATATGTATTTTATTAATAAGCAAGAAAATCCCTGTAATGCGTAAGTGTCAAGTTTTCCTCGGTAATTCATTTGACTGTCGATGATTACTATCTCCGTGGCTTCAGTTTTATCAGTATTTCTGTATAGCTCTGGCCAGTCTCCCCATTGGTGAAGAAGAA
>ENA-UOIV01000916-UOIV01000916.1-human-gut-metagenome-genome-assembly--contig:-C59-NODE-916-length-28458-cov-11.132486_pt1 | contig 28458 bp, 24 predicted proteins | sample MGYA00242333_ERZ723880 | MGnify/ENA metagenome assembly ERZ723880 | reverse complement strand
AAAAATGCCTGTCGGCGCGAAACGCCTCCTACCGCAGAGCGGCAACGCCATTTTTCGCAGAGGTTAGCCTATCTGTGTATGGTAAAATAGCTTCAAAGCTTATGGCTTTGAAGCATTGGAAAAATGCCTGTCGGCGCGAAACGCCTCCTACCGCAGAGCGGCAACGCCATTTTTGCACGGGGGCATTCTATAATAAATAGTCGGGAAGGGAGGGGGCCTCTTGTTGCAGATTGCCATTTGTGATGATGAAAAGTTCATGCGCGACGCCTTGTTTTCCATGAGCCGCGACCTGCTTGCCCAGGCCGGGGAGGATGCGCAGATCCTGCTTTTTGCGGATGGGGAGTCGCTCTGCCGGTCCTGCGAAGAGGGAACGCCCTTTGACCTAATCCTATTGGATATCAAAATGGATGGAATTGACGGCATGGCTGCTGCAAAACGCATCCGCGCGTGCAACAGCAAAGCCCTGATCGTTTTTATCACATCGTCGGCGGAATATGTGTTTCACGGCTATGAGGTGCGCGCCTTCCGCTATATTTTAAAGCCGGAGCTTTCCCACAGCTTTCCGCTAGTGTTCCGCGAGGTTCTCGAGGAGCTCCTGCATAAGCAGGAGGAGCGCTTCTGCTTTCAGTTTGACGGTGAAACCATCGCTCTCCCGCTGTGTGACATTCGGTATTTTGAAAGCGACCGCCGGATTCTGCTGATCCACACGGCGCAGCAGGCCTATAAAACCTACCGCAAGCTCGATGAGGTAGAGCAGGCCCTGAAAAAAAAGGATTTTGTGCGCTGCCACCAGAGCTTTCTCGTCAACGCGCACGGAATTCAAAAGGTGGGAGCCACTGCCCTCACCTTAAAAACCGGAGAAACCATCCCCGTGAGCAAACGGCGCTACCGGGAAACCAACGAGGCCTTTCTCTGGTCTCTCCGGTAGCGCGAAAGGAGGCTGTCATCCATGGAAGCGGTATTATTTCAAATTGTTCGAGCGCTCGCCACCGTGTTTGAAATCACGCTTGCCTTCGCCCTGCTCAATGCCATGTTTGAGCCCAAATACGCCAGCAAATGGCCGCTGCGCCTCAGCTATATCCTGCTGCTTGCGGCGGTGTTTTCCAGCAGCGCGCGGCTCACAGTGATCAGTGTAAAAACAGCAGTGGAAATCCTGCTCGTATTTCTCGTCTCCCTGTTGGTTTTCCGAGGCCGGTTGAGCATCAAGGTTTTTTATAACCTGATTTTTTCCACTGTTTTGTTTCTTTCCGACCTATTGTCTGCCTTTGCTCTCTCCTTCCTGCCACAGGAGTTGTTTTTGTTCCCGACTGGGGATATCCTGCATCGGCTTTTAGAGATCGTTTTGCCTAAGATGATCCTGTTTCTGTTTGTGATGCTGCTCATGGTTTTTATTTCCCGGCAAAAAAAGAATATTTCCCTGCGCTATTGGGTAATGCTCACCTCCGTCCCCCTAACGACGATCGTTACGCTGACCGTATTTCAATATTATTCGGCTAAGCTCCCCGGAGAAGCCTATATGCAGGAGTATATTTTTGTTGCAATCATCGGCCTTGTCTTTATCAACATCATGGTTTTCACCCTATTTGCAAGGCTGCAAAGTCAGCTTGAAATGCGAGGCCAATATGAGCTTCTGGAGCAGCAGATGGCGCTGCAAAAGGAATCCATCCGCAGGATGGAGGAGGCTTACACCCACATGCGCGAGTTGCGCCACGATTTGAATAATCACCTGCTGTGCATGAACACGCTGATTGAGCAGGGCGAATACGAAGCGCTCAAGCAATACCTCAAAGCGATGACGGCCACGGTAGAGGAGCGGTCTTATGTGGCAATCAGCGGCAATTCCGCAGTGGACGCCATTCTCAATGAAAAACTAATTGCCGCTCAAAAGCAGCAAATCAACACCTCCTTTGACGTATGCGATCTGCACAGCACAAAGGTGCAGCCAATGGACTTATGCATCGCCCTGAGCAACGCGCTCGATAACGCCATCGAAGCCTGCGAAAAGATACCGGACCCAACCGGCCGCTACCTTCGCTTGAGAATCCAGCAGGAGGAAAATTTCCTCGTGCTCTCTGTTGCAAACCCCGTCGTAGCCCCGCCGCGCAAATTCGGCAGCCTTTACCGGACAGAAAAAGCCGACCGTGAGCGCCACGGCTTTGGCTTGCGCAGCATCCGTACCACGCTTAAAAAATATCATGGCGAGCTAATAACCCGCTGTGAAGATCAGGTATTTACAATTGTGATAAAATTCAATTTTTGAATCATTTTGACCCTATGCCAAAAATGACACGGGCAAGGCCAAAAATGACATGCTGTGATGTTTCGCCCCCACGCGTGCTATCCTGTAACCGTAAGGATGGCACGCGCTTTTTATTACAGAAGAATGCTTACCCGCGGTGTACCAACCGCTCATCGATGAAAGGAATGCTCCATTTCCCCTAAGGCGAGGAGTTTAGGGCTACTTTTATAGCATTATTTTGGGAAAGGAAGTGTACCACATGAAAGCAACAGAGCATCTATCAGCCCTCCTGCATGCGCAAAAGCAAACCCTGTGGGAGCTGGAAGCAGAGATTGCCTCACTCAGCGCCAAAGATTTCCTCACGGAAAACGATCGCCTCAAAGCGGAACTGGCGCATACAGCAAACCGCTGCCGCCAGGCGGAGCAAACCCGTGACACACTGAAAAAGGAGCTGGAAGCTGTGCAGGAAGCGCTGCACACCAAGCTTTACAGCGAAAAGCAGCTCGCGCTGCGGCTCGCCTCAAAGCGGCTCTCCGCCTACTATCAGGCGCAGGATGCCGCGGAAGAAAACCGATTAGTTGCCTTTGAAAAAACGATACGTAAGCGCATCGAATTGTTGCAGCGGCAGGCCAAAGAGGAAGACGAAGCCCTCTTCAGCGAACTATCCGCCGAATTTGACCGGCTGCGCGCCCTGCTCGACGAGCGCATCACGCGCCTGCGCAGCGAGCGGGAGGCAAACGCCGCCGCCTTGCAGGAGGGGGCGGCCCCGGCCTTCAGCGCATTGCAAAACGAACCGCTCACCGGGCAGGAGGCCCGCGCCGCCCTGCGCGGCCGCCGTTTTGAAGCGCTGATCGGCCTGAGCGTCTTCAACAAAATCGGCGTTCTTCTCATCGTAATTGGATCAGTCGCCGCCGCACGCTTCACCTACACAAAGCTGCCGGATTCTTTCAAGGGCGGCATGCTGTTTCTGCTGGCATTCCTCTTCTTGGGCGTGGGGGAATGGATGGGGCGCGGCGGCAGGCGGCGGGATCTGTTTTCACTCGGCCTATCCGCAGGCGGGGTCGCACTGCTCTATGTCAGCGTGGTCACCTGTTTTTTCTGGCTGCATCTGCTGCAACCCTATGCGGCCTTCGCTCTAATCGTGCTGATCACTGCGCTGGCCTTTTTTCTCTCCCAACGGCACAACGCACAGGTTATTGCGGCTTTTGCCATGATCGGCGGCTATTTGCCCGCTCTTGTGTTCTTTTTTCAGCCGGGGATACCGCTGCCGCTTCTCGTGATCAGCGCGCTGTATTTTGCAGGGCTGTGCTTGTTCTCTCTGCTGACGGCGTGCCGTAAAAAATGGATCGCAGCGCAATTTGTCGGCTTTGCGCTCAACACGGCCGCGTTTTCTATTCTCGCAGTCCTTTTTCGTGAGCGAACGAACTTCTATCCGCTCGAAACAACAGGCCTCGGCTGGCTCTGTAGGCTAACGCCCTGCCTGCTGGTCGCCTTCTCCTGCCTCGCTTTTCTGGCGGGTCCGCTCTTCTATGCCCGGCGTACGCAGGCTGCACTGAAAATCCACGACTTTCTTCTGCAAGGCTGTAACCTGATGGCGAGCTATGTGGCGCTCTCCCTTCTGACCGGTAGGTTCCCCAGCACGAACTATGCATTTCTACAGCCGCTTTGCTTCACCCTGCTCCTCGCGGGCACAGCAGGGTATCTTTGGAAACGGGTTCCGAAGGAACGCACAGGCCTGTATGCAGCGGCGGGCGCTGCGATCCTTTTTTCTCTGCTTATTCCGCTCTACTTCAGCTATGCCTACGCGGTCTATGCCTGGACGGCAGAAGCCCTGCTTTTCCTGCTGCCCGGTTTGCAGGGAAAACGCCGCCCCCTGGAGCTTGCGGGCTGGCTGGTCGGCGCGGCGGCAATTCTCTCGCTGCTCATCGCGTACCCCATGCTGCAACTCTCCCTTCCAAAGCTTGCATTCCTCCCCTCCTGCGCTGCTGCGTACACCTGCGTCACAGCGGCCAGTCTGTTCCCCATGGCGGTCATTCTACACAGAGGAAAACCAACGGGCGGTATACAAAGCGTGTATCCATACGGGTTTCTGCTCAACCTGTGGCTCTATGTCATCTTTGCTACACAATATTTCCTGCCCGCTCTGATCCCCGCTCATATAAACGCACTGCATACGGACCTCTTCCTGCTGAGCCTGACCATTCTTCTAGGCTGCGCCGTCGGCTGTCTCGCGGTCCGGCTGCCCCGCTTGCGGGATGATGTGACAGCGGTGATCGGCCTGCTGATCTATGCCTGTTCCTTCCTGATGGTGCATATTGTCAACTGCGCGTATTTCCGGCAGGCGAATTTCTTTCCACAGGCTGTGCAGATCGGGCTGGTCCTACTCCAAATCGCCTCCAACATCGCCTCCGTTTTGGCGGCGGCGGACTTCACCCGAACACTTGTCAAACGCTTCCGCGCCCCTGCCGAGATTTATCCGCTCACCGTATCCGCCGCCTTTACCGTGCTGCTCACCGAGCTACTGCTCGGCCAGTTCCGGCTTGCCTTTTCCAACCCGCTCATCAGCGCCCTGTATCTGGCAACGGCGCTCGGCTGGGTCCTCTGCGGCTTCTGGCGCAGATACGGCTCTATGCGCAGGTTTGGCCTGTGCCTCTCCTTCCTGGCGCTGGCAAAGCTCTTCCTGCTTGACCTGGCCGGCCTCTCGGAGGGGAGGCGGATTGTCTCCTTCTTCGTCTTTGGCGCGTTAATGCTCCTGATCTCCTTCGTATACCGCTATTTCAGCAAACGGATGCTTCCCAACGGAAGCATCGCGCAGATACCGGCTCAGGAGAGCTCCTCTGCCACACAAAAATAAGCGTTTCCCTCAAAAAAGGCGGGGCGTGGAATCTTCCACGTCCCGCCTGCTGATGGATAGCAGATCGCTTCAACTATTGTCCAATGGTGGTAAGGAACGCATTCGTCCGCATCTTGGCCACACAGATATTTTTGACGCATTTGCGCAGCGCCTCTCCGTACCCAATCGGGTCGTTTCGATAGGCCCGTTTCATGGAAGCCACCAGCGGCAGCTTCCGCAGCGGCCACACCATGCACAGCAGCTCGTCGTTGCCTGCATACACGGCAAGGTTCGGGTTCATATAGCCCGTGCCGGTAAGGTTCATATAAGCGTCTGTGATGACCATGCCGTCAAAGCCCCACTCTTCCCGGAGAAGCTGGGTAAGCAATGCGTAGCTTCCGCCGCACCACTGCGCGCCAATGCGGTTGAGGCTGGACATAATGCCATATGCCTCACCCTCCTTGACCGCGATCTCAAAGGGCTTGAGGTAGAGCTCCCGCATTGCCTGCTCATTGCACCAGGTAAATACGCCGAAGCGGTTAGTTTCCTGATCGTTGAGCGCAAAGTGCTTGATGGTAACGACCACGTTTTCACTCTGTGCGCCGCGCGTTACCGCCGCGGCCATTTTGCCGGAGAGCAGCGGATCCTCGGAATAATATTCAAAGTTCCGCCCGCCCAAGGGGTTGCGATGCAGGTTGGCCGCCGGCGCATACCAAACGTGCGTGCCGAGCTCTGCGGCGGATTTGCCGATTGCCACGCCCATCTGTTGGGCGAGGCTGTCGTTATAAGTGCAGGCAATGATCGTTTCCGTCGGGAAGGCGATGCTCTCCTCTGAGGCGAAGAACCCGTTCTTCCCCTTGATGCTGGCAGGGCCATCGTTATCAACTGTGGCAGGGATGCCCAAGCGGTCGATTGCCCGCGTATGGTAGCCGCAGTCTCCAACCAAATTGATCATCTCATCCAACGTGAACTGATCCAAAAACGCATCCCATAGGGATTCGTCGCGGTAAACATCCTGAAGGGTAATCGTGCCGGTTTCATATACCGCGCCCGTGGTGGGCACGGTGCCCTCCGTTTTCGGCGCGGGCTCCGTATCCGCGTTGCGCACGGCGTCGGTTAGCTTGGTCATGGGGCCTTGCGGATAAGTCGCCTCCGGATTGCTGCGGGAAAAATAGGTGATCTCCCCATTGACGTCGGAGAAGAGGTTTTGAATCGGCGCGCCGGTTTTATCATCGTAGCGCAAAACCTTCCGCTCGGCCAGAGGGAGCTGTTCCTCCGCCACGCTCTGGCGCACATTGCGCCGGACGCTCACGGTATAATCTCCCGCTTCCAGCACCCAAGCCTGCTCCTTCTCCCCATAGGAGGCCATATCAGAAAAGTCGAATTGGACAGTTACCGTTTGAGAGGCGCCGGGTGCAAGCAGCTCCGTTTTGGCGTAACCCGCCAGGCAGATCGCGCTCTTTTCCAAGCCGCCCTTCTGGTATGGCGCGGAAAAGTATACCTGCACCACATCCTTGCCTGCGCGCTGGCCGCAGTTGGTCACCTGCACCTCTGCCTTCACCGTTTCTCCATCTGTGGAGATCGAGTGGACGTCCCAGCGGAAATCCGTGTAGGAAAGGCCATATCCAAATGGATACTGCACTTTTTCCGGCGCAAAGGTTTCAAAATAGCGGTAGCCGACATAGATGCTTTCTTGATATTCGATATAGGTTTTCAGGGTGCCCGGATAGCGGTAGTTGCCAAAATTAGCGCTGGAAGGATGATCCTCCACCTGGTATGCAATCGTATCGGTCAGCCTGCCGGAGGGGTTCACCTTGCCTGCAAGCACATCAGCCACAGCCTGCATGCCAACGGTGCCCGGGATGCCGATCATCAGAGCTGCGTCAATCGTATCATACTCCTCCAGCCAGCCCATCTCCGGCATATTGGCCACGTTGAACACCACGATAACGTGCCGGTATTCCCGCGTTACATAATCAAGCACTGCCCGCTCTTCCTTCGTCAGGCGCAGGTTCTCCTCTGTCAGATCCGCGCCTTCAGAGCCGGAACGGCCATAGTAAAAGATTGCCGTATCCGAGTACTTTTTCGCATTCCGCTTCACCTTTGCGGTCATGCGGTTCACCGGCATCTCCACCTTTGCAACGCTGCCGAAGAGAAGCTTTGTCCCAAAGGAGAAAAAGTCTTTCGCGCCGAGTATTTCTTTCAAGTTGAGCGAATGCATCTGGCTCCAGCGTGTATAGGCGGATTTCAGCTCGGTATTATAAGCCACGCCCGCCTGCTCCAGCGCCGTATAAAAATCTGTCACATCGCTGCTATCGATTTGCCCAGAGCCTCCGCCGCCATAGTACGGCTTGACAGATGCCGCTCCAAACACGTTCACCTGCTTCCCCTCCAGCGGCAGGCAATTGTTTTTATTCTTTAGCAAAACAATTCCCTCAGCCTCCGTTTGGTAGGCAACCTGCTGTGCATATTGCTGCGCTTGGCTCTGCTCGCCTGCCGCCTGCGCCGCGGGCAACCCCACCTGTAGGAAAAGAGCACCCGCCAGCACTAGGCTGAACAATTTTTTCCCTGTTTTCAGAAACTCCCTCTTTTCTGTGAACAATCTGAAACACTTTGCATCGAATCCGATCATCGTCAAAGCATTACGGAAGGATTATATAATAAACAAAGCAAATAGTCTAGTATTTCTCTAATAAAAATGATATTATTTAGACAAAAGGTACAAATTGAACTTTTTTATTTGAAAACCAGAAAAAAAGCTGGAGAAAAAGTTCTCCAGCTTTTTTCACTCCACTCTTCGGCCATTCTTCTTGCTTATGCAATCTGTACCGCCGTTTGATGGGTGAGGCCGGGCATTGTTGCCTCACCCAGGCATCCGCTGTAACGCTCATAGAAAAAGCCCAGCCTGCCCTTATAATCCGCCTTCCATGGCTTACTCTTGCCACAGTAGTGCACAATCACCACGTTTTCTTTTACCCAATCCATGTCAACATGTCGGCTCGGGCGAGTCAGCAAGTTGTGATTGAGCAGATAACGATCGTCTAAATTATAGAGCAACGCGTCTATAGCAAGCGTGCTGCCGCCATACATCCCATTCAGGATATCCTGATCAAGCAAATAAAGCTTCTCCCGATTTTCACGGATGTAATCAAAAACGGCTTGCACATCCTGCACCTCGCGCAGCAGCTGAAGGTTCATCAGCATGACGCCCGCGTTGATATACTTGCTGCCCTCCGGCATTTGAAGCCGTGTGCGGTTGAGCCATTGCATCGGGCCGAACTGATGGGACGCTGCCGCAAACAGATTCCCCTTGAAATCCAGCCGGTAGAGCTGATCGATGGAATGGACGACTACCAGGTCCGGATCAAGATACAACACTCGGTTTACCTCCCGCGGCAGAAGCTGTGCTGCAAACAGGCGGTAATAGGTCTCCTTCGGGAGGCGCTCCAGAACGGGTGCATCTGCAAACATTGTATGCGGAACCTGAATGTTCACAAGCTCACATCGATCCATCGGCACATGCTCCTCGAGATAGCGAAAATCCTCCCGCGTTAACGAGGAATGCGCCACAAACACGCGAAAATCACGGTTGGAGTTTGAGGAAAGCAGCGAGTTGAGCATCACAGTCAGCGGTTGGATGTAGCCGGAATTGAGCGTTACCAATATATTCATTTTCATGAGAAAAGCCTCCTGTTTTTGATCTTGCCCCTATCATAAGGGCTTCAACTTACAAAAAAGTTACAAAAATCTTTCAGAAGGCTTTTGTTTGCGTGAAGAAAGATTGCATGAACTGGCAGCAAGGCAAAACAGCAAGCGTCAAAATTCTATCAAATCCGTTATGAAAAAATGGGCACTTACTGCTCTTCCTTTTGCGCTTTCACCATTTTTGCACGCCTGGCCAAATCCATTGAAACAAGCAATTGTTTGTGCTATTATTTATATAAAGTTCTATATGAATTAATTTCGATAGTGGTTTGAAAAATCGTGGATTTGGTATCGCCGGTTTTGCCTAAATATAAAAGTTCATGGGGAAGACGGGAGGAGAATGCCATGCGCGCAGATGTGCTGCTTTTCTTTCAGGGGCATATGGAGGCGCTGCCCTTGTATGAGCAGTTGGAAAAGAGAATTTTGGCCAAGATTGCAAACACCAGGCTCAAAGTGCAGAAATCGCAGATTTCCTTTTATAACCGGTGTATGTTCGCCTGTGTTTCTTTCGCCAAGGTGCGCAAAAAGCAAGATTGCCCGCCCGCCTACATCGTGATCACCTTCGGCCTAAACCGTAGGGTTGAATCCGAGCGGATTGACGTTATAACCGAGCCATATCCCAATCGATGGACGCATCATATGCTGGTTGCTAAAGTGGAAGAACTAGACGATGAGCTGATGATGTGGCTAAAAGAGGCTGCCGCTTTTTCGGCAATTAAGTAACCGGGGAACATCATGTCAGCAGGGCTTATGGACAAAGGATAAGACCTGCATCCATAGAATGTAATCGCCGTATTCTTACATCAGTGTACAGGGGTACACATCGGTTTTTAGCACTGTGGCTGCATTATCCTCCTTGCTTTCCGGCAAGGAAAGCTGCGTCGTCTGCCTTGCCAGAAGCACGGCCACAGGCTGAACACTTCAAAGAACCGTCAAGGCGTCCCAGACGCCGGATGATAAGGTCGCAGGGCGACGCCTAGCTGTCGTCAGTCGAGCCCGAGAACGCAGGCAGCATGCGTTTGGGCACGCCCTGATGGCCATGTTCCCCCTGCACATTGATGCTTTGCTTCATTTAAAAAACAATTTGAAACGAGGGAAATGAAATTGAAAAAGTTTTTTGAGGAATTCAAAGAGTTTATCTCAAGAGGAAATGTGCTGAATCTGGCTGTTGGCGTTATTATCGGCGGTGCTTTTTCTTCAATCGTTACTTCCTTTACCGATAACATTATCAAACCGATTATCAACTGCATCGGCGGCAGCCAGGTTCAGGGAAAGCTCCACCTGATCGGCGACAACTACATAGACTACGGTGCGTTCCTTTCCGCCGTGATTCATTTTGTTATCATGGCCTTTATCATCTTCATCATTGTTAAGGCTGTAAATAAAATGATGTCGCTCGGCAAAAGAACAAAGGAGGCGCCATCTGCACCGACAACAAAAGTGTGCCCATTTTGCAAAAGTGAAATAGCCGTAGATGCCTCCAGGTGCCCACATTGCACGTCTGAATTGCCGTCCGTTGAGTAGTAACACGGTATCATCGCATCGTCTGTGGCTGAATAGAGCACAAAAGAAAAGGGGGACTATTGCAAAATGAAATATTTTGCAATAGTCCCCCTTAATTCTGCGTTTATTTATGCATGATGCAACGCGCCCTTTGTTGCCGCTCTCCGTTTCTCTTATCGTGCACAATCGAGCTGCCTAATTTCTCTCAAATTTTTCTGCGTTATTCATTTGAGCCCATAGCTCACCACTCGTTATTAATTTCAAAAATCCGTTAGGCGATACCGGTAGGGAACAACACGTTTTTTGAGAAGCCTTGAAAACATTGCGTATTCCCGCCGGCAACTTTTCCAGGAACAGAAACGCAGGCAACGGTGAAATCGTTCTACTTGCAGTGTTTGGGCGCCTGATGGTATCGTCTAGTGAACCAAAAAAACCAAAATCCCGCCGACATAAATCGACAGGATTTTGGTTGTGGCCCGCCCGGAGGGATTCGAACCCCCGGCCTTCAGAATCGGAATCTGCTGCGATATCCAGCTTCGCCACGGGCGGGTATTCAATCATATGCCTTTTCAAGGCGACTGTTATTTTACCACGCCTTCCTGAAAAAAGCAACCGTTCCCACCAAAAAATCAGGAAGGGGCGCACACCGCCCATGAAAGAAACGGCCCGGAGGCAAAATCCCGCCGCCGGGCCGAGCCATCATTGCCGCACAAATACGGATTTGGGCTGCCCGCAGCGCGGGCACTGCCAAGTTTCCGGCAGTTTTTCAAAGGGTTCGTCTCCGTCATAAACATAACCGCAGACAGAGCAGACCCACTGTGGCTTCTGCTCCTGCTCAGGCACGGTATGCTCCACTTTCTTCGCATTCAAAAAATTCTGGAAGGCTTTGCGGGTGGCATCCTTCATATGCTTTTGATAGTCGCTATAGAGCAAGGGCTCTCCGTCGCCGTTCCAGGCATCCGTCACCTCACAGGTATAAACCGTGTGTGTGGAAAGGTCTTTTGCCTCCAATACGCGGCAGCGCAAATAGGAGGCAGCATCCAGCAATACAGGTAGGCCGTCTTTTACAGCATACTCGACATTCTCCCACTTTTCCACCTTACGTGCGGACTGAAAACCGAAATTTGCGATCAAAAACGGATCTGCATCTGCACGCAGAACAGAAATGGTGAGTTCCCCTGTTTTCCGGATGAGCTGATTGGTTAGATTATTGCGCATGCTGCCAAGCATGAGCAGCGGCGGCATATCGGAAGTGACCTGCATCATCGCATCCACAATACAGCCGCCGAAGGAATCTCCATTTTTTACCCCTACAACATACAGGCCGTAAGAGAGCTTAAACAAAGCGGTTTGATCCATTTTTCTAACGCCTCTCTTTCCTGCGGAGCAGGCTCACGCCTCCTCAAAAAGATCCTTTCCTACGCCGCACAGCGGGCAGACCCAATCCTCCGGAAGGTCTTCAAAGGCAGTGCCCGGGGCAATGCCGTTATCCGGATCGCCGACCTCCGGATCATATTCATAGCCGCAAACGGTGCAAACATATTTTTTCATCAATCATTCTCCTAACATGTATTGATTTCCAGAGATTTCCTCCGGATATCCAGATTATAGCGCATAGTAAAATGATTGTCTATCTTTTTTAAAATATACATTTACCGCTCTTTTCTATGGGTAGATTTTCGTTTTTCACACACGAGCATTTACCATTAAAAATGAAGGAAACGGGAGATTTCAAAAGTACAATCCCGTTAAATTAAAAAAACGGGCAAAAAGCTTGACAGGCCCACCCCGCTTATGGTATGCTATGCAGGCACTGAAAAAGGTAAGACGATACAAATGGAGGTTTTACTATGTCAACCTATATGCCGAAGGCGGGCGACATCACCCGCAATTGGTATGTGCTTGATGCAGCAGGCAAGCCGATGGGCCGCGTAGCCGCCCAGGCCGCCATTCTGCTGCGCGGCAAGCACAAGCCGACCTTTACGCCCAATGCCGATTGCGGCGACCATGTCATTATTATCAACACTGACAAGGCCGTTCTCACAGGCAACAAGCTCCAGCAGAAGATGTATTACCATCATTCCGGCTATATCGGCAACCTCAAAGAGGTCAAGTACAGCACGCTGATGAAAACGCGCTCTGATTTCGCAATGCAGCTCGCCGTGAAAGGCATGATTCCGGATACGGTCATTGGCCGCAATGCGCTGACCCGCCTGCGCGTTTATAAAGGCGCTGACCATAAGCATGTTGCTCAGAAGCCTCAGGAATGGGCGTTTTAAGGAAGGAGGAGAAGGAATATGTACGATAGCAATCCCTATTTTTACGGCACCGGCCGCAGGAAAAAATCCGTTGCCCGCGTGCGTGTTTATCCCGGCACGGGCAAGATCACCATTAACGACAGGTCCATCGATGATTATTTCGGCCTTGAAACGCTGAAGCTCATCGTTCGCCAGCCCCTCGCGCTGACGGGTACGACGGAGAAGTTCGATATCGTCTGCCGTGTCAACGGCGGCGGCGTGACCGGCCAGGCCGGCGCAATCCGCCATGGCCTCTCCCGCGCCCTGCTTCAGTATGACGAGGCTCTCCGCCCCGCGCTGAAGAAGGCAGGCTTCCTCACCCGCGATCCGAGGATGAAGGAAAGGAAGAAATACGGCCTCAAAGGCGCACGCCGTGCACCGCAGTTCTCCAAGAGATAATTTTCACTGCTTCTCAGTACGTCTTTGGACGCTGTTTTGCAGGAAATTGGATGGTTTTGGAGTTGTGAGAGTTCCTCGAAAGTGGTCCGTTTTGCTTCGTAAGAAGCAAGCAAGGAGCACACAAGGAACAAGAATCGCAAGCGAAAAAAAGCCTTATGAAGCAGGAGATCATTCCGCAAGGAGTGCATCTCCTGCTTTTTTGTGCTGCACGGCTTTTCCTTCTTCCGTTTAGATCTTGTTGATTGCCTCCACCAGTGTTTCAATATCCAGGTGGGTGTAGACACGTTCGGTGAGCGTCATGGCACCGGAGTGCCCCACAATCTTCTTGATCATGGTTTGGTCTACATGGGCCTCTGTCAGCATGGAAATGCAGGTGTGCCGGGTACAGTGTGGCGTCTGGTCATATCCAAGCTGCTCCATCAGGGGTGTGAAGTAACTGTCGTAGTAGTTCCTGTAATCAAAGTGCTTTTGATCCGGCGTGTGGAGCAGATATTCACACTGAGAACCTTCGTACCACGCTTTGTAGAATGGCAGCACCTTGTCGGCAATGGGAACTTTCCGCAAGCCATTTCCCGTTTTGCTGGCAATCACATCAAAGTACTGTTCTTCCAGATGTACGTTTTCCTTCTTCAAGTCGAGAAACTCGGAGATGCGGCAGCCGTTGTAGATCAGCATCAGCACGATCTGATAGTACGGGTCCTCTGCAAGCTCCCACAGGCGGGCGATCTGCTCTTTTGTGAACTTGTTCCGGTCACGCTTGTTGGGGTTCTTATCCTTGTACCGGCTCAAATCCACAAACTCGGAGTAATCCTTGTTGCAGATGTCGTTTTTCATGGCGTAGGCATACAGCTGGTTGAATAGCCCCTTGAGCTTCTTCAGGGTGGGGTAATTCTTCCCACAGGTATCCACCACAAATTGAAGGTCCATCAGCCGAATATCCCGAAACACCTTGTTGTAAAGTGTTCCGCATACCCGATAGGACGCTTCATAGCCTTTTACATTTGACTTGGAGATGGTGGGGAACTTCTCCTTTGACCAGCGTTCATAGACCTCCTGGAAGGTGGCCTTGGATGCCTTGATGTCAAAGGGATTGTTGTTGTACTCTGCCAGCATTTGCAGCCCCTCTGCTCTGGTTGCCGCATAGCCGATGGTGATTTGTTCCTGAACAGACTTTCCTGTTTCAGGGTTGACGTGCCACCCTACCGTTTTCCTCACTGCATAGGGCCTTCTTCGCTTTCCGGACATTTTCTTGACGCTTCCATATCCGTTGGGTAATCTCAAAAAATCTCAAACTTCCTTTCTCCCAGCGTTTGAATTAAATTTGATAAAGGGTATGCAACACCCTCTGTTACTCCTGGTCGCCGTTTTCCTCGGCGGCCTTTTTCATTTTCTCCAGCATCTGCCGATCCAGTTTGTTGCGCCGCTGAATGCGCTCCAAATCGGAGAGGACTTCCACTTCCTTATCCTGCAGCTTGGCATCTGCGTAGTAGGCCAGTTCTTTTTCAATCCAGCGGTCAAAGGATTCCTGATCGGTCCAATAGGTTTCCAGCTTTTCACGTTCGTCCCGGAACTCTTCCAAAATCAGACACAGGGAATCATTCATCTCTGCGGAGTGGTCATTTCCCTTGAATTTCAGGGAGCAGGACCATTCTTCGCTGCGGGGTGGGCGTTGGACGTCAATCTCGAACCGGATACCGGTCTTCTTGTTTAATTGGTAAAGAACCGCAATCACATCAGACAGGCTGTCCAGCTGGATTTCAGGTTTTTGGTAGCCAATCAGGTCTGCCGGAGATATGTCTAAGATTTTGGCGATGGCATTGATCATCGCTATGGATGGTTCAATTTCACCGCTTTCGTATTTTTGAACTGTGCGCATCGTCTTGTCCAGACGCTGTGCCAGCTCTGTTTGGCTCAAGTGGGCCGCCTTGCGAGCTGCCTTGATTCTCTCGCCAATTTCAGCCGGGTTGCTGTGCATTGTCATCACCTCGCTTGTATTGTAACACGAAGTCGTGCGAATTACAAGGTCGTAATACGAATAATTTTTTCGTATTTAGTGTTGACAAGTAGTCTTGAATGGCTTATAATCGAAATACGAACTAATAATTCGTATATCGGCAACAAGGAGGTCATTCACATGGAGAAGAAAGTTTATGTCGAACTCCCGCCCTTCACCGGACGCAATGTCCCCATCACCGAGATTGCAGCCGCCATGCACAAGGATGCCCAGTATGTGCGCATTGGTTTGCAGCAGGGAATCCTGAAATTCGGCTATGCGATCAAGCTGGAAAACTCCAACGAGTACAACTACTACTGCCCCGACAGAAAGGTGTGGGAGGAAATTGGATACTTCCAGCCGGAAACCGCATAAAAAAAGAGCCCTCATCCTGGCAGATGAGAACTCTTGGCGGACAGTACAAACGGCAGCTGCCGTGTGACTATCACTCAGCAAGGATATTATAACACGACAGCTGCCAAATTCAACAATTATTTAAGGAGGAACAGAATTTGACAGCTTTACCAGACAGCATCATACAAAATGGTCTGTTCTGCTGCTGGAAGTACGAGGAACGGAATGGGAGGAAAACGAAAGTGCCATACCAGCCGGAAACCGGCCTGGGAGCGAAAAGCAATGATCCTTCCAGCTTCGTACCTTATAAAACAGCAGTGCAGGCCAGTGGATATGATGGCATCGGAATTGGCATTTTCAACGGTATCTGTGCGATTGACCTGGACAACTGCGTTTCGGAAAGCGGCTATTACACCCAGACCGCCGCAGAAATTGTGGCCTTAATGCACAGCTATACCGAGTACAGCCCCAGCGGAAACGGTCTGCATATTCTCTTTTCGGCAAAAGGGTTTCAGTATGATACCAAGCGATTCTATATTATGAACCATCAGGCCGGAATCGAGGTTTATGTGGCGGGAGCAACCAACAAATATGTCACCGTGACCGGAAACCGCTGTGAGGATTATGAGTATGGTGACCGGACCCAGGAGCTGCAAGTGTTACTGGACAAGTTCATGCGCAGGACAGAGGTAGGCGCAGAAAATGCAATAAATGCAAAAAACTCTGATTTAAGCATGGAGCAGCTTCTGCAACTGGCAAAAAGCAGTAAGAATGGGGCAGCGTTCACAGCCCTTTGGAACGGTTCGTTGGAGGGATATTCGTCCCCATCAGAGGCAGATCTGGCACTGTGCAGTCATCTCGCCTTTTGGACAGGACGGGATGCTGCCAAGATGGACACTATGTTCCGGCAGTCGGGATTGATGCGGGATAAATGGGACCGGCAGCAATCCGGCACAACGTATGGTGCAATCACCATTCAGAAGGCAATCGAGCATTGCCGGGAGATTTACACTCCAAAAGCGGAGCCGTCACCGGTTTTTCAACCTATTGTTCCGCTGACGCCACAGTGGAGTGATCTGCCTGCATTTCCGGTAGACGCTCTCCCGGATGTGATTCGAAATTATGTGAGTGCGGTGGCCGAACACAGTCAGACTGCCCCGGACATGGCAGCGGTGATCAGCCTGGGTGTGCTGGCAACCTGCTTACAAGGGAAATACAAGATAGAGGGAACGCCGGGATACTGTGAGCCTTTGAGCTTGTACACAGTGGTGATCGCCGCACCGGGGGAACGAAAGTCCAGCGTCATGCGGGATATGACCACATTCCTTTATGAATATGAGCAGGAATATAACAAGGCGCACAGCATGGAAATACGGGAAAACCATTCGCAGCGGGAATCTATGGAGCGCCAGATCTCCGGTCTGCAAAAGAAGCTGGAGCGCAAGGAAAGCCGGGAAATGGAGTTGGAGCTGCGGCAACTTCAGGAACAGCTGGAAGAAATTCCAGAACTAAAGCCGGTTCGCTTTTTTGCGGACGATTGTTCCAGTGAAGCTCTGACCAGCTTGATGGCGGCCAACAACGGAGTATTCTCCGTGATCTCCACCGAGGGCGGTATCTTTGACATCATGGCCGGACGGTATTCCAACAAATCCAACATTGATGTCTGGCTGAAAGGTCATTGTGGAGATGCCATTTATGTGGATCGAATGACCCGTGAAGCAGAGTGCATCATGCACCCGGCACTGTCGGCTATCCTCTCTATTCAGCCCAGTGTGCTGGATGAAATCATGTCCAATACCACCATGACCGGACGGGGCTTAATTGCCCGCTTCCTGTATGCGTCCCCACCATCCAGAATTGGCAGCCGGGTCTTTCGTACCCAGCCGATTCCGCCCGAAATAACCGCCGCTTATCGCAGCTTGATTTTTCACCTGATGGCTCTGCCGATTGCTGGAGACGCCCAGACGGTACACCTTTCCGAAAAAGCCTTTGACCTGATGGCCGATTACTTTCAGGAACATGAGAAGTTTCTGGTTGGCGAGGGACAGGCAATTTCCGATTGGGCAAGCAAATATATCGGTGCCGTACTCCGGATTGCGGGATTGTTGCACTGTGCTGATATGGAAGATGACAAAACAGAAGTGATAGCTTCTACGATGAGCAAGGCGATTCAGATCGGCAAATATTTTCTGGCTCATTCCACCTACGCCTATTCCATGATGGGCACTGACTTAACCATCCAGAAAGCCAAATTTGTCTTGGCAAAGCTGAAAAAGAAGAACGTATCGGTGATCAAGCGTTCTGAGCTTTTTCAGATGTGTCGGGGAAAGTTCTTCAAGAAAACGGAGGAGATTTTTCCGACACTGGAACTGTTGGAGGGACATGGATACATCCGGTTGGAAGAACCGGAACGCCAGTCGGTGGGCAGACCAGCCGATGTGAAAATCATTGTGAACCCCGCCGCATGAAACCGCAATTATCTGCATTTATTGCATTTCCTGCACAGAGTTGCACTCTGGTATCGCACCACCGTCCCCATCGAAAAATCCGCAGATTTAGAGATGGATGGCTCGGGAGAATCCGGTGGATTTTCCCGAGCCGTGGGCGGCAGGATTGTTTACAAGAGCAAGGATGCCGACCACACCTGACTTGCTGTGTGGATAGCACACACAAGCCAGGGAGGCTCCCGCAGGAGCCGCATCCCCCTCGGAGAGCCCACGATACTTTGCAGCCGCAGGATGAAAGTATCATAGTGGGTTATTACACTTCCGCAGGAAGTGCGCTCCGGCCCGCAGGCCGTACAAACGTGAAAGGAGCTCTATGGCGAGAAACGACGGGATTGACCGTACCAGTGCAAGAAACGTAAACCTGACCGCTGCCAAAATAGGCAATGCCCAGCGGCACAACGAACGAGAAAAAGAATCCTATACCAACCCAGATATTATACCGGAACGTACATCTCAGAACATCCACTTTAAGAAGCCCACCGCCGGATATGCAGAGATGTTTGCACAGATGGAAAAGGATGGTGTAATCTCCACTCGTGGCCTGAAAACGGATGCCAACCTTTACGGGGAATTGATTTTTGATGTAAACTCCGCCTACTTCTATAACCATGGCGGATATGAGTTTGCCAAGCGATTTTATGAGGACGCTTACAGGGCTGCCATAGAGATCGTTGGCGGCGAACAGTATATTCTCTCCGCTGTTATGCACGCCGATGAGCGCAACCGGGCTATGTCCGAAGCACTGGGGCAGGATGTGTTCCACTATCATCTCCATGTGGTCTATGTCCCAGTTGTGGAGAAGCAGATCCTCTGGTCCAAGAGGTGCAAAGACAAGTCTCTTGTGGGAACAATCAAGGAAACCATTATGCAGGTGAGCAGCAGCAAAAAATGGCTGTCCAAACCGGCATTGGATGAACAGGGGGTGCCTATTCTCCAGAAGAATGGCAAGCCGGTACTGCGGAAGTCTTACAGTGTCCTCCAGGATGATTTCTTCCAAGCCATGCGCAATGCCGGATATTCTGATGTGGAGCGTGGAGAACGGGGCAGCTCCGAGGAACACTTGACCGTGACACAGTTCAAGGTGGAACGGGAACAGGAGCGATTGGAACAACTCACAGCACAAACTCAGCAGAAAGAGCAGCAGGCAGCGTCTCTGGAAAAGAAGATTGAGAATATTCAAAAACAGCAGATTGCCGTTCAGAAAGTGGAGCAAATAGAACCCCATGCAGTTCCGTTTTCCTCTAAAGTTATGCTGGATCGTTCTGAATATGAAAATCTGGCAACTGTGGCAAAGAAGTATGTGATACAGGAGAAGAAAGAACGACACCTACAAAAGATGCTGGATGCTGCCAACAAGCTGATCTCCGAGCTAACATCCAAGGTAACGGCACTGACCGCTGAATTGGTAGAGTATAAGTCAGTCCGTGGAAAGCTGCACACCAACGAACTGGAGCATGAAAATAGGAAGCTTCGGGATAAGCTCCGCAGCTATGAAGCGGTGATTGACCGGCATAATCTATGGCATTTGTTTGGCCGGAAGCGGTCTAAAATGGTGGCCAGAGAAGAAATCCGCTGATTCCCGTGTAGAACCGCAAAATGGGAGCAACCCGGATGAACAGTGGTATCGTCCGGGTCCTCCCTGCTCAAAAATTGCCATGCTTTTCTATTTCAAGAGATGAAGAAAAATTCGGAAAGCAGAAGCTGTTCATGAAAACAGGTCTTACCAAACATCAGAAAACACCTACATCTTTTTCGACGAGCAAGGGGATACCTGATTGCCTACGCATGGCACCCGGCCAGCAACGCCAGGGAGCCGGTGAAGTATGCAACCACTTATAACAAGGTATATATTACGCAATTATATGACCGTTATCATATATAAAATTACATTTACGCTTGATAAAATCACGGATTCGTGATAAAATCGAATAATACATTTGATTATGAGAGGTGCGGTATGGCAGTTTGTTACGATAAGCTTTTTCATTTGATGATAGATAAAAAAATTTCCAATGTTCAATTGAAAGATATGGCAGGTGTAAGTGCCAATATTATCACTCGTCTCAAAAGAGATGAGTATATCTCAACAGAAAGCATTGAAAAAATATGCTTGGCATTGAACTGCGGAGTAGATGATATTTTGGAATTTGTTCCTGAGAAAGAGGGTCGTGACAATGCCTAATGCAAACTTGGTTGCAGCCCAGAATCAATTAAGAAATTTGGTTAGCATATACAACGGTAATTTTGACCAGTATCAACAAGCGACATATAACGAAACCCAAGTGAGAGTAGATTTCGTGAACCCGTTCTTTCAACTGCTGGGGTGGGATGTTTTAAATGAAGCAGGATTGCCTCAGCATTTACGAGAAGTTACTCACGAAGCTACTGTTTTGGTTGAAGAAAATGGTGCACATAGGAGCAAAAAGCCTGATTATTCCTTCAAAGTCGGAACAGAAATACTTTTCTTTTTAGAGACGAAAAAACCTTCTGTAAACATCACTGTTGACCGAGCACCATCTTTCCAGTTACGACGCTATGGATGGAGCGGAAACCTTAAAGTATCTGTCCTTACTAATTTCACAGATTTATTTATATATGATTGTACAGTACGCCCAGTTGAAGGCGATGAAATTGGCACCGCACTTATTGCACACTATCATTACACAGAGTATGAAGATAAGTTTGAGGAAATTTACTCGTTGCTCTCGAAAGAGTCGGTCTTAAACGGAGATTTCCAGCGAATCTTCGGTAATGTCCGTGGTGCAATGCGCAGAGAACCTTTCGATGCTTATTTTCTGGATCAAATTCGTGGATGGAGAAATCAATTAGGTAGCGATGTTGTGCGGAACAATCCCAATGTCGATGCTGTTACCCTTAATATTTTTGTCCAGAGAATTTTGAATCGATCTATTTTCTTGCGTATTTGTGAAGATAAAAATCTTGAAAATTACGAATCACTAAGGAGAATTACGACATATCAAGAGTTAAAAGATCTGTTTGCGGTTGCTGACCAAAAATATGATTCTGGATTATTTGAGATGCTGGATGAAGATCGGCTGATTATTTCTGATGCTGTCATCATTGATATTTTCCAGAGCTTGTATTATCCGAATAATTCTTATGAATTTGGAGTTGTAGATCCCTATATTATCGGTCAGATCTATGAACTATTCTTAGCTGAAACCCTGGAAATTGAGGCCAACGGTCAAGTTGTCTCTGTTAAAAAACCCGAAGTGGTAGATGCTCAAGGAACTGTTAATACTCCGAAAAATATTACCGATATTATCGTGAATGAAACCTTGAGCAGTTTATATGCGGGGAAGACACCAGAAGAAGTGGCAAATTATCATATTGCTGATATTTGTTGTGGATCTGGCAACTTTTTGCTGTCTGCATTTGAGTATGTGGTGAATTTTCACATTGAATATTTACGCCAAAATAAATTGGAAGAATCTCTGCAAAATGGTAGCCTGTATCAACTTCCTGGGACACAAAGCCTTTTTCTTTCTTATGAACAGAAACGAGATATTCTGAAGAATCTAATTTTTGGCGTAGATATTGATCCTCTGGCAATTGAAGTGACAAAATTCAGTTTGCTGTTAAAAGTATTGGAGGATTCTTCAGCGGAAGAATTAGATGCGTACCATGTAAGAACGCACAACCGGATTTTGCCTAATTTGGACGAGAATATCAAACTTGGAAACAGTTTGGTTGATACAAGCTATGCTCGTTACAACCGTACAATTTATCAAAATCCTAATTTGATGAACAAGTTGCGGATGTTTGATTGGAACCACGAGTTTCCAGCAGGAAAGTTTGATGCCATTATAGGCAACCCTCCCTATATCCGAGTGCAGAACATGGTTCACTACTCGCCGGAGGAATATGCTTTTTACAAGAGTAATCACTCTGGATATGTAACTGCAGTTACGGAGACATTAGATAAGTATTATTTGTTTATTGAAAGAGCTCTTTCACTTTTAAAAGATACCGGTGTTTTAGGCTATATTGTTCCCCATAAATTCATGAACATCCAATCTGGTGCTGAATTAAGAGGACTTCTCTCAGCTCATAGAAATGTTAAAAAAATTATGCACTTCGGCACACATCAGGTCTTTGAAAACAGAAGTACTTATACTTGTATTTTGATTATGTCAAAGCAGCCGAATGATGAATTTCAGATTGGATTTGTGCAGAATCTAAACCAGTTCTTGTTTGAGCACACTGTGGAATGCGCTACATATGCGGCCCCTTATTTGTCTCGGCAGCCTTGGGCTTTTTTACCGCAGTCACTTATTAACCAGCTGCATAGAGCCGAGGAGAATTGCGAACCTCTTGCGAATTTAGCTGATATTTTTGTGGGAGTACAGACAAGCGCTGACAATATTTATATCATTCATGTAGATCGGGAAGATGAAGATTTCGTATACAGTCATGAAGAAAATGGAACTGAGTTTCAGCTCGAAAAAGGCATCTTAAGAAAAAGCGTCTATGATGCCAAACTGACGAGCTACGAGAAGATTACAGCAAATAGTTATATTATTTTCCCGTACAAAGAAGTTGACGGAAAGCCTAAGCTTTATGATATAGAGGAAATGGAGAACCAGTTCCCTCACGCATTCGAGTACCTAAGGCGTCATAAACAGGCATTGGATAGGCGTAATATGCCCAATCGAACGGAGCTGAATTGGTATGCATTTGGCCGCAGCCAAAGCTTGAGAAGATTTATGTCTGGTGAGCACTTGGTCTGGCCCGTACTCTCGCTGTCCTCCAATTATGTTTACGATGATGAACTGGTTGTTTTTACTGGTGGAGGAAATGGGCCGTTCTATGGCCTGCAGATGAAACAAAATGCTCAAGAATCAATTTTCTATGTGCAGGCAATCTTAAATCATTGGCTGATGGAACTTTTAGTGAAAAGTAAAGCCAGTACTTTCCGTGGAGATTACTACTCACATGGAAAACAGTTTATTGCGACATTGCCAATTTATCGGATTGACTATGGGAATCCGTCAGATGTGCAGAAGCATGATAATATTGTTGAACATGTACGTACGATTATGAATCTAAAGAATCAGGCCAATCATGCACGAAATGCTACGGAGAAAACTGTGTTTGAACGCTCTATAAATGCAGTAAACGATGAGTTGAATACTTTGATTGATGCATTATATCAAGTGGAAGCTCAGGAAAACGGGGATGAAGAATGAAACCAATCGAAGGATACAACAAATTGAGAGGCGGATATTATACGCCTGAAAAGATAGCAGAGTTTATTGCAACTTGGGCAATCAGGACGAAGAATGATGAAATTCTGGAACCAAGTTGCGGAGATGGAAGTTTCATCAGCGCCATTGCAGATAGGCTGCACAAAATGGGAGCATCAGATCAGTCCATTAAACACAATGTTACTGGTGTTGAACTGGATAAAGTTGAAGCAAGTAAAGCCAGTCAGTACGGACCTAATGTAGTCCAGAGTGACTTTTTTACCTACTATCAGAAGTGCATTGATGGGGAAAAAGAGTTTGATGTCATCGTAGGAAATCCGCCCTTCATTCGTTACCAAAATTTTGAAGAAGAGTATCGGAAAGTTGCGTTTGAACTGATGATAAAACATGGCTTCCAGCCGAATCGACTTATGAACATTTGGCTGCCTTTCCTTGTGCTTGCTTGCAAAGCGTTGAAACCAGATGGTCGAGTAGGTATGGTAATTCCGGCTGAACTGTTTCAGGTGGATTATGCTGCTGAAGCAAGACTGTTTTTAAGCAATTACTTTGAAAGCCTGACTCTCGTAACATTTAAAAAGCTGGTTTTCGATGATATTCAGCAGGAAGTCATTCTACTTCTCGGTGAAAGAAAATCGAACAAACAGGGCATTAGAGTTGTTGAGTTAGATGGTTTGGAGTCTTTAATTTCTGCTGGTCAAGCGTGTTTGGAAGTTGCAGAAGTGAAAAAACTGGATCACAGCAAAGATAAGTGGGTAAAATACTATCTTTCAAACGAAGAGCTGAACCTTCTTGATCGACTTAACAAATCCAGTAAGATTACAAATGCAACAGATCTTTATGATGTGAATGTCGGTTTGGTGAGTGGCGAAAATGCTTTTTTTGTAATAAACCAAGAAATTGTAGATAAATTTCATTTGCAGGAAAGTGTGCTCCCCATTATTAGCCGTACGGATCAGATTAAAGGTCTTGAGTTGACTGAACAGGACTACGAAAATCTGGTTAAAGCAGGCAAAAAAGTCTATTTCTTTGAGCCCGCAGACCTACCGATTGATGAATTGCCAAAATCTCAACGAAAGTATATCCAGTGGGGCGAAGCTCAAGAGTATAACAAAAATTATAAATGCCGAATTAGGCCAAGATGGTACCATGTTTCTTATACATGGCGTGCAGAGGCGTTTTTAGTACGACAAGCTAATCTTTACCCCAAGATGGTCCTGAATAATAAACATGCGCTTGTGACAGATACACTTCACAAGGTTCGGTTCCATGAAGGGGTTGATGGCAGAACAGTTGTTGGAGCATTCCTAAACACATATACTCTGGCGCTTAGTGAAACATTGGGCCGAAGCTATGGCGGTGGTGTTTTGACCTTTGAGCCAGGCGAGATGCGCAAAATGCGTATACCCATGATAGCAGCTGATAAACTCGATTTGGACAAGATGGATGCATTGCAGCGTGAAGGAAAAATTGATGATATTCTTCAGTATACGGATGAAATTCTGCTACATCAGGGGCTTGGCCTTACAGCTCATGAGGTAGAACTACTCCATAACATTTGGAGCAAAATGAGGGACCGTAGACTTTCAAGAAAAAATCGAAAAGGCTAAGGAGAAAGGAGGTAGAATATATGGACTGGGATGGTTGTGTTAATTTGGCGCAAAGTTATTTGGAAAACAGTCCACTAATTGTATTAGGGTCAGGTGCTTCAATGCCGTACGGACTACCTTCCATGAGAAATTTGGCTGAAGCAATAGAGGCTGACCCCGTTGTAAAAGACGATCCAGAGTTTGCAAACTTATGTCAAGCAATAGATGCAAGCGGTCTTGAGGCGGCAATAGATAGTGTTCAACTTAGGCCGGAAACCATTGAACACATCAGGACAGTGACTTGGGAAACCATAAATCGCCATGATACGGAATTCTTTGACACGAACCAATTATCTCCGCCTAAAGAATTTGTGGAATTGCTAAATAAGGTAATCGCACCTGCACCAAATAAGGCAGTTGTTGTTACTACAAACTATGATAGACTTCCTGAATATGCTGCGGATGGCATTGATGCCACATCTATTACTGGATTCGAAGGTTCTATTTTGCGGAAATTAGAAATTCCAAGTTCGGCAACTAAGCAGCGCCGCACACGGTGTAGGGAACGAACTGTTGATATTTGGAAAGTTCATGGTTCACTGGATTGGTTTGTTGATAGAAATGATAAAATCATTTCTGTACCAATGTCAAGAAAAATCCCGGAAGGGTTTTATCCTCTTGTTGTACCACCAGGAAAAGAAAAATATAGCAGCACCCATAAAGAACCGTATCGTTCGATCATTGCTGAAGCGGACAAGGCATTTATCCAGGCAGGAGCATATTTGTGTATTGGATATGGATTTAATGACGAACATATTCAACCGAAACTGTTGGCGCAAATAGCAACAGGAAAACCAATTATTATTCTTGCTCGTACTATGACGGAGGCATGCCGAAAACATATTATAGAAGCTAAAATACGAAAGTATTTAATCTTTGAAAGGGCAGATGATCAGCATACTACCGTTTATAGCAATGGTTGGTCTGAGACATATGATGGACAATATTGGTCTCTTGAAGAATTTCTAAAAATATGGTGAGGAGGTAGTATGATGGGAATATTTGAATATAACCAAGATGAGTTGCTGGGAACAGTAGAAAGCGTAGATACATCCACAGCAATTATCAAAGTTGAGAATGATGACAAGCTTAGAGGACTACAAGTTAATCACCTTGTGACTATTCAAAGCTCTAAAGTAGGTCAGCACTTAATTGGATTGGTATCTAAAATTATACGAAAATCTGGATTTACAGATTCTGCAGAAGACCTAACGCCAGATTTGAGCTTTAATGTGATTAAAGTAGTGCTGATCGGAACACATTTAGATAAAGAAGGTCTCAAAGAAAATGTCTTCCGCCGCTCTTTGGCAACAGTTCCAACCATTAATGCAGAATGTTACCTGATTAATGGCGAAAGATTGAAACAATTTATGCAGGCGGTCTCTTCTGTTCCTGAAGGACAAGATCAAATTTGTCTTCAAATCGGAAATTATTCTATTGATGAAGATGCGACTGCATGGATTAATGGTAATAAACTATTTCAACGTCATGCTGTAATTGTTGGCAGTACTGGCTCCGGAAAATCTTGGTGTGTAGCAAAAATACTTGAGCAAGTAGCTGAGCTGAAATCAGCAGATGCACTTCTTTTTGATATTCATGGGGAGTACTCTACATTGGAGGGAGACAACTTTACACACTTAAAGGTTGCGGGCCCTAATGATACCATATCAGAAGGTATTCTGTTTCTTCCATATTGGCTACTTACTTATGAAGAAATGTTGTCTCTAATGTTAGATCGTAGTGATAATAATGCACCTAATCAGGCTATGATGTTCAGTAACCAAGTAATTAAGCATAAAAAAGACTTTTTACATGGTATGGGCTTAGAAGAAATGGAAGCTAACATTACGTTAGATAGTCCCATTCCTTATAGCTTGGATAAAATGATTGACTGTCTGACAGCGTTAGATCAAGAAATGGTACCGGGAGCACGTGCAGGGGCAGAGAAAAAGGGACCGTACAACGGTCAGTTTACTCGTTTCATCCAAAGATTAGAGACAAAGCGAAAAGATAAACGATTGAACTTTATGTTTAGCCGAGAGGAATCGCTGTTAAAATATGACTATATGGATGAACTTTGCTGTAAACTGATGCTACCAGCACAAAATGGGAAAAAGGGTGTCAAAATTATAGACTTCTCCGAGGTTCCTTCTGATATTCTTCCTCTGATAGTCTCCTTGATTGCGAGAGTCGTTTTCTCAGTTCAGCAGTGGTCACAAGTTGGAGAGCGACATCCAATAGCTATTTTCTGCGATGAGGCTCATTTGTATATCCCTGCTCATACAGAGAAAAGTATTGATGATGCCAGCTTGGTTACTTTTGAGCGAATTTCAAAGGAAGGGCGTAAATACGGAGTTGGACTGGTAGTAATATCTCAACGCCCGTCAGAAGTAAATCGAACGGTGTTGAGTCAGAGCAACAACTTTATTGCAATGCGTTTGACCAATGCTGATGACCAGGCGGTAGTCAAGAGATTGCTTCCTGATAGCTTAGGTGATTATGCAGAGATGCTCCCAATTTTGGATATTGGTGAAGCGTTGATTGTGGGGGATGCCAGTCTTCTTCCGAGCAGAATTAGGATTGCGCCTCCAAAGCTGAAGCCAAGAAGTGCGACGATTGATTTCTGGGATGAGTGGGCTAAGGAAACTTCGGCAGTTAATATCCGTAATGCGATTGAGGCGCTGAGAAAACAATCCAAATAATCATAAAACACTTGCTTCTACCTCTCGCAACAGTTGTACTAAGCTTAAGAGCCAGGAGCGAATTGAAGTAATAAATCAGCCGAGCAGCATCCCACTGCCCGGCTGATTGACTTCATTTAGTTGCTGATTTATTCTTCCATGACCTCAAGCATCATTCTGGCACCCAGCTTAAAGCTATTCTGGAACAGTAGGCACTCTGCCATGGTCTGATACTCACGAACGGCGTCCGTATATCGAGAGAACAGTTCTTTCTGTTCATCCGTCATGGTTGCCTGAAGCTTTTCTTCATTTCGGGTAATCAGGTGAAGCACTTCCTTGTATTCCTTGCAGGCGTTTGTGTCGTATTCGGTTGGTTCAATGTTGCCATACCAAAATTCTTCAAGAAGTCTCATACGGCATCCTCCCCATAGATCAGCTCTTGGAGGATGATTTCCTCTGCACGATTGCGGATGTTGTTCATGGCTCCGACCCATGCCATCTGATCCTGCGCTTTCAGCTGCTCATTGATACCCTCTTTCTCTGCCAGCTGTGTTACGAGCAGGTGGAGTTTGTTTCGTGCCTGAGTGTCAATGTCAGCCAGATAGCTGTGCAATACTCCGCTGAGAACAAGATAGGAATAGAGGATGGGGCGATGTTCTTTCAGGTATTGCTGGTGCTTCCTGCCCCACATACCAATGGGAAATGTCCCCGCTTCATCCAGCACTAAGCAGGGGACATAGTAGTTGCCTTGGAATTCATACCAAAGGCCATTGCACTGATCGAAGATGTATTTTTCCATTATGCTGTCCTCCGTGTGGAAATTTAATTTTGAGGTGATGACGGGAACAGCAACCGAGTTTCTTTCCCTACTGTTGTCCTGCGTCGCCCTGGGCAGCGATACGCAAGGCACATATAAGGAGCAAAACCTACTTTTCGTGAACTGTGCACGGGAATAAAAATTAGAACATGATGTGCGGAAAAACCGCAGTATTAAGCCAAAAATCAGGTGGAAAGCGAAGAAATCACCGGATGCTTGGCAGGGTCAGCACAGGGCTCTTGAAGTTCAGCAAGCG